>Ga0315336_1005587_pt1 | contig 13612 bp, 12 predicted proteins | sample ASW5metaG_FD_204512 | JGI IMG/M metagenome (GOLD analysis project Ga0315336, IMG submission 204512) | Ammonia-oxidizing marine archaeal communities from Monterey Bay, California, United States - ASW #5 | ecosystem: Environmental > Aquatic > Marine > Intertidal zone | place: USA: California...
CCTTCAAGAAAATGCAGGTCTGGGAAGAGCCAGGCGAGCGCGTCATCGTGCTTATGTCGGCGGGCAACCTTGCCACGACGCAAGCCGTCGTCAGCCTGCTCGACGAGCGCAACAAAGCGGTCAGCGACCGCCACGAGAAACTGTTGAATACTCCGTCCATGTACCAGACGGTGCGGCTGGTCGGCGACACGGTCAAGGAGGTGATCGCGCACGCCTCGCCGAGCGGCGACAAGGCCGATTCCTATTTCAATGCCTCGTTCATTCTCGGCGGCCAGATCAAGGGCAGCCCGCCAAGGCTGTTCATGATCTATCCGGAAGGCAATTTCATCGAGTCGACCGACGATACGCCGTTCTTCCAGATCGGCGAGACGAAATACGGCAAGCCGATCATCATCCGCGCCTATGATCGGGCAATGAGCCTGGCCGAGACGGTGAAGCTGCTTCTGGTGTCTTTCGATTCGACGCTGAAATCCAATCTGTCGGTCGGGCTGCCGCTCGATTTGCTGTTCCTGGAAAAGGATGCGTTCAAGGTCGGCCTGAACCGGCGGATTGCCCAGGGTGATCCCTATTATCGCACCATTTCCGACGGTTGGTCGAACGCGCTCAAGACGGCCTTTGCCAGCCTGCCGGACTTTCCGGGGTAAGGTGGTGAAGGCATGCGCTCCGGTGGCGTCGCATAAACAATGAAGTGAGCGCGCACACGCTGGCGCGCTCGGCCTGACTGCCGGGAGGATGCATGGACAACCAAGAATTCCGTGAATGGTCGAGGCGCGCCGCCGACTGGGGTGTCGATTACCGCGCCAACCTGCGCGACCGGCCGGTGCGCCCGGCAATCGCGCCGGGCGAGATTTTCAGGAGCATCGAGGCGTCGCCGCCCGAAACGGCAGAACCGATGGAAAAGATCTTCGCCGATTTCGAAGCCAAGATCGTGCCAGGCATGACCCATTGGCAGCATCCGCGCTTCTTCGCCTATTTCCCGGCCAACGCGGCGCCGGTTTCGGTCGTGGCGGAATACCTGGTCTCAGCGATGGCCGCGCAGTGCATGCTGTGGCAGACCTCGCCGGCGGCGACCGAACTCGAGACGCGCGTCGTGGATTGGATGCGCCAAGCGCTTGGCCTCCCGGAAGGCTTCTCCGGCGTCGTCCAGGATTCGGCCTCGTCGGCGACGCTCGCCGCGGTGCTCACCATGCGCGAACGGGCGCTCGAATGGCAAGGTAACAGAAAGGGTCTCGCCGGGCAGGTGCAGCTGCGGGTGTATTCCTCGGACCAGGTCCACACATCGATCGACCGCGCCATCTGGGTTTCCGGCATCGGCGAGGATAATCTCGTGCGCATTCCGGTCGCCGGCCGCTTTCGCGCCATGGACACGGCGGCACTTGAAGCGGCTATCACCGCCGATCGCGAAGCGGGCCTGCTTCCGGCGGGCATCATCGCATCCGTCGGCGGCACCAGCATCGGCGGCACGGACGACATCGCCGCTGTCGCGGTCGTGGCGAAGCGGCAGGGGCTCTTTCTGCATGTCGACGCTGCCTGGGCAGGATCGGCGATGATCTGCCCGGAATACCGGCATTTCTGGGCCGGCATCGAGGGTGCCGACTCGATCGTCTTCAATCCGCATAAATGGCTTGGTGCGCAGTTCGATTGCTCGATCCAGTTCGTCCGCCAGCCGGAAGACCTCGTGCGCACGCTGGCCATCAAGCCGGAGTTTCTGAAGACGCTGGGTCATGACGGCATCATCAATTATTCCGAGTGGTCGGTGCCGCTCGGCCGGCGCTTCCGCGCACTGAAACTCTGGTTCCTGCTGCGCGCCCATGGCCTGGAGGGCTTGCGCAACATGATCCGCAACCATGTCGCCTGGAGCGAAGGGCTTGCCGCGCGGCTGGCCAAGGAAGCGGACTTCGAACTCAGCAGCGAGCCGATGCTGTCGCTTTTCTCATTCCGGCATCGCGCGGCAGCGGGTATCGACACCGACGAGCATAATCTGCGCCTCGTGGATGCCATCAACGCCGACGGCCGCATATACCTGACGCAAACGCGGGTCGACGGGCGCGTGGCGATCCGTTTTCAGGCGGGACAGTTCGAGTCGACCGCGGCTGATGTCGACGCGGCGTTCGACGTTATAACCGAGATGGCCCGCCGCCCGTCTTGAGGCAGTGGGTGTTGCGCGGTGGTTTGCCTTTTGCAATCAGGTGATTTTCGTTAGCCGGCTTATGCCTTTTCTTCGCTTTCGTTTTCCGATATAGACGGGAAAAACGAAAATGGAGGACGCCGGATGTTTCTTTCGCCGCGCAACGCCGAGATTATCCAGATGGCGAAAGACCGTGGCCGGGTGCTGGTCGAGGACCTTGCGACGCATTTCAATGTAACCCCGCAGACCATTCGCAAGGACCTCAACGATCTTTGCGATCAGCGCCTGCTGACGCGGATCCACGGCGGCGCCTTGTTTCCCTCTGGCATCGAGAACATGGAGTACGAGGCGAGGCGCAAGATCGCTGCCGACGAGAAGGAAGCGATCGGTAATGCGGCGGCGCGTCTGATACCGGACAATGCCTCGCTGTTCATCAATATCGGCACCACGACCGAGGCGGTCAGCAAGGCGCTGCTTGACCACAGCGGGCTCATGGTCATTACCAATAACATCAATGTTGCCAACAGGATGCGCATTTATCCTACGTTCGAGGTGGTGATCGCCGGTGGCGTGGTGCGCGGTTCGGACGGCGGCATTGTCGGCGAAGCGGCCGTCGATTTCATCCGTCAGTTCAAGGTCGACTACGCCGTCATCGGCGCCTCGGCCATCGACCATGACGGCGCGCTGCTCGATTTCGATTTCCGTGAGGTTAAGGTGGCGCAGGCCATCATCGCCAACGCGCGCCATGTCATCCTGGTCTCCGACCGGACCAAGTTCGAGCGCACGGCGCCGGTTCGCATCGGCCATCTTTCGCAAGTGAATACTTTCATCACCGATCGTTGCGATATCCCCTCGATCCGTCGGATCTGCGAGGAGACCGAGGTGAGGTTGGTCGAGACGGGGCTCGAATAGGCTTGCATCACAGCCGCCTCACAAAGCTGTGATATTTCGTTTGACATTCGGTTTGAGTTCGAAATAATTCCGCCACGGTTTCGTAAAACACAAAAATGGTGCAATGCGAAATCGTTGGAGGACCCTTTGGACGCAATTCCGATCCATGACATTTTCGTCATCGGTGGCGGTATCAATGGCTGCGGCATAGCCCGCGATGCCGTTGGCCGCGGATACTCGGTATACCTGGCCGAAATGAACGATCTGGCGAGCGGGACGTCCTCCGGTTCGACCAAGCTCATCCATGGCGGTCTTCGCTATCTCGAATTCTACGAGTTCCGGCTGGTGCGCGAAGCGCTGATGGAGCGCGAGGTTCTGTGGAAGAATGCGCCGCACATCATTTGGCCGATGCGCTTCGTTCTGCCTTACGCCAAGGGCCTCAGGCCCGCCTGGCTGATCCGACTTGGGCTGTTCCTTTACGACCACATCGGCGGGCGCAAGCTGCTGCCGGCGACGAAGACACTGGACATGGCCAGCGATCCGGCCGGCAAGCCGCTCAAGCCGTTGTTCCGCAAGGCTTTCGAGTATTCGGACGGTTGGGTCAACGACGCGCGCCTGGTGGCGCTGAACGCTCGTGATGCCGCCAACCGGGGCGCCACTATCCGCACCCGCACCAAGGTCGTCAGCGCGTGCCGCGACGGTTCGACATGGTCCATCAAAGTGCAGAATATGCTCACCGGTGACACCGAAGAGGTCCGCGCGCGGTTGCTTGTCAACGCCGCCGGCCCGTGGGTCGATCACGTCCTGCAGGCAGCAGTCGGGCAGAACGAAGTCCACAATGTGCGCCTCGTGCAGGGCAGCCATATCGTCATCGGCAAAAAATTCGACGATCCGCGCGCCTATTTCTTCCAGAATAAGGATGGCCGCATCATCTTCGCCATCCCCTATGAGGAAGAGTTCACCCTCATCGGGACAACCGACCGCGACTATCCCGGCGATCCGCATGACGTGAAGATCTCCGACGCCGAGATCGACTATCTGTGCGCCGCCGCAAGCGAATATTTCGCGCAACCCGTGAAGCGCTCGGATATCGTCTGGACCTACTCGGCGGTGCGCCCGCTCTATGACGACGGCGCCTCCAAGGCGCAGGAGGCGACGCGGGACTACGTGCTGAAAGCCGATGGCGGGGAGGGCGTTGCCCCGCTTCTCAACGCGTTCGGCGGCAAGATCACGACCTTCCGCCGGCTGGCGGAATCGATGCTGGAGAAGATCGAGGCTTTTCTCGGCAAGCGCGGCAAGCCTTGGACGCATGACGCGCCACTGCCCGGCGGCGATTTTTTCGCCACCGGCTTCGATGCCCAGGTTGCCAGGTTGAAGAACACCTATCCGTTCCTCGATCAACGGCTGGCGCGCCGGCTCACCCGGCTTTACGGCACACGCGCGGAGAAGCTGCTCGGGCTCGCCAAGTCGAATGCCGATCTCGGCCGCAATTTCGGCGCCGATCTTTTCGAGGCGGAAGTCCGCTATCTCTCCGAAAATGAATGGGCGGTCACCGCCGAGGACGTGCTGTGGCGCCGCACCAAGCGGGGCCTGCATTTCAGCCGGGAGCAGACGGCGGCACTGGAAGAGTTCATGCGAGGACTGGGCAGCCGTCACGTCGCGGCGGCGGAATGAGGATCTATTGCTGAAGCGCAAAGCCCGGGAGGAGGCGCGATGCTGGAACTGAGGAACGTGACGAAGACGGTTGGCGCGCAGGAGCACATCCGCGACGTGTCGCTGACGCTTCAGCACGGCTCGCTGAATGTGCTGCTGGGACCGACGCTTTCCGGCAAGACCAGCCTGATGCGGCTGATGGCAGGCCTCGACGCGCCGACCTCCGGCTCGGTCTGGTTCGACGGCAAGGACGTGACCGGGCAGCCTGTGCAGAAGCGCAACGTCGCGATGGTCTACCAGCAGTTCATCAACTACCCGGCGATGACCGTTTACGAGAACATCGCCTCGCCGCTGAGGGTGGCCGGCGTGGAGCAGGCCAGGATCGACAAGGAAGTGCGCAACGCGGCGGCGCTCTTGAAGCTCACGCCCTATCTCGACCGCACGCCGCTGAACCTTTCGGGGGGCCAGCAGCAGCGCACCGCGCTCGCCCGCGCCATCGTCAAGAATGCCAGTCTGGTGCTGCTCGACGAACCTTTGGCCAATCTCGACTACAAGCTGCGCGAGGAATTGCGCGCCGAGTTGCCGAAGATCTTCGCCGCCGCCGGCACGATCTTCGTCTATGCCACGACCGAGCCACACGAGGCGCTTCTGCTGGGCGGCAACACGGCCACGCTTTCGGAGGGACGCGTTACGCAATTCGGCCCGACGGTCGAGGTGTTCCGCAAGCCTGCCGACCTCGTGACTGCACGGACCTTCGCCGACCCGCCGCTAAACACCATCTTGCTCTCCAAAAGGGGAGCGGACTTCCTGCTGGAAGGCGGTGTCAAATTGCCGGTGCCGCGGGAGCTCGCCGGTATCGCGGACGCCAGCTACACGATCGGCTTCCAGCCGCATCATCTGTCGCTGGAGCGGCCGAACGATTCAGCGGTGCCGGTGCGGGCGAAGGTCACCATCACCGAGATCACGGGCTCGGAGAGCTTCGTCCATCTCGACTTTGCCGACGTGCGGTGGGTGATGCTCGCCCACGGCATCCGCGAGTTCGAGCCGGACGACGAGGTCGAGGTCTTCATCGATCCGCGCCACATCATGGTCTTCGACCAGAACGGCCGCGCCGTGACGGCGCCGAAGCTGCTGGCCTGAGGAGCATCAGATGGCGCGCATCGAGGTCAACCACATTCGCCACTCCTATCTGCCCAACCCGCAGAAGGATTCCGATTTCGCCCTGAAGGAAGTGCATCACACCTTCGAGGATGGCGGCGCCTATGCGCTGCTCGGGCCTTCCGGTTGCGGCAAGACCACCTTGCTCAACATCATCTCGGGGCTGCTGCATCCCTCGCACGGCAAGCTTCTGTTCGACGGCAGGGACGTGACAAATCTGTCGACGCAGGAGCGCAACATCGCGCAGGTGTTCCAGTTCCCGGTCATCTACGACACCATGACCGTCTATGACAACCTGGCCTTCCCGCTGCGCAATCGCCGCGTGCCGGAGGCTGACGTCGACCGCAAGGTGCGCGAGACGCTCGACATGATCGATCTCGCCTCGATGGCGAACAGGAAGGCGCGCCGCCTGACCGCCGACCAGAAGCAGAAGATCTCGCTCGGCCGCGGCCTGGTGCGTTCCGACGTCAACGCCATCCTCTTCGACGAACCGCTGACGGTCATCGACCCACACATGAAATGGGTGCTGCGCTCGCAACTGAAGCAACTGCATCGCCGCTTCGGCTACACCATGGTCTATGTGACGCACGACCAAACCGAGGCGCTGACTTTCGCGGACAGGGTCGTGGTGATGTATGACGGCGAGATCGTCCAGATCGGCACGCCGGCCGAGCTCTTCGAGCGCCCGCGCCACACCTTCGTCGGCTATTTCATCGGCTCGCCGGGCATGAACGTGCTGCCGATTGCGCTCGAGGGCAGGACGGCGAAGCTCGGGGCGCAGCGCATCGAATTGCCGGGCGTGCCCAAGGCCGCGACCGGCGCGGCCGAACTCGGCATCCGCCCCGAATATGTGCGGCTCGGCCGTGAGGGCATGGCGGTGCAGGTCAGCAAGGTCGAGGATGTCGGCCGCCACAAGGTCGTGCGCGCAAACCTGGAAGGCAGCGAAATAGCCGCGGTGATCGGTGAGGACGACGAGGTCCCGGCCGAGCCGAAAGTCCGCTTCGATCCGGCCGGCATCAACATCTATGCCGATTCCTGGCGCGTCGAGATGGGGGCATAGATGGACAAGACCTGGAACAACAAGGCCTGGTTCCTTGTCCTGCCGGTGCTGGTGCTCGTGGCCTTCTCGGCGGTCATCCCGCTGATGACCGTCGTCAATTATTCGGTGCAGGACACGTTCGGCAACAACGTCTTCTTCTGGGCCGGCACCGAATGGTTCGAGGAGTTGCTGCATTCCGACCGCTTCTGGGAAGCGATGGTGCGCAACCTGATCTTTTCCTTCATCATCCTAGCGATCGAGGTGCCGCTCGGCATCTTCATCGCGCTGAACATGCCGAAGAAGGGCTGGGGCGTGCCAGTCTGCCTGGTGCTGATGGCGCTGCCGCTGCTGATTCCATGGAATGTCGTGGGCACGATCTGGCAGGTGTTCGGCCGCAACGACATCGGCCTGCTCGGCTATTACGTCAACGCGCTCGGCATCGACTACAACTATGTCCAGGATCCGTTTGATGCCTGGGTCACCGTCATCATCATGGATGTCTGGCACTGGACGAGCCTTGTCGTGCTGCTTTGCTATGCCGGGCTGGTTTCGATCCCGGACGCCTTCTACCAGGCGGCCAAGATCGACGGCGCGTCGCGCTGGGCGGTGTTCCGCTATATCCAGCTGCCGAAGATGCAGCGCGTGCTGCTGATCGCCGTGCTTTTGCGCTTCATGGATAGTTTCATGATCTACACCGAACCCTTCGTCGTCACCGGCGGCGGCCCCGGCAATTCGACGACCTTCCTGTCGATCGACCTGGTCAAGACGGCGCTCGGCCAGTTCGATCTCGGTCCGGCGGCGGCCATGTCGCTGATCTACTTCCTGATCATCCTTCTGCTGTCGTGGGTGTTCTACACCGTGATGACCAACTACGACGCGGAGCGCTGACATGGCAGGCGCCAACGAGACCACACGCGTGAGCGAAACGGCTATCACCGAAGTCGGCAGCACATTGTCTCAGGATGAGGTGGCGAAGCTGATGCGCCGTCGCGGCGAGGAGTCGCGCTGGTGGTGGATCGTTCCGACGATCTACATCATCCTGCTGCTGCTGCCGATCTACTGGCTCATCAACATGAGCTTCAAGACCAATGCCGAGATCGTCAATTCACTGACGCTCTATCCTCACCAGCCGACACTGGCGAACTACTATACTATCTTCACGCAGCCGGCCTGGTATTCCGGCTACATCAACTCGATCACCTATGTGGTGATGAACATGGTGATCTCGGTGGCGGTGGCGCTGCCCGCGGCCTACGCCTTCTCGCGCTACCGGTTCCTCGGCGACAAGCATCTGTTCTTCTGGCTGCTGACCAACAGGATGGCGCCGCCGGCGGTGTTCGCGCTGCCGTTCTTCCAGCTCTATTCGGCTTTCGGCCTCATCGACACGCATATCGCGGTGGCGCTTGCGCATTGCCTGTTCAACGTGCCGCTGGCCGTGTGGATCCTCGAAGGCTTCATGTCCGGCGTGCCGAAGGAGATCGACGAGACCGCCTATATCGACGGCTATTCTTTCCCGCGCTTCTTCCTCAAGATCTTCATGCCGCTGATCGCGAGCGGCATCGGTGTCGCCTGCTTCTTCTGCTTCATGTTTTCGTGGGTGGAACTGCTGATCGCCCGCACGCTGACCACGACCGACGCGAAGCCGATCGCCGCCACCATGACCCGCACCGTTTCTGCCGCCGGCATGGATTGGGGATTATTGGCTGCCGCTGGCGTGCTGACGCTGATCCCCGGTGCGCTCGTGATCTGGTTCGTCCGAAATTATATCGCCAAGGGCTTCGCCCTGGGGAGGGTCTGACCATGAACCTCGACTTCTCCTGGATGGCGTGGACCTGGCCGACGGCCGCCTTCTTCGTCGTCATCGCGCTGATGCTCTGCGGGATGGGCGTCTGGGAATATGTCTCGCCCGGCGGCAATCCGCGCGTCGGCGTGCTGCGCTTCGAGACGACGCGCGGCGACCGGCTTTTTGTTTCGCTGCTCGGCAGCGCCTTCATCCATCTCGCTTGGCTGGGTCTGATAGGGCCCAACCTGTGGTGGGCTCTCGCTCTCTCCGTGATCTACGCCATTGGCGTGTTCCGATACGTATAGAGGGGGAAATAGCCGGAGCGGCCGCGTGCTGGCGGCCACCCCGGATCGCACTTGAAACTTAAATTGGAGGAGACACATGCAACGGCAATTTCTAACAACCACGACTGCCCTTGTCCTATTGCTCGGGGTGGGCAATGCCTATGCCGGTATGGACGAGGCGAAGGCCTTTCTCGACAAGGAGATAGGCGACCTGTCGGCGCTATCACGCGCCGATCAGGAAAAGGAAATGCAGTGGTTCATCGATGCCGCCAAGCCGTTTGCCGGCATGGACATCAAGGTGGTGTCGGAAACGCTGACCACGCATCAGTACGAATCGCAGGTGCTGGCGCCTGCCTTTACCGCGATTACCGGCATCAAGGTCACGCATGACATCACCCAGGAAGGCGACGTCGTCGAGAAGATCCAGACCCAGATGCAGACCGGCCAGAACCTCTATGACGGCTGGGTCAACGACTCCGACCTGATCGGCACGCACTGGCGCTACCAGCAGGTGCGCAACCTGACCGACTGGATGGAGGGCGAGGGCAAGGATGTCACCAACCCGAACCTCGACCTGAAGGACTTCATCGGCTCGTCCTTCACCACCGCCCCGGACAAGAAGCTATACCAGCTTCCCGACCAGCAGTTCGCCAACCTATACTGGTTCCGCTACGACTGGTTCAACGACGAGAAGAACAAGGCCGACTTCAAGGCCAAATATGGTTACGACCTCGGCGTGCCGGTCAACTGGTCGGCCTATGAGGACATCGCCGAGTTCTTCACCGGCCGCGAGATCGACGGCAAGAAGGTCTATGGCCACATGGACTACGGCAAGAAGGACCCGTCGCTCGGCTGGCGCTTCACCGATGCCTGGCTCTCCATGGCCGGCAATGGCGACAAGGGTATCCCGAACGGGCTGCCGGTCGACGAATGGGGCATCAAGGTCGACGATCAATCCCGTCCGGTCGGCTCCTGCACGGCGCGCGGCGGCGACACCAACGGGCCGGCAGCGGTGTATTCGATACAGAAGTATCTCGACTGGCTGAAGGCGTATGCTCCGCAGGAAGCGCAAGGCATGACCTTCTCGGAATCGGGTCCGGTTCCCTCGCAGGGCAACATCGCCCAGCAGATCTTCTGGTACACGGCCTTCACCGCCGACATGGTCAAGCCGGGCCTGCCGGTGATGAATGACGACGGCACGCCGAAGTGGCGCATGGCGCCGTCGCCGCACGGCGTCTACTGGAAGGACGGCATGAAGCTCGGCTACCAGGACGTCGGTTCGTGGACGCTGATGAAGTCGACCCCGACCGACCGCGCCAAGGCCGCCTGGCTCTACGCGCAGTTCGTCACCTCGAAGACGGTCGACGTGAAGAAGAGCCATGTCGGTCTCACCTTCATCCGCGACTCCACCATCCACGACAAGAGCTTCACCGAGCGCGCTCCGAAGCTCGGCGGCCTGATCGAGTTCTACCGCTCGCCGGCCCGCGTGCAGTGGTCGCCGACCGGTACCAACGTGCCGGACTATCCGAAACTCGCCCAGTTGTGGTGGCAGGCGATCGGCGATGCGTCGTCGGGCGCGAAGTCGGCCCAGGAAGCGATGGACTCGCTCTGCGCCGAGCAGGAGAAGGTGATGGGCCGCATCGGGAAGTCCGGCGTCCAAGGCGACATCGGGCCGAAGCTCGCCGAGGAGCACGATCTCGATTACTGGAACAAGGATGCCGTCTCGAAGGGCAACCTCGCGCCGCAGCTCAAGATCGAGAACGAGAAAGAAAAGCCGATCACCATCAACTATGACGACCTGGTGAAGAGCTGGCAGAAGTGACAGACCAGATGCGGGCGGCAGCGCTCGCGTAAGGAATGCGGGGGGAGGCGGCTTTGCCGTCTCCCCCGTTGCATCAAGGTGGAGGAGCGGAATGAGCGGTTTTGTGCTGGCTATCGACCAGGGGACGACTTCAACCCGGGCGATCCTTTTCGACGGCAATATGAAAGTCGCCGGCGCCGGCCAGCAGGAATTCAAGCAGCATTATCCGGCCTCCGGCTGGGTCGAGCATGACCCGGAGGAGATCTGGGCGAGCGTGCTAGGGACGGTGAAGACCGCGCTCAAAGCCGCCGGTCGCGCAGCGTCGGACGTGGTGGCAATAGGGATCACCAACCAGCGCGAGACGGTGGTGATCTGGGACAGGGCGACCGGCAAGCCGATCCACAACGCGATCGTCTGGCAGGACAGGCGCACGGCGCTGCTCTGTCAGAAGCTAAAGAAAAAGGGACTGGAGAAGAAATTCACCCGCAAGACCGGGCTGCTGCTCGATCCCTATTTCTCCGGCACCAAGATCGCCTGGATGCTGGACAAGGTGAAGGGCGCGAGGAAGCGCGCCGAGAAGGGCGAGTTGCTCGCCGGTACCATCGACAGTTTCCTGATCTGGCGCCTGACCGGCGGCAAAGTGCATGCAACCGATGCCACAAACGCCTCGCGCACGCTGGTCTACAACATCGAGAAGAATGTCTGGGATGACGAGTTGCTCTCTATCCTGAAGATACCGGCTTCTATCCTGCCGCGGGTGAAAGACTGCGCCGACGATTTCGGCGTCACGGACAAGAGCCTGTTCGGGACCGAGATGCCGATCCTCGGCGTTGCCGGCGACCAACATGCGGCGACCATCGGCCAGGCCTGTTTCGAGCCCGGCATGATGAAATCGACCTACGGCACCGGGTGTTTTGCGCTGCTCAACACCGGCGCGGACCTCGTGCGCTCGAGGAACCGGCTGTTGAGCACGATCGCCTACCGGCTCAACGGCAAGACCACCTATGCGCTGGAGGGCTCGATCTTCATCGCGGGCGCGGCTGTGCAGTGGCTGCGCGACGGCATCAAGGTGATCGGCAAGGCGGAGCAGAGCGGCGTGCTGGCGGCGTCCGCCGATCCCGCCCAAGCTGTCTATCTGGTGCCGGCCTTCGTCGGCCTCGGCGCGCCACACTGGGACGCCGACGCGCGCGGCGCCATCTTCGGCCTGACGCGCAATTCTGGCCCCGCCGAGTTCGCGCGCGCGGCGCTCGAATCCGTCGCCTTCCAGACGCGCGACCTGCTCGACGCTATGCGCAAGGACTGGAAAGGCGCTTCCGCCAGAACGGTGCTCCGCGTCGATGGCGGCATGGTGGCGTCCGACTGGACCATGCAGCGGCTCGCCGACATTCTCGACGCGCCGGTCGACCGCCCGACGATCCTCGAGACAACGGCGCTGGGCGCGGCGTGGCTCGCGGGATCGAAGGCGGGCGTCTGGCCAAAGGCGAAGGACTTCGCCAAAAGCTGGGCGCTGGAGCGGCGCTTCAAACCGGAGATGGATGCGGCAACGCGCTCGGCGAAGCTCGCTGGCTGGCGCGACGCAGTGCGCAGGACGCTGAGCGTGCGATAAGGATTCGTGGGAGCGGGCGAGGGAAATGCAGCCGGACTGGTATCCCGCCTGGCGCGATGAGGCCTATGATCAACTCACCGCCAAGAACGCGCGCCTGGAGAAGGATTTCCGCCTCGAGCACTGGCCGCGTTACGATTACGACCTGACGGTCGGAACGTTGTCGTTCTCCGACAAGGCCGGCGTCAAGGTCGTCTCCGAAATCCAGATTGCTGGTTCCACCAGCGCCAAGGCTGACAACTGGTTGTGGGCCTGGGCAAACTCGAACCTGCCTGGCAATCTTCTCGGCGACGCGAAGCTGGTTCGGGCCTTCGGCGAGGAAAAGGGCATAGATGACCTGGCGCAGGCCTACGTCACGGGTGCGAGCGGAGACCTGGAGGCTGTTGGTTGGAACCTGACCGGGGCTATGGTTCGGGTTTGCAACGCGCTTGGAGCCTACCGATCCCCGCGCGGCGAGGGCGGAGCGCTGTATCTGGTTTTCAAAAGCATCAGATGGGCAAACTGACCGCTATCTTTTGTTTTTCGCGATTCCGGGCGGAAGGCTACGGCGAAGTCGCCGAGCCTGACCGCTCACACTCTTGCTGGAATACTCTGGCGGTTAGCTAGGCAAAAAGAGAGAGCCCGTGCCTCTCGAGGCACGGGCTCAGTCAACGACCCTGGTACTGACTGGAGGCCGTCAGTAGGGCGAAATGCACTGCTGACGCGGGCCGTTGTAGGGCTGAAAGGTGTTGTCCGAGGCGCGGTACGAACGATAGCGATCGTAGCACCACTGCACATGCGAATTGCCGCGGTAGACGCGGTTGTTCTCGCTGTTGACGATCGCGCCGGTGATGAGCGCGCCGGTGGCGAAAGCGGCAAGCGGGAACCAGTAGTCGCCATGGCGGCGATAGCCGTGACGGTATTCGCGATAGCCGCGATGGCCGTTCCAATACATGCCGTCATTGCGCGAAAAACGCTGACCGTCGCGCCAATGGTTGTGCCTCCAGCGGAAATCGCGCTCCGCTACGCTCTGGACGTCGGACGAAGCCGGCGAGGCCTGCGGGACGAATACCTGCGCGGCATTGGCCGGAACCGCCGCAGCGGCGGCAAACGAAACCGACAAGGTGGCGGCAAGCAAGCCCGATATGATCTTCTTCATTGGTCTTCTCCTGAGAGAGGGTTGGTTGACGTCCCTGTGCTGGGCAAACGGGAAATCAGCGCGAAGGTTCCCGTTTGATTTTCATGTCATTGTTCTGTCTGAAGCTTCCGAGATATTTCGCTACTGGGAATCCG
>Ga0315336_1005588_pt1 | contig 13610 bp, 9 predicted proteins | sample ASW5metaG_FD_204512 | JGI IMG/M metagenome (GOLD analysis project Ga0315336, IMG submission 204512) | Ammonia-oxidizing marine archaeal communities from Monterey Bay, California, United States - ASW #5 | ecosystem: Environmental > Aquatic > Marine > Intertidal zone | place: USA: California...
TGGGACCTCTTCGCCGGCACCGACTATCGGGGGAAGGAAGTCGGATTGCAGCGGCGTTGTTCCCGCGGTGGGCGAGGCTGATGATTTGTCAGAAACCGCCAGCGTTGGGGGACGCTCCGTATTTTTGCCTTCAGCCGAAGATGACTTGTCGAAGGGGCGGTCATGCGATATTCGGGCGATCCAGCCCGCTCCCTTGTTTTCAGCAGGTTGTTGCTTGAGGCCGGCCACCGGGGCCTTAGGGACGGCTTGTCCCGTTTTCAGGTTGCGGGCTCTCACGTAGCGGAATTCACCCGAAGGTGGCGCGATCTGGTACCACAGTTGACCGTTTTGTTCCTCTTGGCCGACAATGAAGATCTGTTCATTTTTGCGGAGTCGAACCTGAATGACTTGCCGTTTGTGGTGGTGATAACTACCAATTCGAGAGGGGGTATTATCTTTATTGATCCGCCCACGCGTCGGATCGATCAACTCGACATGACGTCCGAAAACCCAGCTGAAACTGCCCTCGGGTGGCCGGATTGCCACCCACCCACCCACACGGTGCTGATGAACTTCCACCTCGGCGTTTTCTGGAATTGTGCCGGTTACGTAATATTCTTCCCCAGCTCCGCTGCGGACTTCGATGTCAGGAGTGGCCACAAATGCCCGATAAGGCAGTGTTGGCCCGGCGATCGACATCTCGAAGGTGACAAAAAGTGCAACGAACAAACCCAACAAAACAGGAAACTTCGTGCTACAACACATTTTCAGGGCTCCTTGAAGGAGACCGGCAAGGATCGATCCGGTGCCGATTGCTTGCGGTCGAGTCGTTGAATTCATCCACGCTGGCGCACGGTGACCGTTGGCCCTCACCCGGGCCATACTACATCGGCTTGAGTTTCATCAGGTACGAGAATGGACTGCGGCTTTTACCCCAATTGGTTTATCTTCTCAAGAGAAGCTGGAGGGTACCGGCAGCAGGCCCCTGAATTTGAATGGATTGTGTTTTCTGGTTCAGTCCTTTCCGAGGTGCTACCATGCAAGCAGAACGCCCCGCGGGGACGCTTTTTCGAAATCAGGCAGTTTTTTGGAGTCTGCCGTAATCGAGAACCGAATTGACCATGAATTCAATCCGGCTTGGCCCCTACAAACTCGGAAAAACCATCGGTAAAGGTGGGATGGGCTCGGTCTACGAAGCGACCGCTACGACCAGCGGCGAGCTTGTCGCGGTGAAAGCGTTAAATCCACAGCTGGCACGAACCGAGGGGTTTCGTGAACGGTTCGATGCCGAAATCGAATCACTCAAAGCACTCCGACATGAGGGCATTGTCCGCTTGTACGGTTACGGCGAGCAAGACGGAGTCCTTTTCTACTCGATGGAATTGGTCGACGGGACGAGTCTTGAAGAGGAACTCAAAACGGGTCGCCATTTCAATTGGCGCGAGGTGGCTGAGATTACGATTCAGCTTTGTCGCGCACTGAAACACGCTCATGATCACGGGGTGGTGCACCGGGATATCAAACCGGCCAATATTCTGATCGACGCCGAAGACCACGTAAAACTGGCAGACTTTGGCATTGCCCGTTTGTTTGGTAGCACGCAATTGACAACTGTCGGCGGGGTGCTGGGAACGGCCGATTACATGTCGCCCGAGCAAGCCGATGGCCGCCCTGTCACCGAGCGTTGTGACCAGTACAGTTTGGGGGGTGTGATGTATGCCTTGCTGACGGGGCGGTCACCATTTCGTGCAAATAGTTTGCCCGAAATGTTGCAGTTGCAACGGTTCGCCGAACCAGAGCCAGTGCGCCGTTACGCACGCGACACTCCCGTCCAGATGGAACGCACCATCCAGCAACTCTTGTCGAAAGAACCAGCCGACCGCTTTCCCAACACGTTGGTGATTGCCCGGCACCTGGAGGCTATGGTCAAAGCGTTATCACGTCCGGGAAAAGGTGGATTTTCGTCAGGCGAGGGAGCTGACGGCGCGGGAAGCGGAGCGGGAGATTTGGATAACGAGCTTTCGACAACACGCTCGCAAACCGCGGTCAGCGACGTCATCGACCCACCCGAACCGTCGGTGTCCGACAGCGATGTTCCTTCCAACGCACCCACCATGGGGGTACTGCCCCACGATTCGGTTGAGGTCGACGAAGATCTTTCGTCGCTTACCGCAGCCCATCCGGCCGAGTTGCACGTATCCGGGAGAAAGCCTGCCGAACGCACCCGATTTACAACCGTCGAAGACGAAGCACGACGGAAGCGACTTGCCGAACAAACTACCTGGAGGGGGTTGGTAGTCCAAGTAGCCGGATTCACTCTTGTTCTGGGTTGCATTCTGGCTGGCTTCTTTTACATGGGTCGACCCGACTCGGCCGACGACCTCTATGAGCGAATTAACGCATCGGTTGGCTCGGCAGATGACGATGCGGTGCGGGAGGTGGATAAAGAAATCCGGGAATTCCTGGAGCGTTTTCCCGAAGATCCCCGAGCTGGCGAAATTGGCGAATACCGGCGAAAACTGGACATCGACAGGCTTGAGCGAAAGCTTTTGAACCAGTCTCGCAATGCTTCCGATTCCGACAGTCGACTTTTGCCCATCGAACGACATTGCCTGGCAGCTCTTGAACTTGCTCAACGCGATCCCGCAGCCGCGGAGAAGATGTTTGCAGCAATTCTCGCTCTGGATAGCAGAGCGACTTCCGGTCATTTGGATGAAAAGGAAGCGGAACGCCGCGCCGCTTGTTTGCAACTTGCCAAAGGACGCCAGCGCGAATTAAAGTCGATCGTGGCCAATCTGGCTGCCCGTGAGCGGCCACTTTTACTGGCGAGACTGCGCCTTGCTGAAGAATTGGCTGCTGAAGAACCACAGCAAGCACGGGAAATTTATCAGGCCATTATTAACCTTTACCAGGATCAATCGTGGGCGAACGAGATCGTCGAAACAGCCCAAGCACGACTCCAGGCACTCAATCCATGACGGAGAAGCTCAACAATGCCTGACCAAACCCAGTCTGCTGCATTTGCGCACCTGACCGGTGGCTGCGGGGGTAGCCAAACCCTATTTAGCAGAGCCAAAGAACTCATTCCAGGGGGCGTGAACAGCCCTGCCCGCGCATTTGGCGCGGTCGGAGGAGAGCCGATCTTCATTGAGCGGGCCGCAGGCGCTCATCTCTGGGATGTCGACGGGAATTGCTACATTGATTATGTCGGTTCCTGGGGCCCGATGATTCTGGGGCACGCGTTCCCGCCCGTCGTGGCAGAACTCAACGAAGCCATCGCGCGCGGTACAAGCTTTGGCGCACCCACCGAGGCCGAAAATGAACTGGCCGAATTGATCGCCGCGGTCGTCCCCAGCATCGAAAAAGTCCGCCTGGTGAATTCCGGGACCGAAGCCACGATGAGTGCGATTCGACTTGCTCGTGGTGTGACGGGGCGCGATCTAATTGTCAAGTTTGCAGGGAATTACCATGGGCATGTCGACAGCTTGTTGGTCGCGGCTGGCAGTTCTGCCGCGACACTGGCAGTTCCCAACTCGCCGGGCGTTACTGCCGGAACAAGCCAGGATACGCTCGTGTTGCAGTACAATGATCCGGAAGGGTTAGAGCAGGCTTTTCTCCAATATGGTGATCGAATCGCCGCCGTGATCTTTGAGCCGGTGGCGGGAAATATGGGGGTCGTCCTTCCGACGCCACAGTTTTTGAAAGCACTTCGCCAGGAAACCCGAGGTACCGGGGCACTGTTGATTTGTGATGAGGTGATGACTGGCTTTCGCGTTGCCCCCGGCGGCGCGCAACAACGACTGGGGATCGATCCCGACATCACCACACTCGGTAAAATCGTCGGGGGAGGGTTACCCGTTGGGGCCTATGGTGGGCGGGCCGAGGTGATGAACCATGTGCTTCCTGCCGGCGAGGTGTTTCAGGCTGGGACGTTGAGCGGAAATCCGCTGGCGACGGCAGGCGGGATTGCCACCTTGCGGGCGCTTCGCGACCAGCCTCCCTACGAACACCTCGAGTCGCTCGCTGCGCGCTTGGAAAAAGGGCTTGGCCAGGCAGCCAGTCGGGCGGCGGTTCCCCACTGGATTGCCCGTATCGGCAGCATGATCACGTTTTTCTTCAGTGAGGAACCAGTTACGAATTGGGAGACGGCCAGCCGGTGCCACACCGACCGGTTCGCACGTTACTTTTGGGGGCTCCTGAATCACGGCAGCTATCTTCCCTGCAGTCAGTACGAAGCGATGTTCATTTCTGCCGCGCACACCGAAGACGATATCGATCAGACCGTAGCCGCTGCCGAAGTCGTACTTGCCGGGTTGAAACACCAGGAGTAGGTATCCACCGTGCACGTTGGCCATGGTGAAGATCTCGTCAACAGATCACCATGCCGACCGAAACAGCCAGTAGCTCAGGCCCTTCAAGATGGTGCTTTGCGCAGGCTCTGCGGGATGGGTCAGCCCGGTCCCCTCCGTTCTTCAGCAGCGCTCAATCGGTAGTAATCGGGAACCAATTGCCACAGGTCGTCTTCCTCCCCCTGGCGAAAGCGTTTCCAGGCGACATTTCCGACATTTTTCGCAACTGGTTGCCAGGCGTGTTGATCGGTGATCTCGACTCCCTTGGGGAGGGCATCTGCGAGATGCGGGAGGCCGGGTCCCGTGACGGTGTCTCCCGGGGAGAGGTCCGCCAGCCAAGCGGGGATGGCGATGATCCGGGTCGGTTCGACCATGTCCCAACCTCCCGACACGGCGGGCAGGAATCTGGCGGCAAAGAGTTCTTCCCGCTGGGCATCCAGCACCGTGTGAAGTGGACCAGCTGTTTGTGGTATCTGACTGGCCAGCACTTCGAGGGTGTTGATACCAAGGATCTTGGCACCCACGGCATAGGCCCAGGTTTTTGCCATGGTCATCCCGATTCTCAAGCCGGTAAATGACCCAGGGCCGGCAGCAACGGCGACAAGATCAATACTTTGTGGTGACCAATCGACCTCATCCAGCAGGTGTCGGGAGGAGGGGGCCAGGGCCCGCGCCGTCCGTTGGGTAGGGGGCAGCATCAGCTGACCCGCTGTTTGCAACCGGTCGCGGCAACTCTCCAGCAGGGCAACCGACCCGCACCGTCCTGAGGTTTCCACCGCTAGGATTCTCGTCATGATGATAAGGGCACCTTCGGTTGCAAAAGCGTGGCAATGGCAAACTGGGTGTGTCCGATGGTGCCACCCAACTGCCGAGGATGGGTGATTGCTTGGTGTTGGCCCGGCTTGACCGACCCATCATGCAAATTTAAACTTAGGGGTTCCAGCACTGGTTGGCTAGCCAGTGCTGGAACGGTAATTTGTTTCCGCCTGGGATCGCTGTCGGTTGCCGCTGGGCGGAGATCCTTCCAGGCCACTCCCCGAATCCTGCATTTCAACCGATTCCCTGCGGTCGGTCAGACCCTGCTTTGCGAAGACGACTAGTTTGTTAAAACGCGCCATCATCAGCGACATTCACGGCAATTACGAGGCTCTTCAGGCCGTTCTTGCGCATATTCGTGAGCAGTCCATTGAGGAGATTTACTGCCTGGGTGACATTGTCGGCTACGGTCCGAACCCGTGTGAATGCGTGGATGCGGTGATCGACGCCACAGTCGACAGTTCGGGTGTATGCCTGTTGGGCAATCATGATCAAGGGGCCTTATTTGATCCGGAAGGGTTTAACAGTGGTGCGGAACGGGCTATTTTTTGGACCCGCGATCAACTGGAGAACGCACGGGACGACACTTCCAAGAGTGATCGCCGTTGGGATTTCCTGGGGGCCTTGCCGAGGATTCACCGCGATGATCCCTGGCTGTTTGTACATGGTTCGCCACGGAATCCGGTTAACGAGTATGTATTTCCCGAGGATATCTATAATCAGAAGAAAATGGAGAAGCTCTTCAGCCTGGTGCCACAAGGCTGTTTTCAGGGTCATACCCATGTGCCTGGCATCTTTACGGAAAATCGCGGGTTTGTGACGCCGGAAGAAGCCGGATACAACTACAAGTTCACCGACCAAAAGTTTTTGTGCAATGTGGGATCTGTTGGTCAGCCCCGTGATGGTGACAATCGTTCTTGCTATGTCGTCCTCCAGGATGACCACTTGACATATCACCGTGTCGATTACGATATCGATACGACGGTGGAGAAGATCTACAAAATCCCTGAGTTAGACGATTTTTTGGGCGATCGTATCAAGCAGGGTCGCTGAAGCGGCTTTGCAATTCCAGGTTCAAGGTAAAAATCATTCCGGCACGTCTTTGCGGTGACCAAGAACCGCACTCCATTGGCGAAACCCTCATGACGGAGTTCACATTTTCGTATCCCTTGGGTTTATTTGACTTTTGGTTCTCGTTGCCCTGGGAAATTTCTTCGTCTGTCACTTGCTGAGGAATCACTGTGGACCAACGCCGCTTTCTTTCGTGGTTGCTGCTTTCGTTGGCGATTCTCATGTTCAGCCAGATGCTGTTCCCGCCCCCACCTCCGCCTGAAAAGCCCGACGCAGCCCAACAAATTGTCGCAAAGGACCAGGCCCAGGACGGTCCAGGCGGGCAGATTGCCGACAAAGGCCCACAGCCCCCTGCCCCTGGTGTGCAGGATAAACAGCCTGGCGAGGCTGTGGCTGGCGAGGCTGTGGCTGGCGAGGCTGTGGCTGGCGAGATGGCCAAAGCGATTGAAGTGCCGCTTGAGTTTTATACGCTTGGATCGGTCGACCCGGGGAGCGGTTATCGAATGCTGGTCACGCTCACCAACCAGGGAGCGGCCGTACAGCGTATCGAGCTCTCCAGTCCTCGCTACCGCGACTTGGACTATCTGGGTGGTTACCTCGGCCACATTGCTCCCGCCTGTTTTTTGGCAGCCGACCAACCGGATGCCGATGCCGGTGAGAACGGCGTCGTCGTTGAGATTGTGGGCACGGGGACTCCAGCCGATAAGGCAGGTCTCAAGCAGGGGGACCGAATTGTGGGTATCGGTGGCGATCGCCCGATCGCAAACCGCCAGCAATTGGTCGAGGCTCTCCGCAGTTATCGGCCAGGGCAGTCCGTAGTGTTGGAAGTCCAGCGCAAGGGCGGGCTTCTGAAATCGGTGAGCACGACGCTCACTCGACGCCCCCTGGAGTTGGTTCGGCCGGAAATCGAGAATCTCGAAATACGCGGTGCGAACATCCCGCCAGGATTCAAGTCTCCGCCGTCCTTCCTGGCGACGATTACTTCGATCGACGATGTGGCTTTGAGTGAGAATGAACGAAACCGCGTGGATGCACTGTTACGCGACACCAACTGGGAGGTGGTTCAGCACGATGTGCGGTCGGTGACAATGCGCCGTTTCCTGCCAGAGCTGCAATTGGAGGTGATCAAGCGGTACACGCTGAAGCCGGTGCCCGCCGACCAGCTCAAGAATACAACATTTCCCGGGTACGATTTTGACCTCGATGTGGAGGTGAAAAATCTGGCGCCACACACCCGAAATGTTGCCTATCGTTTAGCGGGTCCGAACGGTTTACCCATCGAGGGCTGGTGGTATGCCAACCGCATCAGTCGCACCTGGGCGGCCGCCGGTTTGCGCGATGTGGTTGTTCGTTTTGAAGGAGAGGATGCTGAGCAAGTGCGCTGCTCGACCCTTGCCGATGAGGATCCCGACCCCATGGGGCAGGGGGTTCCGCTTGCCTTTGCGAGTGTTGATGCACAGTATTTTGCGTCCGCCTTGATCCCCAAAAAGAAAGCCCTTGGTGATCTCTGGTTCGATGAAACTCAGGCAATACGGATTGGGCCTAAACCTGAAAAACGCGAGCGCAAGACATATACCAACGTGAGTTTTGAAGTTGAACGCCGGCCTGTGAAAATCGAGTCTGGCCAGGCACTTCGGGATTCGTATCGTGTTTTTGCGGGTCCGAAACGACCTAAGTTACTGGCCCACTACTACACGGCCGATGCCAAGCAGTACAACCTGGGGGATTTGATCTATTACGGCTGGTTCGGCGCAATTGCGAAGGGCATGCTTTCGGTTCTCCACACGTTTTATGGATGGGTGGGCAACTATGGAATTGCGATCATCATGCTCACGGTTGTCGTCCGTGGCTGCATGTTTCCGCTGAGCTACAAGCAAACGCAGAACATGGCCCGCATGCAATCGCTCAAACCGGAACTCGATCGCATTACGGAAAAACACAAGAATGACAAGCAGAAAAAACAGCAGGCGATGCAAGAGCTATACGCCAAGCATAAAGTCAATCCGCTCAGCGGATGCCTGCCGTTGTTCGTGCAATTACCCATCTTTATGGGCCTCTATCGTGGCTTGATGATCGATATCGAGCTGCGGCAATCACCCTTGTTCAGCGATTCAATTCGCTGGTGTTCGAACCTGGCTGCGCCAGACATGTTTTACAACTGGTCGGCTTTTATGCCCAAAATGATCAATGACGGGGTGGGCTTCTTCGGCTTGGGTCCCTATCTGAATGTACTGCCGTTGGTCACAGTGTTCTTGTTCCTGATTTCACAAAAAATGTTTATGCCAGAACCGACTAATGAACAGGCGGCACTGCAGCAGAAAATGATGAAATACATGACCCTCTTTATGGGCCTTATCTTTTACAAAGTGGCTGCTGGTTTATGCCTTTATTTCATCGTCTCCAGTTTGTGGGGCATCGTTGAGCGAAAGTTGCTCCCCAAAGCGACCACCCCCCAGGGAACGACTGCCCAGCAGGGGAAATCGGCAGGGGGGACGACCGCCGCTGCGAAGATCAAATCAGATAAGGATCGTGCCGGTGACAAGCCACGTAATGCCGTGTCCACCCGTAATGGCAGTCCCAAAGACAAAAAACGGCAGAAGGCCAAACGAAAGAAGTAGGGTGGGAGGTCGCAGGGACCGACGGGCCCATGTTTGAAGCCGAAGATACAATCGCTGCTGTTGCCACGGCATCGCGGGGGGCTGCCCGCGGAATTGTCCGTTTGAGTGGGCCAGATGTTGTCAACCTCGTGACACCTTTGTTCTCCGCCACCGGTGGTGTTGATGTCGCTGGTATCACCGAACCTTCGAATTTGGCTGGGGAATTGCAGTTTTCCAACCTCCCGGGCCCCTCTATCACGCTGCCTTGCGAGTTGTTCCTCTGGCCTGGACGTCGTAGCTATACCCGCCAACCGGTCATCGAGTTGCACACACTGGGCTCACCCCCTTTGTTGGAACTGCTGGTCGAAGCTCTCTGTCGACGTGGTGCGCGGCTTGCCGAACCGGGCGAGTTTACGCTTCGTGCCTTTCTGGCCGGCCGCATCGATTTGTCTCAGGCTGAGGCGGTCCTCGGTGTGATTGATGCCGACGACGACGAACAACTCAATGCCGCGCTGGTGCAGCTGGCAGGCGGTATCGCGCGGCCAATGGAACAACTGCGAAGTGACTTGTTGCAACTGCTCGCTGAATTGGAAGCGGGACTTGACTTCGTAGAAGAGGATATCGAGTTTATCGCCACCGAAGAGATCGCGCGCCGCCTCGCCCAAGTTCGACAACAACTGCATGGCCTGGAACAGCAAATGGCTGGGCGGGCGGAGCGTGGATCGACGTGGCAGGTTGTGCTCGTTGGACCACCCAATGTGGGAAAAAGCAGCCTGTTTAATGCGCTAACTGCCAGGTTCGGCTGCAATCCCGGTCACCAGGGAGTGACACTGTTGCCCGCTATCGTTGCACCCCAGGCTGGCACCACGCGCGATTATCTCACCGCCACACTCAAGTTGGGTGATCTATCATGCCAACTCGTAGATACGGCTGGTATCGAAACAGCCAGCAACGTTCTGGCCGGCGAAGCGGCAGAAATTACCCGTGCTACCCAGTCACAGACTGCCGCACAACGTCAACTCGCCACGTTACGACTGGTTTGCTTCGATCCCAACAGCCCTTTACCACAAAGCCATCCCTTGCCGGGTCGAGATCTTTTCATTCTCACGAAAGCCGATCTGGTCGCACCACGGCAACTTCAGGGGGCAATCCCCGTCAGCAGCGTCACGGGCAGTGGAATCGACCTGTTGGCCGAAGCCATTCGAAAGCAGTTGGCTGACGATCCGAATTCGGCAGGAGAGGTGGTGGTGTCTACGGCGGTTCGATGTCGCGATAGTCTCCGGCTCGCCCTGGCAGCCATCGAAAGGGCTCATGGCCTGGCGACGGCCCGGGGCGGTGATGAACTCATCGCAGCCGAAACGAGAAATGCTCTCCATGAGTTGGGCAAAATTGTCGGCGCTGTCTATACCGACGACATTCTTGACCGTGTCTTCAGCTCGTTCTGCATCGGGAAATAAATCAGAATCGAAGAACAGCCGCCGCGGGTGTCACCCGGCGACCCAATTCCAAAAACATGGTCGAACACCACCCAAGTTTGGCCACTTTCACTCAAGTGCCGTTGGTGATGGTGGAGACTTCGATAAAATACCTTCACGGTTCCGGTTGGTTTTGTTCGGTTCAAAAAAGGATTGGCATGTCGTACCGACAGCTCATGAGCCGGCTATCGAGCCTGGCTTCCATAAGTTCCTTCGTGCTGCTGGTTGGCATTGCTACCTGGGGACGGGCTGAAAATCGTTTCCGCGACGGTACGCTCTCCATCACGGCCCATGAGTTGCATGAGCATCTTTCGGTGTTGGCGGACGACGCCTATGAAGGACGTTTGGCTGGTAGCCGTGGAGGCCGGGCTGCTGCCAATTACCTGGCCGGCAGGCTTTCAGAATACGGATTGGTCCCTGCCGGCGAGGATGGCACCTTGTTTCAAACTTTCAACCGAGGCTATCGCAATATTCTGGCGATGCTACCTGGAAGTGACCCGGAACTAGCCAACGAAGTTGTGATCCTCGGCGCCCACTACGACCACGTTGGCTACGGTAGCTCAAAAACAAGTAATGGTCCCACTGGCCAGATCCACAATGGTGCCGACGACAACGCCAGTGGTGTGTCGGCTCTGTTGGAAGTCATCGAAGCGCTACAACTCGGCCAGATTTCGCCACGACGCTCAATTTTACTTGCCTTTTGGGATGGCGAAGAACTCGGCCTGGTAGGCTCCAGGCATTGGTTGGCGCATCCGACTGTTCCACGGGAACGTGTTCGATTGTTGCTCAATGCCGACATGATCGGCTGGCTCCGTGGAGGTCGCCTGGAAATTAATGGTTCACGAACTGGTTATGGTCTCAGACGCTTTTTAAGCGGTGAACTCGACGAACCACTTCAGCTCGATTTCAATTGGAATCTCCAAGCCAATAGTGACCACTGGCCTTTTTTCGAGCGGGAGGTGCCCGTTATCACTTTCCACACAGGTTTACATGACCATTACCACCGACCTACCGACGATGTTGCCAGAATCAACCAGGAGGGACTCGAGCAGGTTAGTCGTTATATCTACGAAATCGTCGTCAAGGCGACCAATAGCCCGCAGCTTCCCGGATTTCGCAGGATTGCCCGCCGGGAATCATCGCGTGCCCAGCGACGCAGCGAGGTCCCCGCGCCGCTGTTACCGCCCCGGATTGGAATTCATTGGCGCCCCGTTGCACCAGGGAGTGCCCCGCAGACACTCGTTGTCGTCGTCACCCATGTTGTACCCCGTTCCCCTGCCAGTCGTGCAGGGTTCTTCGTGGGGGATCAGATCAAGACGCTAAACGGAACGGAAATTACTGATTTCCAGTCGTTCCACAGAACATTACGTAAGGCTAAAACACCGTTAACCTTCGGTGTAACACCGGCCGCAGGGTCTGCCGATCCACAACCACGCGAGGTCGTTGTCGAGCCTGTTGGCCCACCTGTGAGGCTTGGAATTTCGTGGCGCGATGATGAGGCCGAGCCAGGCAGTGTCTTCTTGACTCGCGTGGTTGACCGTTCTCCCGCAGCGGTGGCGGGAATGGCAGTGCATGATCGTATCTACGAAGTCGACGGTCAGCCATTTGCCAATCGTAAACAGTTTGGCGAAATGGTCCGCTTGCGCCTCGATGATGAACTGCCGCAGATCAAGTTTCTCGTCGAAACCAGTGGGCGGGTGCATCCGTTGACCGTACAGCTTGGTTTCGATCAGCCGTCGTTACAACCATGATCAAGGCCAGCCATCTCGATTTGACGGCTTTTAATCTGCTTAAGAGTTTTTCATCTGGGCATTGATCCAGTCTTCCAACTCGTTCCAATCGACCTCGGGCAGTTCGGAGTGGTCGGGCCGGAGTTTTTCGGCCTCGCGAATGTAAACGTGCCGAATCTCTGCCTGCGACTTTTCCGTGTTCCAGTGAATTAAGACACGAATGCAATTGGCCAGACCGCCTTGAACCATCATCTCATGACCACACAAGAGCGGTACGTCGAGCCAGTCAAGTTGCCGGGCGGCCATCGCTGGGAATTCGGCGTTGAGGTCAGGTGTCGTGGTGAAAATAGCGCTCGCAATGTCTTTTTTCTCGATTCCATTGCGGTGGATCATCAGCGCAAGCAGTTGTCGCGTCGCCGTGAGAATTTCTTCACGGTTGTTGTTTTCTACCGACGTTGCTCCCCGCACTCCTCGACATGGCATGTTGACGAGTTTAGCCGATTCCCGAACCGCTTGCAGGGGTTTGGCTCCCCGCCCTATACGATCGGTGTGAATCGGGGGAATTCTCAAGGCTTGTGGGCTGCTTCGTGCGGACCGCCGGTTCGTTAATTTTATTTTTTTGGCCTTTGACGACCGTTTATGCGGAACCTTCGGGCCAGTAGCGGGTTGGATGCACTGGACCGCCACATGCCCGCGCTGGCCAGTGCTCGGGTTGCGGTGTTAAGTCTTTACGGGACAGGGGTTTGTTGTACGAACGGAAGGAGAGTTGGGTATGAGTTTCTTTAAATCGACTGGGCGACGACCAGGAATCGAGGCGCTGGAAGCTAAACAATTGCTTGCCGGTGATGTTTTGGTGAGTGTCGTCGGTGGTAATCTCATCGTTACCGGCGATGAAATGGACAACGAGATTTCAATTCAGTCTGGGGCGGAACCAGGCCAGTACATCGTGCACGGCAGGCAAGATACGAACGTCACCTTGTCAAAGGATTGTCCTGCTGGTTCTGAACATGGGCAGGAGGATGAGGATACTGACGCCGAAAATGTCGTGGTCGTCAACGGTGTGAGGCGTGGTGCCCGGATTCGTATGGCAGATGGCGATGACACCGTACTTATCCAAAATGCGCGCTTTGCCGGTAATGTGTCAGTCAATATGGGAGAGGGTCATGATTCGGTGAATGTGGGTAACCAGTTGGTCTTTGGACCACCACAGTTTCCGCCCGGCCATGATCCACCGGTAGAATCTGTGCCAATCGGCGAGTTAAACCGTGGTGACACGGCACCACCACCCGATGCGACCGACGCTAAACGTCCTGATGGGCCTGGCAATCACCAGGGTCCCGGCGGTCCCGATGGGCCTGGCAATCACCAGGGTCCCGGCGGTCCTGATGGGCCTGGCAATCACCAGGGTCCCGGCGGTCCTGATGGGCCTGGCAATCACCAGGGTCCCGGCGGTCCTGATGGGCCTGGCGAACACCAGGGTCCCGGTGGTCCTGATGGGCCTGGCGAACACCAGGGTCCCGGTGGTCCTGATGGACCTGGCGAACACCAGGGTCCCGGTGGTCCTGATGGACCTGGCGAACACCAGGGTCCCGG
>Ga0315336_1005590_pt1 | contig 13608 bp, 9 predicted proteins | sample ASW5metaG_FD_204512 | JGI IMG/M metagenome (GOLD analysis project Ga0315336, IMG submission 204512) | Ammonia-oxidizing marine archaeal communities from Monterey Bay, California, United States - ASW #5 | ecosystem: Environmental > Aquatic > Marine > Intertidal zone | place: USA: California...
TCTTGGGTTCAATGCCGATTCATTCTCTCCGGTCTATGGGTTAGCCGAGGGCACGTTGATGTCGACGGGTATTCCGTCGTGGGAACCGCCCGTTGTCCGCGATTTCGACCATGATCTGCTGGCATGCGGGTATGCAAGTCCACTAGAGGGGGGTAGCCAGAGTGTGCCGCTGGTCAGTTGTGGCACGCCGCTGGTGGGACATGCCGTCATGATTAACGATCCAATCTCAATGAAACTGCTCGATGAAGGAAAGATTGGCGAGATTTGCATAGGTGGGCCAAGCGTCTCGCCAGGTTATCTCAATCAGTCCGGCGAGAGTGGATTTCAGCAAAGCCGCTCCAATGCAGCCACGATGGAGTTTCGGACCGGCGACCTTGGGTTCATGTCGGAGGGACACCTCTTTGTTACCGGAAGAGAGAAAGATCTCATCATTATCCGGGGAAGGAATGTTTACCCCCAGGATATTGAACTTTCGGCAGGCAATGCCCATCCGGCCATCGACCGTTACCGCATATGTGCGTTTTCAATTGATACGGATTCAGGTGAGCAGCTTGCGGCAGTCTGCGAGGTCAAAAGGACCTTCCTTCGCCGGATCGACTTTTCCACCGTCACGAGACTGATTCTTAAGGCTATTGTCCAGGATAACTATGTCTCGCCTGCGGTAGTCGGCTTGCTCAAGCCAGGCACGATTCCAATCACTACGAGCGGCAAGGTCAGGCGAAGCGCCTGCCGGGAATTGTTCCTGACGGGCGAATTGGAGATGGTCCATCAGTATCGACAAGAATCTGCGACTGGGCCTGCGAGCCTTTACCGGCCTGAATCAGAAGATCCGATTCCAGGCAAAGAACCCATTTTCTCAGGGCAAGCGTTGAGAGCACTCAGAGGGGAGCAACAGTTTCTAGCTACCAAGGATTACCTCACTGACACAGTTGGCACAATTCTTAATATCCCCCCCGACCAACTTGTCGCAAGTCAGCCACTGACGGATTCGGGTATGGATTCGCTTTCCCTGGTTGAGTTGACGTATCGAATTCAATCTGACCTCGATCTTGATGTCGATTTGTTGGGCAATAAGAATCTCTCTCTTGCCGGGCTGACTAAAGAAATTCAGAGTGAACTAAAGCACCCCCGAGATCGGGTTGAAAAATTCAGTGTAGGTAGTGAACATCCAGCCGCGTCAGATTTTCCGATGAACCCTATCCTGCACGAGCTGATCCGATCCGGTGCAGATCTGCAGGAGCAGATCGTCACCGTTTTTCTCAGGCTTCCATCGCATGACTCGATCGAACGGGTTCAGTTTCTGTTATCACGGGTTTTGTCGAAACACGGCAGTTTTTACCTTCGGCGACATCCTTTCAAGCATCGTTGGCGGTTTGTCGAGGACGCCCCTCAGAATCTGTTCTCGTTCACTGTACTGGAAGGCGAAAATATGGATACCGAGGAGCGCCGCAGGCTTTCTACAGAACTGGAATCCATCATTTCAGGACCATTCGACCTGCTCGAGGGCCCATTGGTTCGTGTGGTATATGTTTCTCCGAGTTCGGGGCGATCGTCAATGCTCGCGTTGTCTTTCTCGCATTCGGTTGTAGACGCCGTATCGCTTCGAATCCTAGCAGCAGATTTAGAGCGGGTTTGGAAAGAGCCGGCCGTACAAAGTACAGATATCCCGGTATCACCAGACCGGTCAGCGATCACGTGGGCCGCTTATCTTGAGACAGTTGCGCAGAGCGAAGCCCTTCGAAAACAGTCAGCCTACTGGACAGGCCTCAGTCAAAAGATCACATCCTCGTTTGCTTCGCATCAGTCAGATCAAGACGCCGACGAAAAGGTGGTTGACTCAGGTGCAAACACCCGGACTCAGACAGGACGTTTGCAGTCATCGTTGAGCACCAGACTCGCGGATCGTTTTCCAACCCTTCGCCAGCAGCACGATGTGTTTCTGGGTGGGCTGCTTCAGGCCTGGTGTTCGCTGGCGGATACCAACATCATGGCTGTCACCTTGGAGTCGCATGGAAGAGATCAGATGAGACAGGGTGGGATAACAGCGTTGTCGGTTGGCAATCTGACGGGACGTTTTCCTGCCCTCTTTGAGGTCTCGTCTTCTGACTCGCTTCGACACACGGTAGACCAGGTAGCGAGAACGATCGACAGTACGCCTCAAGGTGGGGTCGGATTTGGACTGCTGCGCCATCTTTGTTCCGACTCGATTGTGAGCGAAGCGTTCTCTGAGTTTCCAGTGCCCCTGGTTCGTTTTGTGTATCGGGGCAGGCTCGACCAAGGTTTTCGAGAACGTGATGCCTTCAAGATTCTGCATACGGGTGTACGTCGTCCAAAAACCGGCAGCGGTGTATCCGGGGCAGATAGTGAAATACTTGTTTTTGTACGCCGCGAAGTTGCCACATTTTCATGGACTGTGGAAGTGAATCCGGGGTCTCGGGCACATTGGGACCTTCCTCTGGAAACGGAGCTGTGTGATCTGATGATAAAGGTCCTGGCCAATGCTCCTCTTGACTAGCAGTTCGCTCGGACTGCGTTTTCGCAGACCGATGAGCCGGGTCGTGTGTGGGGCGTGTAAGAAAGTGTTATAAAAACACTACAGACCGCCATCAGGACACGCAGAGACTATTGTGAGAGCCGTACTGTATTTTCTTGGGCACCTTACCGACCTGGATATAAAGTGGCTCGTATCCAACGGCCGGGCAGTGTCCTATGGAGAAGGCGATGCATTGGTTATCGCCGGGGAACCGATTACCGATATTGGTTTTTTGATGGAGGGCGAGCTTTCCATCGTGATCGGCGATCAATCAGAAAAAGAAGTTAACCAGATGCATGCAGGTGAGATTTTTGGCGAGGTCTCATTCCTGGACAGTCGGCCTCCCAGCGCAACCGTGCTCGCTGCGACACCTGTGCGGATTCTGGCCATTGACCGAAATGATATGGAGGCCAAACTTGACCGCGACCCCGAGTTTGCGGCACGGTTTTTCCGCGGCATCGGTGTACTGCTCGCCAATCGACTACGAGGCCTGATTGGTCATCTGGATGATGCTGATAAAGACAATCTTTTTTCCCAGGAGGTTGCCGGGGAGATCGACCCTGAGTTGCTGGATGTTGTTAACCTGGCAGGCCGGCGTTTCGACTTGATGGTGGATCTGTTCCGGGAACACGCATCCTGAGCCTGGTCTTTGTTCCTGGCTTCTGACAGATAAGATGACCGACAGCGAAGAAAAAACAGGCAAAAAGCCCAGAAGTATTTTTCGGGCGGAGGCGCTTGATCAGTTGAGCTCTCCAGAGCAGCTTGAACAGCTTCTGCAGGTGACCAATCGAAAGTCCTGGATCACGCTTGCAACGGTTGGTTTTCTTGTTGTGGTGACCCTTCTCTGGAGCATCTTCGGCCGTATTCCTGTAACGGTCAGTGGTAATGGAATCCTGATCTACCCACGGCAGGTCATGCCGTTCCAGGCATCAACAGAAGGACAATTGGCCTCAATGAACATTGCGGTGGGCGACCGTGTGCAGGCGGGTCAGGTGATCGCGACCATCAGCGTTCCAGACATTGCGCAGCGTCTGGAACAGGAGCATGCCCGCCTTGAGCGCATGGGGGCCAGGCACGAAACCTTGGTCGAGCTTCAACAGAAGCGGCTTAGTCTGGAAACAGAAGCATTGCAGCGCAAACGTCAGGTTCTGGGAGAGCGGATTACTTCAGCAAAAGCGATGGCGAAGGCGTTGCGGACAAAAAATGAAACCTACATCGCCAAACAATATACGGTGATTCACGATTATCTCGCCGCCCAGGCAGAGTTAGAGCAGACGCTGGATAAGCGTTACCAGAGTTTTAAGCGTCTGTTGGATTCCCAACTGGCTTCGGAAGAGATGGTGCTTCAGGCGTACCAGAAACTCATCGATGTCCGAATTAAAAAGTCCGACCTTGAACTGGAGGCGCAGCAGCTCGAATTGAAAAGGCTGGAGACCGAAGAGGCGTATGTCGAACAGCAACAGCGGATTGCGGAACTTACCACTCAGTTACAGGAGATCTCGATTGATGAGACCCGGCTGAAACAGAAGGAATTTGAAGAAGCCGCGGAGTTGGATATTCAAATCCAGGAAACATTGCGAAGTATCGCCCGCCTCGAAAAGACGTTAAAGAAAGGGGGCGAAATTGTGAATGCTCACGATGGCATCGTCCTTGAGATTGGTGTAATCCCGGGTGAAATTGTCCGGGCAGGAGAGACATTAGGGTTTATCGAAGCAGAAGATGCAGCAAGCGTGTTGATGGCGGTTGGATTCTTTAATGTAGGTGATGGCAAAAAGATCCAAAAGGGGATGTCGGTCAATGTGACGCCATCAACCGTAAAACGCCAGCGGCACGGCAGCATTACAGGTATCGTGTCTGAGGTTTCGGCTTTTCCAGTCAGTACAGATTCGGTTGCGGCAGTCGTTGGCAATCATGAAGCGGCAAGTCAACTCACCCAGTCTCAACCGCGAATCCAGGTCTATACCCGCCTTACCTTAGATGAAAAGACGCCGTCGGGGTACAAATGGACATCGGGAGAGGGTCCGGATATGGCAATTACCTCCGGAACCACGGCTGAGGTTCGAGCAACAGTAAAGTATTTTCGACCCATCTCTTACGTGATTCCAATATTGCGGAAATGGGCCGGTGTTCATTAACTTTTCAGGTATCTTGAGTTCGTCGAGCCGGGCTAAAACGCCGGCCGTGCTGCAGCTCGAAGCTGTTGAATGCGGCGCTGCTGCACTGGCGGCAGTGCTGGGTTTCTACAAGCGTTTTGTCCCTTTGGCTGAACTCCGGCGGGAATGCGGTGTTTCCCGAGATGGCAGCAAAGCCTCAAATATCGTCAAGGCAGCCCGGAGATACGGCCTGCTCGCCAAGGGGCTGACGCTCAGCAGCGCTGACCTTGCCGAGATAAATGCCCCGTCAATCATTTTCTGGAACTTTAATCATTTTGTAACTTTTGAAGGGCGCCATAACGATCAGGTGTATGTGAACGATCCCGCAGTAGGGCACCGCGTCATTTCAAGACAAGAGTTCGATCGTTGCTTTACCGGGGTTGTCCTCGCCATGGAGCCTGGGTCGGACTTCGAGGCGGGTGGCCGACTTCCGAGCCTGTGGCCGGCACTTATGGAGAGGTTGGTCGGATCGTTTGCTCCGGCTCTGTACTGTTTTCTCGCAGGCCTGCTTCTGGTTGTGCCGGGCCTAGCTGTCCCGGCCTTTAACCAGGTCTTTGTCGACAGCATTATCCTGGAGGGTCGGGCCGACTGGCTGAGGCCGTTGATTCTGGCCATGCTGATTGCGCTAGGCAGTCAGGCATTGCTTCACTTTTTACAGTTGCGCTATCTCAGAAGACTGAAAGTCAAGCTCGCAATGAATATGTCCAGTAAGTACATCTGGCACATGTTGCGACTTCCGGTTAGTTTTTATCAGCAACGCTTCCCTGGTGAGGTTGCTAACCGCAGTGCACTGAATGACAAACTCGCAGGCTTGATGTCTGGGCAGTTGCCGCAGACGGCCATCAGTGTCGTCATGATGGGGTTCTACGGGGCCGTGATGTTTGCCTATGACGTACTGCTGACCAGCATCGGTATTGTCTTCGCCGCGATCAACTTTTTGGTGTTACGCCTTGTCTCCTCCCAGCGTGTGGAATCAAACATGCTCGTGTTGTCCGAGATGGGCAAGACCTATGGCGCGGCGATTTCAGGCTTGAATAACATCGAGACCATCAAGGCGAGTGGACTGGAAAACGAATTCTTCCAGCGGTTCGGAGGATATTTTGCCAAGGGTACGAACGCAGCCCAGGCACTGCAGCGTTCGAACCTTGTGCTCTCGATCCTTCCGTCTTTGCTGCTGGGGCTGACAACTGCAACGGTGCTGGTGATAGGCGCATTTCGGGTGATCGATGGTGACCTGACGATCGGAATGCTGATCGCTTTTCAGAGCCTGATGGCCAGCTTTTTGATGCCGATTTCAGACCTGTCCAATCTTGGACAGAAGTTTCAGGAACTCCGTGGCGATCTTGATCGGGTCGATGACGTGCTGCAGTTCCCGGTTCCTGCACCCCAGAAGCCAGCAAATACACAGAAGGAACTGACCCGGCTGGATGGAGAGGTCGAGCTGATCGAAGCGACGTTTGGTTATAGCCCGCTGGGGAAGCCATTCTTCAAGGGGATTGACCTGCATGTTGCGCCGGGGAATGTGATCGCTCTGGTCGGGGGCAGCGGATCAGGTAAATCCACTCTGGCACGCTTGATCTGTGGCGACTATCCGTTATGGGAAGGCGAAATCCTTTTCGACGCCATTCCACGCGATGAGATCCCCGAACAGGTCTTGACCAACTCATTCTCGGTCGTCGATCAGGAGATTTCCCTTTTCGCAGCAACCGTCCGCGAAAACCTTACCTTATGGGATCAGACGGTCCCTAGCGACCGATTGATTGCCGCATGCGAAGACGCGGCGATCCGGGAGGTAATTGAAAGCCTGCCCAACGGTTTTGAAACTGCGATTCTTGAGGGTGGAAGCAATCTCAGCGGTGGGCAGCGTCAGCGCCTGGAGATCGCGCGGGCGTTGGTGCGCCAGCCGTCAATCATTGTTCTGGATGAAGCAACCAGCGCGCTGGATGCCGAAACCGAGGCAATCGTGATGGAGCGGGTACGAATGCGCGGTTGTACCGCGATCATTGTCGCCCATCGGCTGAGCACCGTCCGTGATGCCGATCAGATCCTGGTGATGTCACGAGGGAAAGTGATTGAGCGGGGCACCCATGAGGAATTATGGGCACTCGATCAGGAATACGCGCGTTTAATGCAGGCCGGCAACGCTGGTTGAGACCCAGAGACTCGGAGAGGAAGGATATGGATTCCCGCTGGCAGAGTCTTGACCGACTGAGCTTAGCCGCTCAACGAGCCTTGACGCTAAATCAGGAGAATACTGCCTGGTATATCGAGTCAGGCAGGCTTGCGATAGCGGTCAGTCATTCACGGGCGGAAGAAGCGGTGGGTTGGCGTCACAGGCTCTTCAGTGTCGGAGAGGGCGCCCTTGTATTACCCCTGGAACCCCGCCCGGAGGATCCAACATTAACCCTGGTGGGCATTGCCGAAACGCCGGTTCGCGCTATTCAGATTCCGCTCGATCAGGTAACGGACCAGTTGAGGGATCACGGTATTTCACTGTCTGGCGCATTGGATCCGTGGGTCAGAGGGTTTTCAGCGCTGATCGGCAGCATGTCGGGCGTGGATCGGTTTACCGGTGTGTCAGAGCGAATACCGCCCGAGGGACAGGTCAGTGTGGCGCTGGGAACGCGTCTGGATCTGTCGAAGGACACAACGGTGTTGCTCAAGGCTGTTTCCGGGAAGATCGGGCTTGCGGGCCTGCCGGACATTCTTCTGGATCCCGAGAGTGGTGTGATGCCGATTGCATCGGGAGTGGTCATTGAGGCAATAACAGAGCACTGCGGGTTTGAGATCCATCCCGTATCCGAATTGGAATACACAGGGCTGACCAGCTTCAAGCGTCTGGTACGCGCCTATCTGGAACATTACGAGCAGTATCTGGATCATCAGGACCAAACCCATCAGTCGCTCGCGGACGAAATGGATAGACGTGGTCTGGAGCAGGCGCTTGGCGAGGTCGGCCAGCTCCTGAGTGACATCCGAGTGCCTGTACGTCAGCGGCGCACTGAATTGCTGACAGCAATGACCCTCATTGGCGAACACTTGGGCATCAAACTGAGAGAACCCGCAAGAGCAGGAGAGGAGGCGAATGTTGACCTAGAGCTTCAGGCTATCGTCGACTTGTCTGATCTGCGAATGCGAAATGTGCTGCTCAATGATGGTTGGTGGAAGTCCGACTGTGGTCCTTTGCTAGGTTTTGTCGGTGAGGAAAGAAAACCTGCTGCGCTGATCCGGGACTCTGCCGGCACATATCGTATCGTCGATCCGGAGTCACTAGCAGACCAGGTCGTCAACGAGCAGACCGCAGATATGCTCTGTGTTGACGCGAAGACCTTTTCAGCGCCGATCCCGGACAATATCTCCAGGCTGTCCCAGATTCCATTATGGGCGGTACGGGAGGTGCTTCCGGATATCGGCTTTGTGGTGGGGTTATCGGCGCTGATTACCGTCATCGGCATGCTGGTTCCGCAGATGACGGCGGTCCTTGTGGACACGGCGATTCCAGATGCCGACCGGTATATGGTCATGGAACTCGCGCTCGCACTTTTTGCTGCCGCCTTTGGTGTAACCCTGTTATCTGTTGCCCAGGGAATTGTGAGCATACGCTTCTCGGTCTCGTCCAATGTCAAAGCACAACTGGCGATCTTTTGTCATGTGGTCTTGTTGCGGGTCCCGTTTTTCCAGAAATTCAGCAGTGGCGATCTGCTCGATCGAATCATGGCCGTGAGCGAGGTGTCGGAGGAGTTCAATTCAACGACGATCCGCACGTTGCTGACAGGTCTCACCACCTCTTTGAATCTCGGCCTACTTTTCTATTACAACGCAAAGCTTGCGTTGATCGCGCTGCTGCTCGGGTTGCTGGTTCTAGGGGTGACGGTGATTGGAACGATCTCAATCCATAAGCATTACCGTCTTCTTATGAAGCTCGCGGGTGAGTTCAGTGGGTTTGTCTTTGAGATCGCCAATGCTGTTGGAAAAATCCGTATTGCGGGTGCGCAAAGACGGGTCTTCACGCTCTGGATGCGCCGTTATACCCAACAGGTCAGCCTGATGCTGAAAGCGCAGCGGACCGAGGATTACATTGACACCTTGAATTTTTCTGTGCCGTTGATGGGGTCGGTGCTTATCTATGCAGCAGGTGCGCAATTGTTTGCCCAGGGAGGCCTTTCAGGAGACGGCCTGACGCTGGGGATTTTTCTGGCCTTCAACACAGCAATGGCGACATTTCTGATCGGGCTGACTTCCATGAGCAATACCGTGATGGAACTGCTGGACATGTTCGCCAAGTTCAAGCGAATCAAGCCCCTTATCGAGGCCGAGAAAGAGTCGAGTGACGGATCCGTCGACCCCGGCGTGCTTGAAGGCGGGATCAGGCTTTCGGGTATTCAGTTCCGCTACCATCAAGACGGGCCGATGATCCTGACGGACATTGATCTCGAATTTGAACCGGGTAAGTTTTTTGCTCTGGTCGGCCCATCCGGTTGTGGAAAGTCGACGATATTCCGTTTACTGCTGGGTTTTGAGCGACCTGAAGTTGGTCAGATCATGTTCGATAGCCATGATCTCGACAGTTTGTCGATCAATAGCGTGAGGCGTCAGATCGGCACGGTGCTTCAGACGGCCAAAATCAATGCAGGTTCAATTCTGGAAAACATCTCCGGCAATAATCAGCTGGCGATCGAGGATATCTGGGCAGCGGTCAGGGATGCAGGTCTTGAAGAAGACATCGAACAGATGCCCATGGGTCTTCATACCGTCATTAGCGAAGGCGGGGGGAATATCTCGGGCGGCCAGCGGCAACGGCTTCTGATTGCACGGGCGCTGGTGAAAGACCCGCGGATTCTTCTCCTGGACGAGGCGACCAGTGCTCTGGACAACAGGACCCAGGCGATTGTTACGGACAGTCTGAACCGCCGTAAGGTCACCCGGATTGCGATTGCACATCGCCTGAGCACGATCCATGACGCTGACAAGATCATCGTGATGAAGCACGGGCGCGTTGATCAGGTGGGCACCTTCGAACAGCTTGCCCAAATGCCAGGCCTCTTTGCATCGATGATGGCTAGGCAGCAGGCATAGACACTGACGCGTTAACGGCAAATCCGGACCCGATGTGACCCCGATCACCTGATCCGCCCCAAACCCTCCTAAAGAGTGACAAGGCGCACAGACGCCTTTCCTGATATCCCAGAAAATGGTCTCACTAAATGTAGTGAACGATTTTCAATACACAGGTGATATCAAGATGAAAGACAACAAAGCGTTAACGGAAAAGGAACTTGACGACATATCTGGGGGGCCCCACCTAACGACTTGGTCGAGCGTAACCCGCAGATTTGCTACCTATACGGAACAGGGCGATCCTCTTAAAGTAGAAATCCATGGTCCAAAAACGCGCCCGATTCCTTCAGGTGACTCACGCAAACGACCTATTTGGCAATAGGGAACAACAAGTCAATTAAAAGAAAAGTCCCGCAAAAGCGGGGCTTTTCTTTGTTGCTTCGTTATCCAGTTGTGCGGCCTGACATCGAGGCGTATTCTCTGGCGGTTCTTTTAGGAGAATGCGAAGAGAGCAAGAATGAGAACTTATCAGGGCAGTTGTCACTGCGGGAAGGTGGCGTTCGAGGTCACCGGCACGGTTGACGAAGTAGTCATCTGCAACTGCTCGGTGTGCACCAAGAAAGGCATTATCCATAGCCCGGTCGATGATGACCATTTCAGAGTCATCGCAGGCGAGGAGCATCTGTCCGTGTACCGGTTTGGCTCAGAAGAGGCGACTCACTGCTTTTGTGCGATTTGCGGCATCCATGTATTCGGCAGACCCCGGATGGACCCCAAGCGCAACACCGTAAATATCCGCTGTCTGGATGATTTTGAGCACATCCTCAGTGAAAGCGATCAAGTTCATTTTGATGGAAGACATCATCCGCGGGACAGTTGAGCGCCCGGCACTCCCTTGGTCCGGCTAATTGGATGCTATTGAAGCCAGATCGAGAGCCGGGATAAGATGCTGCGCGCTACGACCATCGACGGCAGGATATCTTCGGAATCTCGATTCCGGATGCACAAGAATTGTCAGGAGTAGATATTTGAACAGCAAGCCGGACGGCAGCCTAGAACAGCACCAGCGTTATCAGATTACGGAAACGATCCAGGAATTTGATGTTGATCGTGGCTTGCCAGGCCACAATGCACACCAGGCATTGCAGGAGGATGGCGTTGTATGTCTGCGCAGGGCACATGACAGCTCCTGGTTGTCGCTGGTGGAAGCGGGGATTGAACAAGCCCTGTCGGGTGCAAGCGAAGATGTTGATATCGTGGAGAAGTCCGGTGATGCGGGGAGGTTCTCGTTTTCCAGCCAGGCCTGGCAGCGGGTCGAGAAATTTCGTCAGGCAATTTTTGAGTCACGCGCCCCGGATCTTGCTTTTGCGCTATTGGGGTCAAACTCCATGAATCTTTTTTATGACTTTCTTTTGATTAAGGAGGCTGGTACCGCGAATGCCAACACTCCGTGGCATCAGGATCATGCGTACTACCCGCTACATGGTGTCGGAGTTATTAACTGCTGGACCGCGTTGGACCCAATCCCGATGGAAACGGCGTTGCGCTTTTGGGCAGGGTCTCACGAGGGATCCTGCGTCTATCAGGCTGCTAATTTTGCCGGCGACATTGACTACCGGCATGCCCGTTCGGACCGGCCAATTATTCCCGATATTGACCACGATTCCGATGCCCGGATTCTGGCGGCCGAACTGCAACCCGGCGACATGCTGGCCTGGGATTCTTATACTTTCCACAGCGCACCTGGAAATACCCTGGACCGGCGCCGCGCAGCGTTTTCGATCAACTGGGCGTCGGATGCGATCCGCTTTCACGATATCGATTGCTTGGTAAGCTACCGGGCGCCAGGACTGGTGGAGGGTGCACCCATCACCTGTGACAAGTTTCCGTTGGTCCGGAGCAAAACTGGTGACACGCGTCTGGGTTCGTAGTTAGATAGTTATATAGAACAGCGAGGAAACTGATGGACTGGAGAATAACGGGACTTTTGATTGCCTTGTTATGGATGTCCTATTCAATCGTCCAGTGGCTAGGGGGATGAACCGCAATCGCATTTAATTTTTAATGATGCGACGTAAAACTTAAAGGCCTTTCAGGCCTAGATTGCAGTTACTTTAATTAGCAGTTCGCTTCATGCATTCATCGATGATGATTGTTTCCTTTACATTGGGATTATCGATCCGCATCTCTCTTCGGCACTGCTGGTACGGCGAAAGCAGGTAATAGATTCCGACCCCCATACCAATCATGAGCGATACTGAAAATAGACGCCAGACCTGAGCGCGAGATAGTTTGCGACGTGCCATCGACAGATTCTATTCGCTTTAAGGACGTATTGAGGTTGCCTAACGATTTTTCATAAAAAGAAAACCCCCGGCGCCTATAAGGCGCTGGGGGCAATCAAAAGGAGGAGAAACACTAGTAATGCGAAGTCATAGTACCCATTCCCCGCCAAGGGCGATGTGATGCTGATCACACGCCACGCAATTTAGTCGCTCTCGGCTCGCTTTGGCGGTACCACAACGCGGTATTGCTCAAGGACCCGAGACTTTGCCCCTGGCGGATGCAATTTCGAGTAATGACATCCTAAACTGTTAAGTTAGGCTACTGCCGGCTGAGATTCCAACGTTATCGTCCCATAGGAGGTGCTGAATGCACAATTTGCGGCTTATTTATTTCAAGATGCGTGCACTCGCGGAGGCGCCGCAACTGATATTGAGTTACACGGGTACCTCGTATTCTTACGAGATGGCCTGGGAATACTTTGAGCAGCCGTGGAGCGAAGTCAAAGCCTCGGTTCCTTACCGGCAGTTACCCATGCTGGTCGTCGATAACGACACCAGAATCTGTCAAAGCGGCGCCATCACCCGCTTCCTTGCAGGGTTAACCGGCCTACAACCGGAGGATTCATTAACGCTCGGTGAGGTCGATGCCTTGTATGAGACCTCTCAAGAGATGTTTATGCCGCTGAATCCCACCATCAACTTCGCCGTCGGTGAAAAATTTGAATCGATGCAGAACACCTTGCTCGAGCAGCTACAGCCCCGCCTTGAGGATTTTGAACGTCTGCTTAGTGTCAGGCCAAAGGTGCCCCTCTTTTTCGGTGAGACTCCGTTCTATTGTGATTTCGGTGTCTTCCATCATGTGAACCTCGCCCTGTTTCTGGATGAAAACCTGCTGGCACCATATCCGCGCCTTAGCGAATTCATGTCCACGGTTGCAGGCCTCGCGGGCGTGAGTGAATACCTTGATAATAGACCAGAATTAATCGGCGTAGGGACCAAACCGCAGCTTGTGATAGACGGCGTGCCTAAGCCGACCGGAGTGGTCGACGAATAGATCAAAAGCGCAACTCGCCCAAGGCGAAAGGCGCCCCAAACATTGTGGGGCAGGGCAGAAAGAAAAGTGACGCAGACGAAACAGCAATGTCTTCGTTCGACGCTAGGATTTGCCCTAGCCTTCAGAACTTAGTCTTAACTAGAGCAAGAGTAACAATATGAAAGTTGCGTATATTTTTTCCAGCCAAGGCCATACGGTCTCTTATAAATTAGGCAAAATGATCCTGCCTCAACTCGAGGAACGGGCGCATGGTCCAGACGTTGTCGGAATGTTCTTTTTTGAAGATAACAATTACGTTCTGGTAAAAGATGATCCGCTGGGAGAGCGTCTAGCGGCGGTCGCCCGCGAACAGAACATCCTGCTGATGGGCTGTGATCAGTGTTGTTTTGAGCGGGAAATTGAGAACAAGCTTGTCGATGGCGCCGTGATTGGTTGCTTCCCCAATCTTTATGAGGGGCTTGCGTCGAACATGCCGGATCAGGTCATTACGCTTTAGATTTCCCACTTGTGTCTCCAAAGGTCCTC
>Ga0315336_1005591_pt1 | contig 13605 bp, 12 predicted proteins | sample ASW5metaG_FD_204512 | JGI IMG/M metagenome (GOLD analysis project Ga0315336, IMG submission 204512) | Ammonia-oxidizing marine archaeal communities from Monterey Bay, California, United States - ASW #5 | ecosystem: Environmental > Aquatic > Marine > Intertidal zone | place: USA: California...
GTCATCGTCTTCGTACAGAAGGTTGACGGTTGAGGGTAGGTCGGCTGCTTCAACAACTGCTGCTGCGAGTTCAGTCATGCCATCGCCACCCTCAGCGAAACCCTTTGCCTCTTCGACGCCCACAGCGCCGGACGCCATTGCGACTTCTTTGACTACTGCGATTTCTTCTGGAGAATCGGTAGGGAAGCGGTTGATTGCGACAACAGCGGGTAGGCCGTACAGACCAACAATCCGCAGCGCATTCTTTAGGTTTTCAGCACCACGGCGTACTGCGTCAGGGTCAGCTACTGCCATTTCTTTCAGAGGTACTCCACCGTGCCATTTCAAACCGCGGATGGTTGCAACAACCACAACCGCAGATGGCTCAGGGCTCCCTTGACGGACTTTGATGTCCATGAATTTTTCGAAACCGAGGTCGGCACCAAATCCGGCTTCTGTGATCACATATTCGCCGCAGTTGATCGCAAGCTTGTCGGCAAGGATCGACGAGCAGCCGTGGGCGATATTCCCGAACGGACCCATGTGAACGATGGTCGGTTGCCCTTCGGCAGTTTGCGCAAGGTTAGGTTTGATGGCGTCTCGCAACAGCGCCATGATCGATCCGATGCCTTTGATCTCTCGGGCAGTTACGGGAGTTTGACCGTCTTTCTTCCAGCCAACAACGATGTCGCCAATGCGCTGACGCAAGTCTTCGTATGAACTTGCAAGTGCACAGATCGCCATGATTTCTGATGCGGCGTTTATGTCGAATCCTGCTTCACGCACGGGTCCGTTGAGCTTGCCGCCTGCGCCGGTCATTATCGTTCGAAGCGCACGGTCCTCAGCATCAGTAACTCGTCGCCAGGTAATCCCAGTGGCATCGAAGTTGTCGATGGCGTTGCGATATACGGCGTTGTCGACCATTGCAGCAAGCAGATTGTGTGCCGATTCGATCGCGTGGAAATCGCCGGTGAAATGGAGGTTAATGTCGACAGCCGGTTGAACAGTCGATTTACCACCGCCAGTACCGCCGCCTTTGTGACCGAATACAGGACCAAGCGCAGGCTGCCGGATAGTGAGAACAGGCTTCTTACCGATCTTCGCCAAGCCTTGAGTCAGCCCAACGGCGGTAGTCGACTTTCCTTCTCCTGCAGGAGTTGGAGTGATCGCGGTTACTACGATCAACTTTGCCTTTTCATCAGAATCCGGGAACGCATCGAGAGGAATCTTGGCTTTATCGTGGCCGTACGGCTCTAGTACAGCGGGGTCGAGACCCATATCGAACGCGAGATCAGCAATTGGTCGCATGAAGGAAACTTTTGGACTTACTGGGGATCGGGTTGAACCACAGTCGTGTCCAGCCCATCGAATTGAAAATTATTCAAACCAGTTAATTCTACTTACCAGTTTGTAGTTTGGTTGAATAGCCGTGAGCGATGCGTGAGGCTATCGCTTGGTAGGCAGAGGCCAGTCGGGCGGTTCGTTGCTGATGAGCCACATTGCACGGGGAGCACCGGTAATGAACATAAAGACAGCGATAACGGTGACTACGATTGCCCCGATGTAAGTCCAAACGAGAAGGGCTGACGCGATTGCTACTACTGTCAGCAAAAATTCGATCAGGAATCGAACTCTGCCGGGAACGGCGACGACCACGTGACGTTTATCACCAGTAGTCGAAAATACTCCAGGTAGTGCTACAAGAATTGCGAGTGCAGGGAGAGTCGCCAGCCACGTTCCGGCGAGATCAGCCGCTGCCCAAGGTCCTGCTACCCATGCCGCAATTTCGATTGCGAATCTCGAGGCAGCGGAAAGTGTGCTGTCGAGCGGATTATCAAACTTGGCAGATGTGTTTTCGTTGCTCATGGCTGCGAATCTAACAGCAGCACGGCACGGAGTTCAAGAGTTTCTACACTCAGGGCAATGAAGCACCGCTAAACGGTTTTGTACTTTCGACCGATAGAAAGGAATACGAATCCGATGCTGCCGAGTACCGTCACGATGTCCCAGTGGATCACACGCCCGATTGCCAAATTTGCGATGACAGCGACTGCAAGTACGACTGCTATCGCAATTGCTGCGAAAACGACTGCACTAATCCAGCTTCGATCCTGTACGGACGAGTTGTTATTTGCGGCAGTGGAATTTGTTGTCTTAGCCAGTGTTCTGCTCCGTGGAGTAGTGGTTGAGCGCATTCGAGCTTACCTATAGCGATCAACCTGAATTTCATGGAAGGCACTGCCGGAGTAGCGGAGGGACGGCTCGCGGTTCCCCGACAGCACCTTGGATTATTTGATGCGGTTTGTTCGAGAGACGATGCGAGGGTGGTTCGTTGGGCTAGTGCTGCTTAGTTGGCGGCGTCGGTTTGGTAGCAAGCAATATCGTAAAAGCGGCAATCGCACAGAAAGCAGCGAGGGTGTAGAGCGAACTGACGTATGTTCCAGTGGTGTCGTAAACCCTACCGACTATCACCGGAGCCGCCATCATTCCCAATCCCATTGGGAACGCCGACATTCCAAGAATCACGCCAAAGTGTTTTCGCCCGAAGTAGTCGCCTCGCATTGCGTGCAGCATAGGGGTGCGTCCTCCGAATCCCAGACCCCAAAGGAGAGCAAATAACACTGCAGTTGTGTAGTCACCAGCGTTGGCGAGTGTGACTAATGCGGCACCTTGTAACAAGATCAGCATCGGCAGTAGAGTTCGCTTGTTGATTCGATCGCCAACAAACCCTCCAATCATCTGGAAGGCGAATGAGGCGAACGCCATGATCGGGATAATGGTCGCTGCACTGGTATCGGAGAGATTTACCGCATTTTCATCGGTGAGCGGGAAGAAGATGTGTGCTGAGATTGCTCCAACAGAGAGATTGGTAAGAGTGTGACTTATGGATATCGCCCAAAACGCTCGAGTCCTAAGCGCCTCTTTGCCGGTGAAGTCATATTGAGTGAGAGGTTTTGAATCGTCAGGTTTGTCCTTCGTGACCTGAGCCATCAATTCGCCATACTCAGGCGCACGTTTTCCGGCGATGTAGGCGATTGGAGGTCCGACAGCCAGCGTGATTAGCCCGACTACGAACGTTGTATCGCGCCAGCCGTGTGTGTTTATGCCCCAGACCATAGCCGGAACGAATACTCCACCGAGGCTAGATCCACCGATCACGATCGCCATCGCGGTTGCCCGTTTGTGGGGCATCCACGCGTTCACGGCGGCCATCGAGGGAACGAACCCTCCAAGCGAAAATCCCATCGAAAGCGTGAAATAGGCTACGTAGTACTGGAATGGACCCTGAAGCCGAGAGTAGAAGATCAAACCGAGCCCGCCGATGGTAAATCCGATAATGACCATCTTTCCGGTGCCGAATTTATCGGTCAGCCAACCTTCTAGCGGCCCGAGCAATGCTCCACCAAATCGTCCAAACGACGCCACTCCTGTGACAACAGCCCTCGACCATCCGAACTCGTCTTCAATAGCTCGAAATAGAGTGCTTGCCGCTTGAAACGTGGGTCCGGAGCTCACGATCATGTTCATCGCACCGGCAAGAGCCACCCACCAGCCGTAGAAAACTCGCCCTACTCTAGATTTGGGCTTTTGCGGAGTTTCGTTGGTCATCGGAGAGGATTAGTGCGCTTTATTGCGTGGGAAGGCGGATAGATGAATGAGAGTACGACGGTTCGCGGGTCTGTGCATTGCCAATCGACGGCAACCACGAAGCAAATTAGCCTGCTCGTAGATACCCAATTAGTTGCAACGGGCGTAATCTGTCGCCTTGAGCAAGACATGAACTTACGGTGGGACTCGAATGAAAATCACTGAAATCAAAACCACAATGCTTCACGATCCTAACGGCTTCGTGATTCAAGATGCGACGATCCCACCGGTTGACCCGAACGCCAAAGGGCGTAGCCAGCTATTCGTTCACATTCACACCGACGAAGGCACGATTGGTCTTGGGATAGCACCGGGGCAACGATCGATTCAAGCTGTCATTCACGACAACTTGAGCGGTGTGTTGGTAGGGCAAGATCCCTTCATGATCGAGAAGCTCTGGCAGGACATGTACTGGCGAGTGCGTGGGTATGGTCGTAAGGGCGTGGCGTTTCAGGCGATAGCTGCGATTGATATCGCACTGTGGGACCTAAAGGGCAAAGTTCTGAACCAGCCGATTTATCGCCTTCTTGGTCCCGCTCACGAGACTGTACCGATTTATGGGTCAGGTGGCTGGACGAACTACTCTGAAGATGAGCTTGTTGCCGAGCAGATGGGGTACGTCGAGCGCGGTATTCCTCGAGTGAAGATGAAGGTCGGTAAGGACTTTGGTCAATCTGAGCGAGAGGATATTGAGCGACTTTCGGCAGTGAGAGACGCAGTTGGTGATGACGTAGAGATTTACGTCGATGCCAACAATGGCTACTACGCCAAACAAGCGATCAAGATGTCGCAGATATTCGAGCAGTTCGACGTGGGCTGGTTCGAGGAACCGGTGCTTGCCGACGATATTCCTGGTCTTGCTCAGGTTGCACAAAACACTACTATTCCGGTCGCAACGGGTGAGCACGAGTACACCAAATATGGCTTCAGGGATCTACTGGTGGCTGGTGGTGTCGATATCGTTCAACCCGACGTCCATCGAGTCACGGGTATCACCGAATGGATGAAGGTTGCGGCAATGGCTGATGCGTTCAATTTGCCGGTCGCCCCGCACGCCGTGTCACTCGTTCATTTGCACTGTGCGATGGCAACTCCGAATTTGAAGGTAGTCGAAGTCCTTGGCGCAGAAGAAGTGAGCTACAACACGTGGTGGACTGAAGTTCCGCCGTACGGTGATGACGGTACTTGGAAGCCATTTGCAGATCGACCCGGATTGGGACTTGAGATTAATCCCGATGCTTTGAAGAACAACGCAATCGACTAACGCCAGCTACTCAGTCAGCTCAGCAAGGAATTACATATGCCATCAGGAAAACGACTAGAGGGAAAGACCGCCATCGTCACAGGTGGTGCTTCGGGTATTGGGGAAGCGACTTCCCGCTTGTTCGTTCAAGAAGGTGCAAAGGTCGTTATTGCCGATATCGACGATGACAAAGGGAATGCTCTTGAAGCAGAACTAAATGCCAATGGTGAAGTTGCTTTGTATCGAAAATTCGATGTGACGCAGGAGAGCCGTTGGATTGAGGTTGTTGACGAGATGATGACCAAATGGGGTCGACTCGACATCGTAGTCAACAACGCCGGTATGTCGGGTGCCAAGGGCAGGGCGACGGTTGAAGATACCATCGTCGAAAACTGGGACACCGTTTTTGCAGTGAACTCGACCGCCATCATGCTTGGCACAAAGACGGCGATTCCAGCGATGAGGAAGAACGGTGGTGGTTCAGTTGTGAACGTCTCTTCGATTTTTGGAATAGTCGGGTCGCCAGCAGGAGCTGCCTACCACGCTTCAAAAGGAGCTGCGAGGACGTTTAGCAAGGCTGCTGCAGTTCAGTACGCGCCGGACAATATTCGAGTGAATTCAGTTCATCCCGGGTTTACCGATACGCCGATGACGCTCGATATTCACTCCCAGAAAGAGATTCGAGACGCTCGTCTGGCGATGACGCCGATTGGGCGGTTGGGTCTTCCGATCGATATTGCCTACGGAATCTTGTACTTGGCTTCTGATGAAGCTGGATGGGTTACGGGCACTGAGCTAGTTATCGACGGTGGCGAAATCGCCTGGTGAGCCGGTCGGTTCGTTTTCTGCGGCGTGAGCGATGTTGGCTAAATTGTTGGATGAGGCCGCTGTTTCCTAGCACTTAACGAAGAAAGCCTCCTGTGGGTGGACAGGAGGCTTTCTTGCGTCTGAGAGGTCTCTTTTTGAGAAGCTAGAACTTTGCCTTGTGGGGCAGGGGAAATGTCTAGCCCATCATTCCGATAGCGCCGATCATCGAATCGTCGCCTTCACCGGCTTTAGAACCCTCTTTGAGTCGACCTGTGTCAGACAAGTAAGCAAGTACCGCCTGTACACGTGCGTGTGCTTTTGGCTGAGGTTGCAGACGCATCTTCGAGAAAATCGAACCGATGTGTCGTTCAACTGTTCGTGGCTGAATGAACAGTTCTTCAGCGATAGCCGCGTTAGACAGTCCACGAGCCATGCAGTCGAGAACTTCACGTTCTCGCTCAGTTAGTTCAGAAAGGAACTGGCTCTCACGGCTGTTCTGCGTACCTGCGAGTTTCGCAACGATTTCGCTTGCGAGGTATGTCTTACCCTCAGCAACATCCTTCACAGCCTGAACGAGGTCCGAGAGGCTCTGGAGCGACTGCTTGAGCAAGTACGCCTTGCCTCGAACGTTGCCCTTTAGGAACTCTCGAACGAACTCATCGTCGTCGAAAGCTGAAAGCAGAACGATAGCCATGTCAGGGTGCTTCTCACGAATAATTCGTGCTGCATCAACACCGTTCAGGCGAGGCATACGACCGTCCATGATCACTACGTTCGGGCCGAGAGTGTCGGCAAGCACGAGTGCTTCTTGTCCATCGCCGGCAAAGCCGACAATTTCAATGTCAGGATCGGTGTTAAGCAACATCCCGTATGCCTGACGCATGATCTCGTGGTCATCGACCATCAAAACCTTGATGTTCTTAGTAGCTCCAGAATCCATAGTCACAGCAGCCTCCTCAGGCACGTAGTTTGCGAAAAATCGCTTGCGGTCAGTGTTTCGTTATCTACCTAAAAATTAGTCAGAATTCGCTGGTGGGAGAGTCGCAACAACTCGCCAACCGGTTAGTTCAATTGCTTCGTCAGTCTGAGATTTGACTGGCGTCGGAATGGCATCAGCAATGCTGCCGCCCATGTCTTTGAATGATTCCCGAACGTACTCGGGAATTTTCCACTCGCTAGTGGGTTCGTCGTTCCACGGCTCAGCAACGAGGTCGATCTCGACAGAACCATCGCTTGCTTGCGAGACCTGCCACACGACCAGTCCGCCACCGGGAATGGACTCAGGGGATGAGAGAACCAGTTCAACCAAGATTTGCTGGCTGAGTGCTGAATCAGAATGAGAAAATGCTTCGCCGATTGCGGCGGAATCTTCGCGTCGAGCTACATCGATCTGTGCGACTTTCACCGCGGGGGCAGTGAGTTGTTGAACGGAGTCGAGGACGTCGACGATATTGATATTTGCGATGGTTCCGGGTTCCGCTTTGGCGAAGTTCCAGATGCCTCGTGAGAGATTACGTGCACGTAAGCTAGCCGATTCGATCATCTCGAGGTAGCCACGTACTTTGCTTGTGTCGGCTTGGGTCAGATCGGGAGTAGTAGAAGCGTCAATTGCTTCCTTAGCCAACTCCGAGAAGCCCATGGCAATGCCAATCGGGCCGTTTAGCTCGTGAGCTAAACCAGAAGAAATTCGGCCGATAAGTTCAAACTTATGGGCTGCTGCCGGTGAAAGCACTGCTTGTCGGTTCTCTGGACTCATAGCTCTGGTGCCTAAACCCTTGCCTGTTTCTGAACGCCGAGAACTTCAAGGACTTGTCGAACCTGCTTCACACGCACCGGCTTGCGGATGAGGGTGATTGGACCGTGGTCCATAGCTTCTTCGATCAAATTGGAATCACCTGCTCCGGTTACAAGTACAACGGGAGTCTTGATTGACTGAGCTTCGACTGCTTTGAGCAGTTCGACGCCTGAGCCACCCGGCATGATGAGGTCAAGAAATATTGCTTGGAAGGATGAATCCTGAAGCTTTGCGATCCCTTCAGCTGCAGTTGATGCGCTGGTGACCGAGATGTCTTCACCTTCGAGTATTGCCGTTAGGAGGTCGACTACCTGTGGGTCGTCGTCAACGAGCAATACTTGCGGGTTGTCACTTCCCGGCTTGGGTGCTTGAGCGAATGTTCCGAGTCCGTGAGCAGATCGCACTAGTCCACGTTGTTCTAGGAGATCGACCGCTGAGCGGAGAGTGGTTAGAGAAACACCGTACTGCTTAGCCATTTCGTGCTGGCTTGGCAGTCGGTCGCCATCGCGAACTTCACCCGATTCGATCTGTTGTTGCAGGTTGTCTGCAATAGATACGTATCGGAGTCCGGGGCTATTTGTTTCTGTTCGTGAAACCATTCGGTGAGTGTCTCGAGCCGGTGGGATGTCGGTGTTCTGTCAGCGCTTGCTGGCGTTTCACCGTCCTCTTGTTTAGGTCTTTCGGAAGACCGATACACCGGAAGTTACCATGCTCGGGCACGCAGTCAAGTGGGGGTTAGCACACATCTTGTGAGTCCACACCCAACCTATACCGAGGTTTCTACAGAACGAAGCCCCTGACACATCACCCAGTGGCGACCAACGGTCTGCCCATGAATCGGTCGGCATCAGCCGACAGCTTGGTCTCCGCAGGTATGGTCGATGCTCCTATTAGTTCGAGCACGGTCGGAGCTACATCAAACAGTCGAGCCTGAAAGACCGGGATACCGACAGACGCTTGCGCACCATCAGGTCGAACGATAGTTGTAAGCACGTCGTTCACTGAGTGTGCCGATGTGTCGTTTTCGATATTGCCGTGATCGGATGTGATCACCATGTATCTATCTGCTGCCTGAGCGGCAGCGGCCATCTCTACTAAGGCGTCGGCGGCGGCTCGGTAGGCTGCCTTCGCTTCTTCGTAACGAGTCGGGAGCAGGTGGCCGATCATATCGGGAGCCGCAATGTTGCAACAGATGAGTCGAGACGTGTTGGCAGTGATTGCTTTCAATACATCTGACGTTATTTCTGGTGCACGCATTTCCGGGTGTAGATAGAAATCAGTGTCGGACTTCACGCCGTCTTCTTCGCCATGAGATGGTGTGATGAATCGCAATTCGTTTGCGCCGTCGACAGGGTCTTCGCGCCTGCCTCGGAAGAAGTAGCCCATATGGGACGACTTCACGCTTTCGGCGACGAGCGTATATTCGTCAGCGCCAACCGTATGAGGCCACTGAGCGAGGAAGTTAGCAGTGTGGGGTTCGGTGTGGAACGCCACGCTTACTCCGTGTTCGGCTTCAAACACCGGGTGATATTCGGCAATTGCACAGATATCTAGGTTGAGGTTGTGATCGATCCAGTCACCATCCCAATCTCGACCACGGGAGGCACCTTCAGATTCGAGGAATGCGCGTGCGCCCGCGAGGGAACCGATTTTCGAACGCTGTCGATCCGACCTGAAGTTAAGATCGACAAACGCATCGTCCGTTGAAATTTTCGGTGCCGAGCCACTGGCGCGCTGGATAGCTATCGGCGGGACATCTTGATCGGTTTTACCCGATGAATGGGTGGCAGCGATGATTGAACGGACATCTTCGTAACTTGCAGCTTGTTCGCCGATGTTGCCACACAGCAGATCGAAGTCGGCTTTGGCTGCCGCTTCACGGTAGTCACGGTCCATGGCAGTTGAACGACCCACCACCCACGCCAAAGAAGATTCAGCGTTGTACTTTACCAGCAGCGCTTGGAGTTGGCCGATGAAGTCTCCTGAGTCATTAGTCGCAACTATCGAGCTGTTCACAGCCGAATCTCGGCCATCGAGAATGGCTTGCATCTGCACTTTTTCGGGTGCAATTCCGTGACGTTCAAATACCAATTCGAGAAATGCTTCGAGGTGATTCCATGCGCTGTGAACACGTCCGTCTCCACCTCCGACACCTGACAACAAGAAGCAGAAGTTGATCCTTGATCCTCGTTCTTTGGCACTTGAGATCGTTGCGTTCAAGGCAGGATTTTCGAAGAACTCCCCCGTGTTTATCGCGTTGGTAATTTCGAGCGGGAGCTGTGGAGCTAGCTGGGTGTTTCCGATTTGCTGATGGCCCGTTTCAGAGTTCCCTTGAACTGCAGGATCGAGATCCTCGAACCCTGCCCAGATTCCGGCGGCACTTGTTGGAATCGAGAGGTTGCCATTTCGTATCGACCACAAATTCCGAGCTTTCGATGCCCATGGGACGTAACGTTGCTGGTCGGCTATCGACTCAACCAGCGAATCCACACGTTCTATGACATCGGCGTTGAGAAAGCCGCGGCATGTTTGTAGGTCACTAATCCAAGTAAGCGCTTCACGAGTTGGAGTATCAGCAGTCAACGATTCGACCTGAACCGGGTACAAAAGATTTTTCGCCCAGACAGGGTCGTGACCGATTCGGTCGGCCGCTGATTCGAGTAGTTCTCGATCGCTTGCGGAGAGTTCGTCCCATGCTGAGTCGACGATTTCGCGGGAGCGCTCTCGGTTGAATCCGAGTCCGTCGGTTACTGCCAGAAGTGCTGTTTGCTTGCTATTAGCCAATGCTCGTGCGGTTCCTTGTTTGTTCTGGAGCTCTTAGTTCGCTGATTCAGGCGGTAGGACTAGCATTTGTTCAATGTCGTAGTCATCAGCCCATCCTGCGGGTGCCTCTAGCACCGCGATGTACGCACCTGCAGGCGAGTAGTTGACGGCTTCTCTCGTACATTTCGTTCGCCAACGCTCGTCGTTGAGACCATCACGCAGACACGGTGTCATAGTGAATTTATCGACGACTCTATGCAATCGATTGATGTACAGAATATCTAACGGTTCGTAAGTGTTGTACATCCAAAACCCTCCGGAGCGGGGTTCTTGGTATTGGAAGTACATGCCCGGTTGATTCGGTAGCGGAGTTCGACACATTAGGCCTTGGGCTCGTTCGCTAGATTCGTCAGCAATTTCGACTGATCGGACAATTGTGGCACCGCCTGTGGTGATCGAAATATCTTCCGATGGGAGCTTACCGTGCTTGAGGTCATTGCAATCTTCAGACTTGATGAAACCCTCAAGAGCTGCAATCTCTGTGGCGGGAAGCACTGAAGGAGTGGGTTCTTCCACTGTTTTTCCGCTCGACGAACAACCGGTGACTAGCGCGATACTTGCGACCGCCGTGAGGGTCGCAAGTGCGATGTACTTATTAGACAAGGGGAATTTCACAAATCGATGGTAGCTGACGGATCGGGTAGCTCGAACGAGAAGACTTCCGATAATCGCGTCCAAAGTCCAGCGTCGAGTTCGTCAAGTGAATCCCAAAACACGGCTCGTGTTCCCCGTGAACCTGCGACGAAAGTGACCCCGTTCGCCGCGTTCCGTATTCGTAGTTTCCGGTTCCAGTGGACAGCTGATGCGATGACTACTTGGGGATCGGAGATGGAAACTCTGATTTTGGGGTGGTACATCCTCATCGCCACCGAATCACCGTTCCTGGTCGGGTTACTGGGTGCGCTGAGGTTTTCAGGAACGTTAACCGCACCGATCGTCGGCGTAATTGCGGATCGGATGAGTCGCAAGCTCATGTTGATCGTGTTGCGGTCTGGAGCCGGCTTATCTGCGTTGGCCCTCCTGATCCTTGCTGCGACAGACTTGATTCAACCGTGGCACGTGTTCGTTATCGCAAGCTTCAGTGGAATGCTTCGACCTGCTGACAACGTCTTGAGACAGTCGCTAATCGCCGACACCGTCCCTCGAAACTTGTTAATGAATGCGTCTGGTCTAGCGCGAACAACTCAAGACACCGCACGGATCGTCGGGGCTTTGTTGGGAGCTACATTGCTATCGAGATTGGGTCTAGATTGGGCGTATGTGGGTGTGACCGCGTTTTATACGGCCAGCGTTTTCTTCGGGCTCGGAATAAGCACGATCAGATCGAGCGTCCCGGTCAAGCATGTGAATCCTGTCACCGAGATGAAACAGGGATTCAGATACATGAACGAATCATCAGTGATTCAGCCGATCATGTTCTTGGCGTTTCTAGTGAACGCCACCGCGTTCCCGCTCACAAACGGACTGTTACCTGTAGTGGCGCTCGACGTTTACGGGCGAGATGAAAATGGGCTTGCGCAATTGGTCGCCGTTTTCGCGATAGGTGCATTGGTGGGCTCGCTGCTGATGGCGGCGGTAGTCAATTCTCGACGACCTGAACGAACAATGATGCTAACGATGGTCGTTTGGTATGTACTCCTAATCGCATTTGCTCAAATCGACAACTACGCCGTCGGATTGGCATTACTTGCGTTGATAGGGGCGTCGATAAGTTTCTGCATGATTTCAATGTCGGTAGTTCTCATGACATTCACCAAGTTCGAGATGCGTGGGAGAGTGATGGGCATACGTATGCTTGCCGTTTACGGGTTGCCGATGGGTCTGGTTATCGGTGGCTGGCTTATCGAGCAGTACGGAGTGCGAGCGACGCTTAGTAGCTATGCAATTGGGGGGCTGATCGCCGTCGCACTATCAGTGCTTCGCTGGCCGAAATTACTGACAGGGTTTTCGGCCGAAGAACGAGGTTAATTCTGACTTATGGGTGACGCTATTGAACGGTTAGCAATTCGATTCCGGGATTTCGGTGAGATTCATATCCCAGATATGTCTCCGTTCTCAGCGTTCCTTTCAGTTAAAATATCGGAAGACGCCGAAATTCTTTCGGTATGTGCTGCTGCCGGTCCGGGACAGCCTGCACCGAATCTATTGTTTGCTTCAGTGAGATTCCTGTTGGACCAGGGATATAAACCGGAACTTCTCCATCGATATCCCACTGCCTTCGGAACGGTCATCGACCCGTCGATTTACGATCATTTCAGAGAATTTGTGCTGGGGAATCGTGACCAGATAGAACACCTGTTGGCGACCAAGCGCGTGCAATCGAACGTTGTTCGACGATGCGGAATACTTCTGCCTGGACTGATGAGAGTGGCAGCCGAGTTTGAGAATCGGTCGTTCACAAATATCGAGATCGGCGCAAGCGCAGGAATGACATTGCTGTGGGAGCAGTACGCATATCGATATGGGAATCAGGAACGATTCGGCTGTCAGAACTCTGAAGTGGAAATTGAAACCGAACTGCGTGGGCAATCCCCGTTCGCTGTACAACCACAATTTCCTGAAGTCGCCACCAACATAGGGATTGAGTTTGATCTGATCGATGATTCTGATGAAACGGCAACGGATTGGCTGAAGGCGCTGATCTTCCCAGAGCATGAAGACAATCGTCTGCTGTTTGATGGTGCGATTGGAATCGCCAAAAACTACCCACCCCGAGTGCTCGGCGGTGATGCGCTGGTTTTACTGCCAAAACTTTTGGCGAATTTACCGGCTGGTCACCCAGTTAGCGTCTACCACAGCCATACGCTGAATCAGTTTTCGGTAGAAGCCCGTGAATTTTTGGACTCCATTCTCAACGAAGCATCGTTGTATCGAGACGTAATCCGTTTGGGATTTGAGGCAACACCTCATGGATACTCAGATTTGCGTTTAGTTCGATACGCAAAGGGTGTTCAGCAGGACGACGTGCTTCTAGCAAACTGCGAGGCGCACGGGCGCTGGGTAGATTGGCAATCGAATCCCGTTTGAACGCCGAACGGCTACTGCATGTGGCCCCATACGTCGGAAAGCTCTGATGGTCGGTCGCTGCTGCGTACTCGCATCTTTTCTAGGTTGTAGTCGAGTCCTAGCCCAGGCCCGTCTGGAATACGAATGAAGCCATCTTCGACTTCGTACGGTGTGTCGAGAATCGAGTCGTTGTCTCGAATCCCAACCTCTTCGATGTTGTATTCCTGTGCGTACGGGAAGTTGTTGCTAGGGGCGAGCAGATGTGCATGCGCTGCAGTCGATCCGTAAGGCTGCGTGTTGTGCG
>Ga0315336_1005592_pt1 | contig 13604 bp, 5 predicted proteins | sample ASW5metaG_FD_204512 | JGI IMG/M metagenome (GOLD analysis project Ga0315336, IMG submission 204512) | Ammonia-oxidizing marine archaeal communities from Monterey Bay, California, United States - ASW #5 | ecosystem: Environmental > Aquatic > Marine > Intertidal zone | place: USA: California...
CCGCAAACATCAGCGGCGTGGTCCCCTCGGACGGCTCGCCAAGATTCAGATCGGTTCCCGCCGCCAGGTGCTTCTGGATCAGTTGCAGATTGCCCTCGGCAGCGGCTGACCAAAGATCCGTCTTACCGCTCGCTGGCTGCGTGGGCTTGCTTGAGGCACCGGCCTGCGGATTGGTCGGCTTGTGCTCACGCAGAATATTGGCGATCTGGGGCAACGCGGTCTTGATCCGTTGCAGATCCAGTTGCATCTGCAGCGTCTCAGCCAGCGATTGGTAACCAGCCTGCTGCTCGGGCCCCCAGGGCGCTGACGCGATGGACAGTGCTGTGGCCCCAACCAAGTTTGAAACATTCGGATCGGCGCCCTTCTGCAACAGCAAGGCCACCGTATCGGGCCAGGCAAAAATCGTCGCGGCCAGCAAGGGGGTCGTTCCATCATTGTTTGGCAGCGCCAGGTTGGCTCCGTTTGCGATCAGCAATCCGGCGGCCTCGGTCTGGCCAAACACACAGGCCAGGATCAGCGGAGTACTCCCTCGGCTGGGTTCCTTGCCATTCACGTCGTGGCCCTGTGCCACGAACTGCTTGATGGACGCGATGTTGCCCACCGCGGCGGCGGTCCACAGTTCCGGACTCGGAGTGGCCACACCCGTCTCTGCCGCAGACGGCTGAGGCACCGGCGACTGAGTCGCCGACGGCTCGGTTGGCGTCGCGGACGGTTCCTGGGTTTCCGGCTGGCTGCCCGAACACCCCACCCACAGCGCAACACACAATCCCCATGTGACTGCCTGAAAGAAACGCATACAGCACACTCCAGAAATATCTGAGGCAACGGAAACGGTTCACGTGTGATGGCCGGCAATGATCGATCGACACCAACGCAGCGTACGCTCGCGATCGGCACCAGGTTTCCGCTCCGAGGTCGATGCGGCCAGAATCGTACGCAATTCGAAACCTGATTCTGGAAATCCTAACAGATGCGTCGAGCGGTTTCTTGTGAGATGCCTTCAGATCGGTGGCCGTCGATGTGCCCAGGGTTGCAGTTCTTCGACCGCCGACGCGGCACGCAGCACCAGGGCGTCTGCGAACCGGGGGCCGACAATCTGCAGTCCCACCGGCAGATCATCCTCGGTCCAGCCGCAGGGAACGCTGACGGCCGGCTGGCCGGTCAGATTGAACGCATAGGTGAATGGCGTCCACTGCAGGTCGCGCTGCTGTTGGCCTGGGAACGGATCGGCATTGTCCTGGCCGACCGCGAATGGCGGCACGGGCAGCGTCGGGGTCAGCAGCAGGTCGTGGGATTCGTAGACCCGTCGCACGCAGTGCCAGAACTCGTTGCGTGTCGTCAATGCCGCGGCGTAGTCCAGTGCTTGCAATTGCAGGGCTTCATCGACGCGGGTCCGTAAACCGGGATCCAGCAGGTGTCCCTGTTCCGAGATGACCGGACCGAGTCGTGAGGCGATCGTCCCATAAAAGAAAATGCGCCAACACTCGTAGGGATCGGTCCAGTCGAGTTGCACATGTTCGACCACGGCACCGGCTTCCGACAGCCGATCGGCCGTCTGCGCGCACAGCCGGCCGACTTCCGGGTCGACGGTCGCAAATCCCAGATCGGGGCTGTAGGCCACCCGCAATCCGTCGATCCCCCGCTCGATTTCGGCCAGGTAGTCGATGTCCTCGGCGGGAAGCGAGTCAGGATCACGCTCATCCGGACCGGCGATCACATTCAGCAACAGCGCGGTGTCCCGCACAGTGCGTGTCATGCCACCGATATGCCGCAGGGAGCCAATCGAGACACCCGGCCATGTCGGCACACGCCCGTAGGAAGCTTTGAATCCAACCACACCGCTGAACGCCGCGGGAATCCGCAGCGAGCCGCCACCGTCGGAGCCGATGCCGATCGGTCCCAGCCCCGCGGCCACCGCCGCCGATCCACCTCCACTGGACCCACCGGGAGTCCGTTCCAGGTTCCACGGGTTGCGGGTGATGCCGAACAGCGGGTTGTCCGTCACTCCTTTCCAGCCGAACTCGGGAGTGTTGGTGCGTCCCAGAAAGATCGCGCCGGCGCGGCGGAGCCGCTCCGGGACCGGAGCGTCGACGGTGTTGACATCGTTTTCGTGCAAGCGGGACCCAAACGTCGTGCGCGAGTCTTTGACATACACGATGTCTTTGATCGAAATGGGTACTCCGTGCAGCGGGCCGACATCCTGGCCGTCGGCCGTCTGCCGGTCAGCCCGCTCCGCGTCCGCTCGAGCGGAATCGAACATCAGACTGGAAAACGCATTCAGCTGTGGATTCAAGCGTTCAATCCGCGTGATCACGGCCTCGAGCAGATCGACGGCGGTGATCGATCGATCGCGAATGGCCTGCGCCATTGCGACGGCGGACATGTAGCACAGGTCGGTCTGCGGATCGGCGTCGGTTGCGTCCGTACGTGTCATCAAACGGCTCCTGAATTCGAGAATGCCTCGTCAAACGCGACGGTGTTCCAAGGGAACGGTTGTTTTCATACCGGTGAGTTGCCGTTGGATTCCGAAATCGAGACAAATTCGGCGGCGGCTGCACGGCCGCGGTGCAACAAGCCTGTTCTCGGTTGACTGGCCTCGCGCACACCGCGCCCGGCCGGATCTCATTCACTGCTCTCGAACACCGGCCCCGCGTAATCCCTGCCGCGAATCTTGCGGAACTGGTCACTCAACACAACGGCCTCCAGCGCCGCGGAAACGCGGTCGTCGCGTTCCGCCAGCTGTTTGATCATCTGGTCCAGCAGGGGAGCGTCGGACAATTGCACGCCGCGACCGAGAGCGTAGCCGAGCAGTTTGCGGCAGAACTGTCTGAGAAATTCATCGCGGCGAACGGTGAGCAGATATTGACGCAGGCCGTCGATCCCCTCGATCTGCGTCCCATCGGCCAGCACGGTGCGGGCATCGATGGGATGGCCGCTCCCGTCCTTGTTGCGCAAGCCGCCGATGGCGTCAAAGTGCTCGAGCGCAAATCCAAAAGGATCAATCCGCGCGTGGCACTTGGCGCAAGCCGCGTTTGCCGCGTGTTGTTCGATGAGCTGCCGTTCGGTCAAGTCCGCCGGTGCGACATCGGGCAATTGAGGAACGTCTTTGGGAGGCCGCGGCAGTCGCTCGCCGAGCAGTGTTTCGAAGACCCAGTTGCCCCGCAGGATGGCGCTGGTCCGCGAAGCGCCCGACTGTTTGCTCAGCGTCGCGGCTTGTCCCAGGATGCCACCCCGCGAGAACTTCTTCAGGCCGTCCACGCGACGCCACTCATCTCCACTGATCCCGGGAATGCCGTAGTGGCGGGCCAGCGACGCGTTCAAGAAGCCGTGATCGGCGCCGAGGATACTCAGTACCGAACGGTCGTTCTGAAACAGGTCGGTGAAGAAGCGGACGGATTCTTCGTACATCGCGGTTTTGAGGTTCTGGAATTGTGGAAAATGGCGTTCGCTCTTGTCGTTGAACTGGTCGAAATCACGGATGTGCAGCCATTGGCAGGCGAACTGGATTGCCAGCCTCCGGGCGTGGCGATGTTTGATCATCCGCCGCGTCTGCGACAGCAGTACGTCGGGTTCACGTAGCCGCCCGGCCGCCGCCTGTTTGCGCAACCGGTCGTCGGGCAGGGAAGACCACAGAAAATAGCTGAGGCGATTGGCGAGCTCCCAGTCGGTCACAGACTGAGCCTCGCTGCCGGGCTGCGTCTTCTCCAGTCGGTAGAGGAATGCGGGGGTGGTCAGCACACGGGCCAAAGACAGTCGGAAGGCCGCTTGATGGGAGACATCTTGTTGTCTGAGCGTCGCGTACAGGCCGCGCAAGCGACCGGTCTCGACGCGGCTCAGCGGACGCCGATACGCACGGGACGCGAATTCCAGCAGGGCTTGCAGGTGCGCCGGTTCGCTGGCCAGCAATCTGCGGCGAAAGGCTGCCGCTCGATCAGCGATCGGCTTGCGCAACGGATCGTATTTCAACGCGTTGGTGGCGCTGGTTTGAGTCGCGAATGCGCGGATTTGTTCCAAGGCATCCACGCTCAGCAAAGCATCGCGGCTGACATAGTGCAACTCGTTCCACAGTCGATCCAGCCGCAACCGTTCGGCATCGTCCAGCACCAGCCGCGACAGGTGCTGATCCTCGCGGTGAAACAGAACCAAGGTCACGACTTCATCCACGGGCACGATTTGCGGATAACACATCGCCGCCGGGAACAACTCGCAGAACTGGTCCAGCGATCGCTGAAAACGCGTTTCGCCGGTTCCACCTTTGGCGACCACGATCGATGCCGCCGGAAGCAGAGATCCGTGCGGTTGGGGCCGAGCGGAGGTCACATCCAATTGCACACTGCCTTGTCGGTCGCTGGTTGCGTCCAAGGTTCCCGTGACGACCAATTCGGAACCGGAGAACAGGGTGGCCGGTAGTCGGACTTCGATGACCGCCGGCGCCCGTACAATCAGATCTTCGCCCTCGAACAGTTCAGGGGCCACGCCGAAGCGACCCGTTTTCAGTTCCGTTGCCGTGACCGTCGCAGCCAGTTTCGCGAAATCGATCCGCGAGAACAGCGGGCCGGAAAAGTCCGCCAACTGCCGATGGATTTCCGCATCGGGCTTGGAAGCCGAGCTGGTCAAGGGATGCGACAGGAAAGCCTGCACATCCGCTGCGGACTTGGCCGCCGTCTCGGCGTCCGTCGCTTCGAACCAGCGGGCCAGCAGCGAACCCGGTGAAATCACCGGCCGGTCCGGATTCTTGCCGATCGGACCAGTGAAGAAGTGCCAGGTATCCAAGTTTCCGTTGCGGTCCGGGTGAGGATTGCCGGCGTCGATCGTGTCGGCACAATCCGCTGACAGCGACCAGGTTCGTTTGGAACCCGCCAGTTCGGTCAGCGTCAGATCGATTTCGGTCAAGTCGCAGCCATGGTTCCGGTCGCGTGGACCAATCTTGAGTGCGATCAAGTCTCCACGACGCACGTGCAAATCAGCCACCGGTTCGATGGCGGCCCGCTTGCCGAGATCCAGGTTGTCGGCACGCAACACGCGCCGCTGCGCGCCACTGTGTAACTCCAATGCCCAGCTCACACCGTTGCCGCATGTCGCATGCGCGTCCTGAACACTGGGAACGATGCGAATCCGCCCGGCAAATGGACTCTTCCATCCGGCGGCTACCCAGCGTTCGGGCCGCGGATGCACGGCGATCTTGTGAGGATTCATCGTGCCGGGAATCTGGACCGGCTTGTCGGACGTGTTGGCGATCAGCGACAGGGCGGCGACATCACGCAGTCCCCAGCCTTTGACGAAACCGTGAGAGGGATTCTGTGTGGCGTGCGTCAGGTAGTGGGGAATGTTGACTTCTCCACCGACCGAGATGCCACAATAGGACAGCCAGGCCTTGAGCATCACGGGATCGACACCGTGCTTGTCGGCCAGTTCAGCCAGCGGTTGTGGCTTTTCGTAATTGCGCGCTTCGAAGGCGGCGGCCAGATGTTTGGCGGTCTGGGACAGCGCCTGGCGGCGCGTGCGTTGGAACGCGGCGGACACGGCACGCACATCGCGCAACAGGATCGGACTGCGGCCCGGCCGGTCGAGCCGTGGGCGTTGCCAGCGGACCAGGTCGCTGTCGGTTCCGTCTCCGGCCGATCCGGCAACCAGAAACAGCGTCACATCTTCGTTCGGCTTTTGGCGCTCGATCTTGACGCGGAACGTCCGGGAATCGGTCAACGGCGACACACGTTCCTGCCAGGGAGTGATGCTGCCGAAGTGTCCGATCACATTGAACTTCCACAAGGATTCCTGCCACACAGCGATCTCGGCGGCGATCGCTTGCGCGTCTTGCGGCTCAGCGCCGCGGCAGCGCAGGCGGAAGTGTTCCAGCAGCGGCGTCGCGGGCTGGTCGGAGAGCAGGACGTGTGCCATCCGCCGCAAATAGCGAGCACTGAGATGAGCTTTAACGGCGATGTCGTCAGCGGCATCCGGGTCGGTCTGCAGTTGCCGGCGGTGCGCGATCAAGGCTGTGAAATACCGACCCAGGTCGATCCGTCCGTCGCGGTCCGTCAGCGTTTTCGGCCGGGGAACATTCCATCTGTTCAACGAATTCACATCGCCGGGGCGGCCGGTGTATTTCAGATACAGAGTGCGGATTTCGCGCAGGATTTCGTCGGTGAAGTCGCGGCCCGTGGTGCCCGCAGAAAACCGCATGCCGGCGGGCAGCAGCACGGCATGGCGGGTGACGCTCTTGGCCGCGTCCAGGTACTTGGTCACCATGGCCGGCGACATCACCAGCGACTGGCCGGTATTGGTGAACCCCTCGCCCGCCGCTCCATCAACAGGAAACGTGGCAGTCGGGTTGAGCGACACGCCGGTCAAGTCGCGGACGGTGTATGTGTATTCGGCGTTGTTGAGCCTGCGGAGCACGACCGGTCCGGGATCTCCAGCGTTGGCCCGGGCCTCGGCATCCAAGTACTTCACCGTCCAGCCCCGCAGCCGTGCCGTCTGCACGGCTGTCGGCTGAAGCACATCTCGAGGAGGCATCTCGCCGTTGTCGAGCATCTGCACTAGTTTTTGCCAGGACCGCGGATCGCGTCTCACATCGCTCAACTTGCGGAACCGCTGCAGATCGAGTTCGCCCTCTCGCTTTTTGGTCGAGTGGCATGTCAGGCAAAACTGCTGCAATAGCGGCCGGACCTGTTGTTGATAATCGGACCGCAACTTGTCGAACTCGGCGTCCTGGTCGCAGCGAACAACGCGGGGCAGGATCAACACGCACAGCAGACAACGCAACACGGCGGGATGGAACATCATGAGTTCTCTCAAACGGTCGCGGCGCGGCAGCGGGAGTCGAGTCTGGAGTATAGTGAATGAGTCGGAATTTGTCCGTCGTACGTGGCATCCAACCGGTGCTCGGTTTGGCCGGCGCGGCGGCGACCGACATCGGGTATGATGTTTCGGAGCGTCCTTTGCGTTGTTACGGCGGCGGCGGCGGCGCGCGGCAAGCACGCTGGCCGTGCCGGCTCAGTGCGTTCTGGAGGGTTGTGTCATGATACGTCTGATCGGTTGCCTGCTGTTGTTACAACTGGCAGTTCAGGATCGCGTTGCCTGCGGCCAGGAGCGACAAACCCAGAAGCCGGATGCATCCGCGACGGCCGTCGCGGAACTCAAGAAGCTGGGCGCGAAGATCCGCCGCGACGACAAAGGCCGCGTGATCGAAGTCAATCTTCAGGAAACGCGAACCGCCGATACCGACTTGGTGCACCTGGTCGGACTGAAGCACATCCGCGAGATCAGTCTGCATCGCACCCGGATCCGTGGTGCGGGATTGGCACACCTCAAGGGACTCGTCAATCTGGAAAAGTTGTTCCTGTCCGACACGCGGACCGACGATCAGAGCTTGGCCAGCCTGGCCCGACTCAAGAAACTCCGCGTTCTGGGACTTTCGGGAACCAAGGTCTCCGACAAAGGGCTTGTGCATCTGAAACACATGAAACGACTTGAGAGTTTGTTCTTGATTGGTGCAGCGACGACGGACAGCGGCGTCAAGGCACTTCAGCAAGCGTTGCCCAAGTGTGACATCGTGCATTGAAACCCAACGGATTGCGACGGCCGACGCGCGGCGTCCGCGCGCGACGCCTGGCGACCAATGTGTGAGTTGGCGGGCCTCAGTTCGACTTGGATGACATGACCACCGGGCCCAAGCGATATTGAGGAGCCTGTGGCATCATCAGCGCCGCGTGGGCGTAATAGGGATAGACGCTCCATTCGACCGCGGCCAGCAGATCGGGCAGTCCGTCGTGGTTGTAGTCACCCACCCAGGGATGTGGACCGTGGTTGGTGATGCGAATCGGTTCTCCGTAACACTTCAGGGTCCGAGGCGGTGCGAACAGCGGATCGGTGCGTGTTCCCACGTTGATCAGCAGGTACATACTGCCGCCGTCGAGTGTTCCGTGATGTGATCCGCCGAGACTGTACAGCAAGTCCATGCGTCCATCTCGATTCCAGTCGACCGCGCGAAAAGTCTGTCCCCAGGTGGAACGGCGTTCGACGATGTTGTCCCGCACTTCGCGTCCGTCGGCGAGCTGGATTTTGGAGTCGCGGCGAAGTTTGAGCCGGCCGGCCTTGTCCCGGTACTGAACGAACAGGGCTGCTCGGGGTAGACCGCCTTCGAGCGTCACGAAATCCTGCAGTCCATCGCCGTTGAAGTCGGCGATCGCGTTTCCGGTGCGCCACATGAACGGCCGCTCCGTTTCGTGGGGATAGACGCCGTTGTTGGATTGGGGAGACTTGGCCCGCGTGGCCGACAGTGTCCGCAGTGCCTGGGAATCGGGAAAGTCGTCGCAGATCACCTGCCGCCGCGGTCCGAATCGGGGCGCTGATTTCGAACCGGTGTTGCGGAACCAGAACAGACGATTGGTTTCGTTGGGGCAAAACAGATCGCGCAATCCGTCCCCGTCCCAGTCGCTGAACACGGGGTAGGGGTACCCCATGTTGTGACCGCTGTCCGGCGGGCCCAGGATCTGATTGCGGACAAAGCGGATCGGTTTGCCCGCGGACAGGATTCTGCGAGGTTCGTCATACACCGGTCGTGTGCGCGTCCCCGTGTTGATCACGATTCGTGGCCAGCCGTAACCTCCACCGATCAGCAGATCGTTGTCTCCGTCGTCGTCCCAATCACACAGGCAGGGCCAGGCTTGATCGCTGAGCGACATCACCGCTCCGGCAGACTCGGCTCGACCCGCGTTCCGAAACCGCGGCGGTTGTTGTGCCGTGCCGACGCGTTCGAAGAACTGGATCTGTTGAAACGTATCGTGCTGCACGATCAGCAGCTGGCGCCCAGCGATTGCGGCCGGCGCCACCAGCGTGCAGTCGGGATAATCGATGCCCTCGATCGCGGACTCGGGTCCGAACCGGGGAGGCATGCCGCCCAGGTTGCGTTGCCAGCGGAGTGTACCACCCACCTGTCCGGGCACATCGGGTCCATTGTGCACCGCATCCAGCCTGAGGTCGCCGTCCAGGTCGAGGAAACAGGAAGACCGACCGGCCGGCAGTGCCACCGGGGCGGCGAAGGACGGCGGCCAGCCTTCGGGATTGGTGTTCCGCAGAAATCGGTCGCCGATCACCAGGTCGACCGCACCGTCGTTGTCCAGATCGTTGACACTGCAGGTATAAGCCCGCGGCACTTTGAATTCGTGGCTACCGCGAAACACCACGGTGCCGGAGGGTTGCCGACGCTGGGTGCCCAGGAAGATCCGCGCCGTTTGACGGCCGGCATGCAGGTACAGCAGATCCAGCCGTCCGTCCCGGTCAAAGTCGGCCGTACCGATCGCGTTGTAGTTCGCTTCAAAGTCGCGCAGTGTGGCGGGATCGGAGGGTTCGAAGTACCGCACACGCTGCAGATCACCGAATTGCCACCGCTCGGTGGACTGCAGAGCGGGGTACAGAATCACACCGCCCCAGGGGGCTCCCGGTCGGTAGGCGTAATTCCAGCAGCCCAACAGGTCGGGGCGGCCATCACCGGTCAGGTCGGCAAGCGTCGCGGAAAAGAACAACGTGATCGGCCGCTTCGGCCCAGCGTTGAATCGGAGCAGATCGCCCGATCCAATGGGCGGCACATACTCCGCCGGACGCAAGGCCGGACGCCGCTTTGCGGTCCGGAACGTGACTGTCCAGCGTTTGTGTTCCGGATCGGCGATCACCCATTCGATACGTCCCGCATCTCCGTGCGCAAAGTCCGCGGTGCGAGCCGCATCCACCACCTTGCCGGTCGCCTGGTTGACGACCTGGATCGAATTGGGGTCCAGCACGCCAGCGACACCCGCTTGGCGGAGCCTGGCTGCAAAGTCGATGTGGACCGTCAGCGGCGTGTTGGGGTATGGCAGCGCCGACGTGACTTCGACGGGAATCGCTACGGTCCCCGCCGCCGCGGTCTCGCCACTGAACAGGCCACCGATCGACAAACCGAGGCAAATCACGACCCGACACATCCCTGTGGGACGCAACACCAAGACCCCATGCCGGCCGGTCGGCCGGCCGCCTGATGGGTCGTGTCGTGAGCGCGGGGCACGCGGACGGTGTCTTCTATTTTCGTTCATCGGTCTTGCTCGGCTTGGCGAATGCTTGGCGTAGAAAAGCAATCAAGTCGATGGCCTGTTGCGGATTGATTTGTTTGTACAGGTCGGCGGGCATCAGTGAGACATTCGACGCCTTGATGGTTTCCACGTTGTGTCTGAGGATCACATCAGTGGCGCCTTTTTCTTTACGGAGAGTGATACTGGTCGCGGACTCGGAGGCCAGGACTCCCGTGAACGTCCGCCCCTGGGTGGTCACAACGATGTAGGTGCCGTAATCCGATTCGATGTGCCCGCTCGGATCAAGCATGTCGCGGATCAGGGCTTCGTCGGGTTTGTTGGTGACGCTGCCCAGGGGAGGTCCCACCGGGAATCCCTCCTGTTTCAGTTGATGACATGCCAGACAGGACTTGGCGAACACGTGTTTGCCTCGCTCGGCGCTGCGTTGTCCGGGCAGTGCATCCTGATAGCGTTTGATCCGCTGTTGCAGTTCGGCATCCGCCGTGGAATGCGTGAGCAGTTGCCTGGCTCGTTTTGCCAGTTCCGGGTTGCGGTTGGCTGCCAGTTGTTCGCGTTGCAGGGCGCTCAGATCGCCGCGGTGCACGGAATGGTTTTTGAGAGCGTCGAGCAGAGATGGAATGCGGTTTTCGCGTGCGAGTACAGTTTTGAGGACAACCTTGCGGGTGGCGGGTGAAAAACTGGTCCATTGCCCGAGCAAAGTCTGGGCCACGCGTTGGTCGTCCGAGCTTCCCAGGGACTCGATGAACGCGTGTCGCAGCGCAGGAGGCTGACTCACATCGAGCAGAAAGCTGGCGGCAGACGCGACGGTCTCGAACGGTGCGTTGGCCAGAAGTTGGATTGAGCGTTGTCGTTCTTTGAGCGGTCGTTTGTCGTCGGTGGCCGCGCGCGCGGCGTGGCGAAAGGCGGCTCGCAATTCCGGGCTGTCGGCCACTTTCAGTTTGGCGGCGAGCGTAATCGCCAGGGTTTGAACCGCGGGCGTTTCGCTGCCCAGCAGCGGCTTGAGCGCCGTCCAGCCGTTGGGTGATCTCGGTATGGGCTGGTTTCCACGTGCAAGACCTGCGACGAATCCCGAGAGACAGGCGGATTGAATCTCCGGTTTGCGACCATCGAGACGAAGCAGGATCTGGTCGATCCGCTGCGCGTCGCGTTGACCGCCCAGTGTGGCGGCCAGAGGTGTGAGCAGGTTACGGGACCCTGATTGCAGTTGGTCGTGTCGCAGCAGCGCGACCAGCAGAGGACCAGCGGATTCACGTGCCGAGCTCAGGATCGCGGCGTCCATCCAACGTTCCTGACCGGACTGTACAGCCAACGTGTGCAGCCCGTGAATCGCCGCCACGTCCGACGATTCGCCCAGAGACATGGCCAGCTGCAGTCGCACACGGGGATCGGAATCGTCGGTCATGCTAGCGGCCTTGGCCAGCAGCGGCCCGCTGGTAGACAGCCAACGATCGGCCAGCCTCAGGGCGTGCATCCGCACCCCGTAATGCGGGTCGTCCAGCGCTCGACGGACGTCGTCGGAGTGCAAGGAACCCAGGCCGTCCAACGTGTACAAGGCGTGCATCCGCGCCGCGGGAGTCGGTCCGTCGTGGACCTGGGCTACCAGCGCGGGGCGGGCCCCACGGTCGCCGCGGGCCACCAGCAAGCGTTGGGCGGTGTGTCGCCACCAGGGGTTCGGATCACGCGTCGCGCGCACCAGTCGCGGAGTGCTCCATTTGGCGACATCCAGTCGAGCCTCACCGAAGCGATCCGACAACGACTCGGTTTTCCGAGGCGGGGATTTCGCGGTAGCCGCGGAATCGGCGACAAGCCGCCAAATCCGCCCACGGTCATCGCCTTTGATCACGCCGTATTGTTGTTGCAGGAAACGGGGGATCGCTGAATAGTCTTCGATGATCTCACGATACATGTCGACAATGTACATCGCTCCGTCAGGGCCGACGCGCAGGTTCATCGGGCGGAACCACTGATCGGTCGACGCCAGGAATTCGGAGTTCTGATGTTCCGGAGCGCGGCGGGCCGTATAACCCGCTCCGTCGCGTCGCAGGATGCAGCGATGCACGAGGTTGAGCGACGGTTCACAGTAGAAGAAACTCCCGCGGTACTTCTTGGGAAACAGATCGGACCGGTAGATCAAGCCTCCGCAGCCGCCGGAAAAGTAGCTGCTGTCGGTTTCACGTTTTCCATAGAACTTGACCCATGCCGGATCCTGGCCGCGGCGCACACGCCAGGGATGGGGTTTGCTGATCCGAAATCCACGCGCGTAGTTGGCGGCTGAGTAATTGTTTGTGGGTGTGGCGACAAAGGGGTTCCGTGACAAGTAGCGATACGGCAGTGGCAACGCGTAAATCGCCGGCTGACCGCCGTTGCAGGGAAAGCGGTCACCGACATCGTTCATCGCCAGTCCGAAGGTACTCACGTTGCCGCTGACCGGCTCGATCGCGGAACCGTCGGCCTTGATACGAAAGTCCTGGTTGCCCAACACGACGGGCTGAGCCAGCCTCGGTCCCCGAATCGTCGCGGCGTGCCGGCCGGCTCCCACATAAATCCAGTTGTCCAGACCCCACCGCGGATTGTTGATTCCCCGTTCAAGCACCGTGGCCTGGAAACCGGTGTACAGCGTCTCGCGGACATCGACACGGCCGTCGCCGTCGGTATCCGCCAGATAGACGATGTGGGGGGCACAAACCACGATCACTCCGCCACGGGCGGCCAGCACTCCGTAACACGGCGGCAGGTCGTCGGCCCACACCTCGGCGCGATCCATGACCCCGTCGCCATCAGTGTCGCTCAACAATTTGACGACACCGTATTGCAGAGCCCGCGCCTGTTCGGCGATCTTGCCGCCCATCAACTCCCAGCGGAGCCTGCGGACTTTCTTGTCCAACACTCCGGCCTTGTTGAGCTCGGCAACATCCAGATGGCCTTCCACGTTGTAACCGTGAAGTTCACAAACGAACAAACGCCCCCGCTCGTCGAATGCGATGCAGGACGGGTCTTGAATCACGGGCTCACTGGCCACCAGTTCGATGCGAAACCCGTCTGGCAAGCGGATGCGTGCCGCGCTCTCGGCCGGCGTCATCGGTTGCGGCGCATCGGCGGCCTGTGGAATGCCGGCGGCCTGCGCCGGTCGCGTTTGCGCCGAAACGGAGGTGACTGTCAGTGACAAACCGAGCGCCATGTGGATCACGAACGACGTGAGGGTCGTTGTGCGCATCACGGGGGCGCGGGGCATTGGGCATGGGGACTGCGACAGATCGTCTGCAATCGACCGAATGACAAGCATGGCGTTCTCCTGGTCATCGAGTCAGCCGCGTAGCGTTGTTTATAGACGACTCGAATTCCGCATTCCATGCACAAAGCCGTCCAGACACTTTCCGTGGCTTTTGCATTTCCGATCGACCGAGGCCATGATAGGTGGTTGTGAGTCACCACAATTGTGCGAAGGAGTTGATTGATGTCGCGAATGGTCCTGCTGATGTTGTCTGCTGTCATGTTGCCGATTCTGACGGTCACTGCCGGAGAACAGAAAGCCAACCGCGT
>Ga0315336_1005593_pt1 | contig 13602 bp, 8 predicted proteins | sample ASW5metaG_FD_204512 | JGI IMG/M metagenome (GOLD analysis project Ga0315336, IMG submission 204512) | Ammonia-oxidizing marine archaeal communities from Monterey Bay, California, United States - ASW #5 | ecosystem: Environmental > Aquatic > Marine > Intertidal zone | place: USA: California...
CCCTGGAGATTGTCGGCGCCGCCTCCACCGAAGATTTGATCGTTGCCACCAAGTCCATTCGCGACGTCGGCGGCGTAGTCTCCGATAAAGACGTCGTCGCCATCTGTCGCATCCTCGATCAGATCTCCCGTGTCGGCGTCGATCCATGTTGCCGACAAGAGGATACGCGGCTCGAGAGTTTCAGCGTTCAGCGGCGCCTGTTGTCCGGTTGTGTTCTGTTCGCGCCGAACGTCACCCTCGGAATCGAGGGTTCCATCGTCGAGCAGATCGGTCACGATCGGCTCGGATTCCTGTTTCGTCGGTCGCCTATCGTCGGAACGAGTCATTGTAAAGGTCTCGACAGGTCGGTAACGCGGATGACACTGAGTTCGATTTGGGCAAGTTTGGGACTGCCCAAATAATCGAATCTCATGGCGAGAAGTGGTCTCAAAACCATCTGGTGGGTAAGGTCCCCCCCTCGTTTCGTAGGTGCAAAGCCCACGACAGCCGAGTTTTGGGACGGGTTCTATGGCTTTGCGCGATTGTTTCGGGCGAAATCCGTTCTCCGAAATCGATGCGCTCAGCAATGACGCGCAGCGCCCCCTTCTCCGAAGGCGGCTTGACGTCATATTTCGATATCGATTGCTATCAAATCTATGTTATGGAATCGGCTGAGTCGTCACATTCTTTGTGCGGGCGGCCATTGCAAGACGGTGTGACTCATACAACAGTTGCCCGTGCAAACGATCGATGCAACCGTTGCGAGAGGTGTCGGCCATTGATTCCCAAACGGAGCACCGACGGACGCAAGCGGCAAGGCGGGTCGCCCGGCACTGCCTTCACCGCATTGACCGTAAGGTGAGCCATGATCGCTGGATCCACCGACAAAGACGAGGCGAACCTGCCCAATTCCTCTAGGCACGCCGAGTCGATAGCGCGCACAGAGAGCACTGCTTGACGATTGTGCGGGTTCTCGCGACGCTGACGCCCCGTCGCGAACCGACGAAATGACCTGCGGCAGAAATTGACGCGTTCTGGCAGTAAGGCGTGCGGCACCCGCGAATCAGACGTCGAGCATCCGCCGGCCGGCCGCTCTGAGATTGTCTCGTGTCAACTCGGTCAGGCAGGCCAGCTGTTCACCAACGACGTGCCCGGGATTCCGGTCGACAAAGAACGAAACGTAGGGGTCCTTGAGCCGGGCGGGCGTAATGTCGGCGATCCCGTCGCGGAGCGGCGTAGGGTTGTCGAGCCGAATCACGCCCCGCGCTGCGTCGTACTTATCGGAGAATTTCAGCTGGGCCAATCGGTTGAGCAGCGCCTTCTCTCTGGCCGGAGTGGGGCCAATGTGCGACGGATAGAATTGGCGGAAAAAGACGGGCAGAAACCGATACGTCTTGTATCCCGAGCTGATCAAGAACCAGTAAGTGCGGCCGCCGTCGAATTCGTCGGCCAGACGAAACACATGACGGCCCCACGCACGGACAAGTTCAGTACTGCCCCAATAATCACGATCGATAATCGTGTCGCCGGAGAAGATGGCGAGCAACGGCTCATCGTCGAGACGCGTCTGGATCTGCGTCAGTGTCGAAAACCCGCAGATCTCCGCCGATGCGGCGTCCTTCAACAGAATGCAGGAATTCTTCTCGCCTAGATCGGCGTAGAACGCGCGCTCGCAGACGTTGTCGTAGTAGTCGCCAAAGAGGGCGAACATTCTCTCGCGCTCCGCCAGACTGAGATCTTCAGGTGGCCGGATTTCACTCTGTAGACGGCGCGGTGCTTCCGATTCATTCAGCGGTTTGCTCAACAGGTGCTCCATCCGATCGGTCGGGCGTGTGCGGGATCTCACAACGAAAATCCTCGAATTTTCCACTGGGACTGCGCGGAATGTGCGTCACGTAGTTGAAGTCGATTCGGAACGAATCGCCCAAGGCCTGAGTCAGGTGCGTCATCAGGACGGACTCCTCGTCCGTCGAGAGAGCGCGTGCCGCCACCAAATTGACCTCAATCTCCTCGCGCGTCTTCTGAACGACCTGCATCTGGCCGATAGGAGGCAGGTTTGTATCGCGATCGCCTTCTACGTGTTCGAGGCTGGGCCAGCGGCGCCGTCCGTCTGGCAGGAGCAACATATTACGTTGCCGTCCGAGGATTCGATTCAAGACGGGCAAGCTTCGACCACAAGGGCAGCGCTCGCCGACCTCGGCGTAGTCACCGATCTCATAACGAATCAGCGGCATTGCGAAGTTGTGCAGTGTCGTGATAACGACTCGGCCGATCTCTCCGGGTGAGCAGGGCCGGTTCTGCTCGTCGAGAATCTCCACCAGCACGTTTTCGGACTGGACGTGGTAATGTTCATGCTCTGGGCATTGCAGTGCGACGTAGCCAACCTCTCCGGTCGAGTACACGTCGACAACAGGCACGCCCCACGCCTCCTGCCAAGCTTGCCGGACGTTCGGCTCGACAATTTCACCAAACGTCCGGATTTCCCGCAGTTGCGAGACCGTCTCGCGCCGCTCAGCGAAAAGCCGGGCGAGCGCGAGGGCACATGTTGGATAGCACATCAAGTAAGCGGGATTTCGGCGCTTGAGCCATTGGGCCTGTTGCTCGACGTCGCTCTTGACGCTCAACAGCGCGCCGGGGCCCGTTTGAATGATACCTCTCGTTGCGGAGCCCCAGTTGGAAAGCGTTTCTCCATCAGGTGGCTGGGCGGAGGGATTCGAGGTATATCGGATCGCGGCAAGCTGTTGGCTTAAGTCGCGCCGATGCCAGCAATGATCGCGCAAGGCAAAAGCGCGCCAGTAGAGCTCCGTCAGACCCGTGCATCGCACCTTGACCGGTTGGCCCGTCGATCCCCCGGTAGAGATTTCCGACGTGCGTCCGTGGTCTTTGGGAATACCGGTGCTGTAGAGCGCTGTTCCGCCGTGCTGTATGTCGCGGCGACTCAAGATCGGAACATCGTGCCAACGTTCTGGCGATAGCGCTTCGGGGGACGTCAGGTCCAGGGCGTCGAGACGATCTCGGTAGAAGGGAACCGTTCCGGCGGCATGTGCCAGCAGGCGGGCGATCTGACCAAATTGTCGTTCCCGAAGTCTTTCCGGAGATAACCATTGGCTCTGCTCCAATTGGAATAGCAGGCCGAGAACCTTGGCCGGATAGGATTCGGGAACAACCGGCCAATGTGCGCCGATGAGTGGGAATTCGGTCGAGTGCATCGTGCGGGTCGAATCGGTCAACGTGATCTCGAGTTGGTCCCAAAACTCTCCGGCGAATAACGTGCGCCCTCTGCATGTGGGATCAATTTCCACCGCAACCGGGTGTTGGGACGGCTTCCAACAAGACTCAGGCGGAGGTGCCCGAATAAACCGACATTCTTTTCCGACAGCAGAAATACAAGCCCGGCGGTGGCAGGCGCGGCATCATACATTCTGCGTGAAAAGTTGCCAAGAGAGAGAAACGATCGACGTCAATCGATGCGATGTTCCCTATACGCGTAGCCGCGATACCACGTGATTGTCGGTCAGCACGTTACTCAAGACTTCGACAGGGCGGTAACGCGGGTGGCACCAGATTGGACACCAGGAAATCTTGCGACTGCCCAATTAGACGAGTCGGACAAGGACAGCACTACGCGATCATTCGGGACGCGTTCGATTCACAGAAACTTGTTTCACGGCTGCGGAGTGCTTGGAATCTGTGACTTCTCTGCGGTTGGCGTCGAGGGGAGTCGGCGAATGGAGTTTCACGACGAAACCAGCCGGAAGCCGACTGTCGGCATTGGGAATCTCAAATACACAACGAAACGTCCGCGTACCGGCGTCGATCACCGGAGCGGCAAAGAGCAGGCGTCCGCTAAGGGTCCTGTCAACGGGCTTCGAGGCCTGCATGCCGTACTGTTCTCCAACCTGCATTTTTCCAAACCAGTCGATTGGCAGATGGAGTTCGGCCTTGAGATTGTCCAGTTGCACGAGGACGAGTAAGGCCTCTGCGCCATCGAGCATTTCACCCGGGACGCCGTCAATTTTGAGCACCTTCGCGCGAAACGGGGCGCGAACGTAGTGATTGTCCAGACGGACCTGCTCGAGTTCGAGTTTGCGCTTCGCCAGAAGTTGGTTCTCGACCGCTTCAGCGAGTGTTTCTTGTGCCTGATCTCGGCTCGCGCGCGCCTTGTCGAGTTCGAATTCGGAGGCCACCCGTGCTTCGCCGACGATCGTCAGTCTGGCAACAAGGTTTTCGGCCAGCTTGAGCGCATGTTGCGCATGATGAATGCGCGCCGTTTGGTCGGCTTGAGCCTGGGCGACTTGGACGGCGGCTTGAGCGAGACGGTCGTCGAGCGTCGCGAGAATCTGCCCCGGTTCGACGTCATCACCTTCGGAAACCTCGATCGTTTTCAGCGTCCCTTTGATAGACGGTTTCAGATCAACGACCCGATAGGGACGCGCATGGCCGTGCATCATGGCCAAACTTGGTACCACGACTCCAGCGGTTTCGGGCGGCTCGGCAATCGTCACGCCTTGGCAGGACAACGCCAAAACCCACGCCGTAGCGCCGATCGCCCAGCGCGCGCGCCAGTGACGAGTACGATTCATTGGTTCATTCTCCCAAACATCTTCGCGCAGAAATGACGCAACCCGGCCTGTGTTTTCGTTGGCGGTTCGACGTCATGTTTCGTTTTTTATTCATCTAAAACCTATGTTACGGAATCCGTCGAGCCGTCAAATTCTCTCTGCTCACGGCAGTTGAAACGCCGCGTGATTCATATAGCCGTCTCCCTACGGACGATCGTTACAATCGACGCTGAACGTGCTTGCATGCCCCAGGCTATTGACTCAAGTGATGTGCCCGGTGTTTCGATGAGATGAGTAGGGGACCGATGCGCATCGAGTGCCGGCGCCCGCAGTGCGGATGGTGCGCGCCGGCGGATTTGAGCCGTCAAAGGCGAACAATGAAGATCGAGACGGATCTTCAGGGAATGACCCATTCCACGCGCGAAGTAAAGCGATTGGCGGAACAGACGATTGCTTCGACTGCACAAAAGTCGTGCAGACCATGGACGAATGATTCACGCATACGAATGAATCCTGACCGAAATACCGACGTCTTGATGAGCCGCGTAGTGCGAAGACTCTTTGCACTCGGCGCGTTGTGCTGCGCCGTAACCGTTCTTGCGGGGTGCCGCGTCGGCCCCGACTACGTCTCGCCGATCGCCTATCTGCAGTCGACGTGGAACCAGACGTTGGAAGAAGACGTCAACGAAGAGCACGGCGATTTGAATCTGTGGTGGTCGGAATTCAACGACCCGGATCTCAATTATCTCATCGCCGAGGCGCACGCCAACAACCTTGATCTCAAGCAGGCGATCTACCGAATTGCCGAAGCACGCGCCCAGCGCGGTGTCGTCCGCAACGTGCCTGAACTGTTTGCCGTCGGTGGATACTCTTACACGCGCGCCAGTAGCCGAACGAGACCCGCACTCGTGCCGAACCAGGGTGTGTTCAGCCTGTGGGATGCGGGTTTCGACGCGGCTTGGGAACTCGATTTCTGGGGAAAGTACAGGCGGACAGTCGATGCGGCCGATGCGGAGATCGATCTCGCTGCATTCGACTACAACGACGTGTTGGTGACGTTACTCGCCGACGTCGCTGCGAACTACGTCGATGCCCGTCTGTACCAGCAGCGGATCTCAATTGCCCAGGCGAACGTAGAAAAACAGACAAATACGTACGAAGCAACGATGGTCCGCTTCCGAGCGGGTTTGGTCGGGGAGTTGGACATCACGCAGTCAAAGTCAAACCTCTACAACACGATGGCGACGATACCGGCGCTGCAGGCGGGCTTCGAAACCGCGAAGAACCGGTTGTGTGTATTAACAGGCCGCGCGCCGTACGACCTCGACCCGCTGTTAGGGGGCGAGGGGCCGATTCCCCTCATCGATCGTCCGTTGTCAGTCGGCATACCGGCCAACCTGCTGCGGCAGCGTCCCGACATCCGCGCTGCCGAGCGAAACGTCGCGGCTCACAGCGAGCGGATCGGCGTAGCGATCGCCGAGTTGTATCCGCAATTTCGGCTCACCGGGAACATCGGCGTCAGCTCGGCCGACTTCTACAAGGCGTTTACCTCACAGGGATTCGACTTTGGCATCGGCCCCTCGTTTCGATGGAACATTCTAAACTTCGGCCGGCTGCGCAGCAATGTCGACGTTCAGCAGGCGCGCTACGAGCAAGCCGTTGTTCAGTATCGATCAGCGGTTCTGGCGGCTGCCGAAGAGGTCGAGAACAACCTGGCGATTTTCCAACGGGAAAGGGAGCGGCTCGCAAGGTTGGACGAAGGAGTCGAGGCGGCAACCAAGGCGGTTGAACTGGCTCAGTCCGGATACGAAGAGGGAATTGTCAATCTGCAGAACCTCATCGACACGCAACGTCTCTTGTTCCGACTCGGCGAACAACAGGCCGGCAGTCTCGCGGAGTTGACACGTCGTCGGATCGCCCTCTACAAGGCACTCGGCGGCGGCTGGCCCTGGTGTGAACCGGGGCAGGCACTACAGGCCGATATTGAACTTCTTCCCCCTTCACCCGAGCAAGTTCCCCCATCGCCCGAGGATGCGCCGGCCGCCGAAGACGTGATACCTGTTCAAGACGTGCTTTCCGTCCTGGGCGAGCCGTAACGGACGCGAGCAATTATCGGAACTTCGCCACTTTCGTCCAATACGCCGGACAAGCGATATCAGCGCCGTGTCGGCCGTTGTCGGTGATTAGTTCACAACATTGCACGCGGACAGTACGCTCTTGTCCAAAGCGAGCGTGCATGCTGGCGCCGTGTCACGCGACCTCGATATCAATGGTCATCCCGCATCGCGCCGCGATATCGGCTATCGTGTGAGTCGAAGGAGGGGTTCCGCTCAATGGACGTTCAGGTCGCAGAGTCAGAAGAAGCCGTGCGGAGTTGTTACGCCGTTATGCACGAACTTCGCACACAGTTGGACGAAGATGAGTTTGTTCGCCGCGTGCGTGAACAACAAGCGGACGCGTACCAACTCGCGTACATCGCATCATTGGGGCAGCCGGTTGCGGCGGCGGGTTACAGAATTGGGCGATGCCTGGCATGGGGCCGGTTCATGTATGTCGATGACCTGGTGACTCTGCCAAGTGAACGATCGAACGGGTACGGCTCGGCCTTACTGAAATGGTTGCAGGATCAGGCCCATCAGGCAGGCTGCGCCGAACTGCACCTAGACTCCGGAGTGCAACGTGTCGATGCCCACCGCTTCTACGAGCGAGAAGGCATGACGAAATCGAGTTTTCACTACGAGATACAGCTCGATTGAAAGTTGCCAATGCGGACTATCGGCAGCGTGAATCATCAGGGAAATCGTTCGGCGGTCAAACTTTAGGTGTAGTCCCCAAACCCTCTGATGGGTTCTGCGTGGCCTTGATTTGCACCTTCACATTCCACCACAACCGGGTTTTGGGACGGAAGCCAGCGGCAACGCTAGTTGGTGCCCGGCTCGGTCGCTTGATCAGGCTCCGACCTGGAGCCGGACGTCTCGTCCGTGAGTGATCTTTCCATACGGGGCAACAGCACGCAGACGATCTCGGTATCGCTGCGGGCGAAGACGCAGTTGCCGGCGTAGGCGGGATGCGCCCACGTTCGGCCAATGATGTTTGTACGCGCGAGCTCCACGTAGCCGTCGGGGTTGAATCGAGTCAGGATCAAATCGCCATCCGAGTTGAGCACGATCGCCCGATCGAGATCGTTCGTCCAAACCATCGTCGCCTGCGGATTGCGACCCTTGGGCGTCATTCGATTGTCGTCATCCCACAACTTGTTGCCAGTCGCCAACTCGAAGCACGTTAATCCATGCCGTTTGTCGAGCAGATAGACGTGACCATCGCGATAGAGCGGTTGCGACATGAGCGCTCGCAGATTGCGGCGGTCATGCCAGGCAACCTCAGCCTGGCCGGGCTCGGTGCCAAGGCGGATCGCTTTGCAGCCGTCATAGTAGCTGCTCACTAACACGAAGTCGTCTTGATAGATCGGGTGGGCGATCGAGGTGCCATTGTTCACTTCGAACGGAATGCTCCAAAGTGGCTCGCCGGTACGTGGATCGAGCCCGCGGATATTCTTGGGGGTCCAACCGATGAGTTGACGGATGCCGCCACGGTCAATGACAAGCGGCGTGGCGTATCCCGCAGGATCGGGGAGGCTTCGCCACCGTTCCTCGCCCGTGGTGCGTTCGAAGGCGATGTAACAGCCGTCTGGCTCGGCTCCCGCGTGCACAATCAGCAAGTCATCGAAAACAACGGGCGAGGCACTGAGCCCCCATAACGGTACGCGGGCACCGACGTCGTTTACGAGATCCTTCGACCAGACGACGTCGCCGCCTTCGGCATTAAGACAAAGCAAATGGCCGAGCGCGCCGAGTGTGTAGACGCGTTCTTCAAACAGAGTCGGCGTTGCCCGAGGGCCGCTCCCGTAACTGACGCCGCTATAGTCAACCGGGTACGAACGCGACCAAAGCAAATCACCATCGGCCGCGTCGAAACAAACAACCCGCTCGACTTCCTCGGGCTTCTCTTGCCGGTCCATGACGCAAACGCGACCATCTGAAACGGAGATCCCACCGTATCCGCCGCCGAGTTCGTTTCGCCACACCTGAGGCAATCCCGCCTCGGGAAAGGTCGTCGGCAGTTTCGGAGCATTCCAGGTTCCGTCGGCTCGAGGTCCGCGCCAACGTGGCCAGTCTTCACCCGAATTCGGCGCGGCTCGCTCCGAAACCTCTGCCGGCAACACTTTAGACTCCGTGCGATGCGGAGGTTCGACGACGACTGGTGATGTGGCGAGGCGGTCTGCACCGTTGGCCGATTCACACACTACCCGGAATCCCAGCGCGTAGAACTTTCCTTCGGGAATGTCGGCGTAGCGAAACGCGCTGCGACAATCCCGGCCGTCGCTGTACCAGTCGCCGCCGCGAATGACCCGCGACGAGCCCATCTCGGAGCCTTGTGGATTCACCTGCGGAGAAACGCCGTAAAACTCGCGATCGAAGCGATCGGAACACCATTCGTTGAGATTGCCGTGCATGTCGTACAGGCCAAACGCGTTGGGAGCGTACGAGCCGACCGTCGTCGTGCGGTTGAGAAACGGCCCCGGCTCGGCATCACCGAACGGGTCATTGCCGTTGAAGTTAGCCTGGTCCGACGAAAGCGAGTCGCCGAAATGGAAGGTGGTCGTCGTTCCCGCCCGGCAAGCGTATTCCCATTCGGCTTCGGTCGGCAAGCGGTAGGAACGCCCGCCGCGTTTCTCGTGCGGGGATTCCGAGAGCCGCCGGCAAAACTCCTGGGCGTCGTACCACGTGACGCCGTCAACGGGGAACTGCGTCAAATCGAGGTCGGCGGGCGCGTCTTTGAGCATGCCGCCTCGCGAGAAGGAACTGGGGTTCTTCCCCATCACCGCCTCGAATTGTCCTTGAGTGACTTCATGTGCACCCATGTAAAACGAGCCGGTTATCTTGACCCGGTGTTGCGGCATTTCGTCCTCGCGGGCGCCGGAGTCCGTCTCCGACGAACCCATCGAAAACTCGCCGGCCGGAATTCGTACCAACGTCATTCCGATCGAATTCTCGATCGCCTGACTCGCGCTCGGGTCAGAGGTTTCTACGTGGTCACTTTCCGAAACATCGTTCGCCAGGTCACGCGATTGAGGCAGACGACTCTCGTTCTTCCCGCATCCAACCAGTACCAGCGCCGCTAGACACACCGCCATCCTTCTAAGCCCCGTGGGAGTTTGAAGCTCAATCGGTGTGGACATCGCATTCATCCGAAAAAGCGATTCGATTCTGCCGCGAGTTCATCGACCGTTTCGATCGTGAACGAATCGGTCGGGGCCGATGGCCTACTTTTTCCGGCCGGGACGGCGATAGTTCTTCCACCACGGAGGGCCTTCGGCTTCGATTTCCAGGTTCAGTTTGACGAATGCCGTGCGCATTTCTTGAAACTTGCCGGGCATCTTTTCGACGAGGTTTTCTTTTTCGTGTGGATCAGCATCGATGTTGTACATTTCAAATTCAGTGAGGGCCTCGTCGGCGAGAATTTTCCAATTGCCGATCCGCATCGCCGTGATGGGGCCTTTGGCAATGTAACACCTCCAATACAGCGGAACGGGCCGATCGATGGTGTCGCCGTCGAATACTGGTAGCAAGCTCACGCCGTCGATCGTGCGGTCGACCGGAACGGGAGTGTTGACGATGTCGCAGACCGTCGAAAACACGTCCGAGCCGATGATCGGCTGATCGCTCTGCGAGCCCGCCGGAACGCGGCCCGGCCAACGGACGATGCCGGGCACCCGAATGCCGCCTTCGTAGACGTCGCGTTTGCGGCCCCGCAGCCCGCCCGTCGAACCACGCGTGCGTTTGTTTCGGCCGATGGGAAAACCGTCCTTGTTCAAGCGACCTTCGGGGCCGTTGTCGGACGTGTATATGACAAACGTGTCGTCGGTCAGTTTCTGTTCGTCGAGCGCCTGCATCAATTTGCCGAAGGCGTGATCCATTTGGCTGATGTTACCGTGATGCTGTTTCAGATCGTCGTCGCCTTCGTAAAGGGCCATGAAGTTGGGATCGGATTCGATCGGGAGATGCGGCTCGTGTGTCCAAACCGTCATGAAGAACGGCTTCGATTGATCGCGGTGTTGTTCGAGCCAACGGATGCCCTCTTCAACCACCAGGATCGAAGAGAAACCCTTCAGCGGGCCGACCGGTTCGCCGTTACGAACAAAGTTCACCGGGTTCTTGTGGTTCGGAGCCGCGTTGTTTTGCGTGGCAAACCAGTGATCATAGCCATGGTCGTTCGGTTGCGGTTGCTGCGGCGAATTGAAGAATCCGTTGAGGTGCCATTTCCCGACGTGACATGTTGTGTAGCCGTGTTGTTTGAGCAGACTGGCGATTGTGATCTCACTTTGCCTCAGATGAACCGGGTCGCGCTCGGGGAGCCAAGTAAACACACCGTTACGATAGGGCGTTCGCCCGGTGAGTATCGCCGACCGCGACGGCGAGCAAAACGCACTGGCCGCGTAGCACTGTGTGAACCGCATCCCCTGACTCGAAAACCGATCGATGTTAGGCGTCTTCAGAATAGGATGCCCGTAGCAACCGAGATCACCCCAACCTTGATCGTCGGTCAAGAAGACGATGATGTTCGGAGTCGTACTTCGCTTCCCGCCAGAGGTTTCCGATTCAGCGGCTGCTTGCGCTACGGCACAGCTGTCAACAAAAACGGAGCATGATACGACCGTCAGCAACAGCAGCCAATAGGCTGGTTTACGCGACGACGACATTGACACAATTCTCCATGATGATTTATCCCAGTGCTAATTGAACCACGTGACGAACTGAATCGCCCATTGGCGACAAACCCGCTGCGCGTTGCCGTTACAATGGTCGATGATTCTTATTTTGGACGCGGCGGGCCGACTGTTGGGTCGGAGAGCAGTCGTGCTTTCGACGTGCCACCACGGTACAGATCATACTTTGGGTCAGCATGTTTGTCGAAAAAGGCGTGCAATTGAGCTTCCAAGTCCTCCTGCAAGCCGGCCTGCGACGGCTGTCCATATAGGTTGATCTTTTCGTGAGGGTCTGATTCCAGATCGTACAATTCAAATGGACCGCTCGGATGACGATGAACGTATTTCGCGCGGTCCGTGCGAATTGCGCGGACGTTCTCCATTTCGTAATAGACGACGTCCATCCAGTCGGTTTCGCGTCCTTCCAGCAAAGCCGAAAAGTCGCGGCCCGGTGACGGGGCGTTGAGACGATCGCTCTTCGACAACCCCAGATAGCTCAGGAGCGTCGGCATCAGGTCGTAATTGCTGACCATCCGTTCGGAAGTGCTGTCGGCAGAAATGCGGCTCGTATGCCGAACGATCAGCGGGATACGCATCATGCCGTCGAATGCGGTCAACGGCCGCGTGTGATCACCCATGCCCCACAGTCCGTTTTGTCCCCCAACCCAACCTTGATCGGCACAAAATACGACGATCGTATTCTCATCGAGGCCCAGTTGCTCGATCGTCTGCATCACGGTTCCCACACCGTCATCGACCGCGCTCAATTCGGCAGCGAATCGGCGGATGGCGGCATCGTTGTTGAGAAACTTTTTGTTGTTGAACAGCCAAGGGTGCATGTTCGTCCGCGGAAACGAGGGCAGATGCTTGTCGGCGTAGAACTCAGCGTGTCGATTTCGCGCGGGCCGAACCAGCGAGCCGCCCAGGCCGTAGGGCCCGTTGTAAGACAGGAACAAGAAGAACGGCTTGTCTCGCGATTCCTTGAGAAACGTGACGGCGTGCTCGGTCCACAGGTCGGTCAGATACTTCGGCTCGGAACGAAGCCGGCCGTCTTCGATCACCTCGGCGTTGTAAAATGTTGACGTGGCGCCGTGAGGCATCGTAATCCAATAGTCGAAGCCTTCCTGCGGCGTCATGTTCGCGCCGAGGTGCCATTTGCCGACGAGCCCGCAGCGGTATCCGCTTTCGGAGAGGACTTTGGGAAGCGTGCGGAACTCGCCAATCGTGCAGTACGGATTCTCCCCCATCTGGGCTTCCTTGCGGCGCAAGAAGCAGTGCACGCCGTGTTGCGAGGGGAGCAAGCCGGTCAAGAACGTGGCTCGCGTCGGCGAGCAGACCGCGTTCGAACTGAACGCGCGCGTGAACAACATGCCCTCCGCGGCAAGTCGATCGATGTGCGGCGTGCGGACATCGCGATTGCCGTAACAGCCGAGCGTCCACGCGCCGTGATTGTCAGTCATCACCAACACGACGTTCGGCGGCTTGTCAGCGGCCCAACAGCGTCCGGGCGACATCGTCAGTACGACCACAGCAGCAAGCGCCGTGATGCGACTTAGGCAGACAGGCGATTGGTGGTTTTGTCGAGCGGTTGTCATCTCAGTTTCAGCCAGTCGATCAACAATGGAATTGCATCGAGACGAGCCGTAAGTCGACACCGTCTATGAATTCGGCCTCCAAGCGACTCGACCGGCATCAATCTAAAACTTTGATGCGGATTTTCCGCCAGGCGACTTCGTACGGCCCGGTTCCTTTGCCGATGCCGTGAACCTGCAGGCCGATAAAGCCTTTGGCGTGAGTTTTGTAGATGGGTTCGTCGGTCAGGTCTTCGATCTCGTATGCGTTGATCCAGGTTTGAATGCGGGGCCCTTTGGCGACCACGCGAAACTTGTTCCACTCGCCGTCCTTGAAGTGCTTGTGAGGCTTGAGCCGATCTTCGGGCGTCAACCAACCGCGTCCGGTGGCCTCTCCGTAGACGTAACCTGCTTCAGCACCGGCGTCGCCGCTGGCTTCGATTTCGACCTGCGGCCCGTTCACGCGGCCTGTTTTGGTGCCGCCCTTGGTCTGCGAACGGATCTGCACGCCGGAATTCAACTTGTCGTGAACCTTGACTTCGAATTCGAGTTCAAAGTCACTGTACTCTTCATTGGAGCAGAGGAACGAGTTGGGGCTGCCTTCGTTCGTCTTGCCGACGATGGTTTTGCCTTCGATGCGGTAGGTTGCCGTTCCATTGCGCTGTGTCCAACCGTCCAACGATTTGCCGTCAAACATCGAGGTCCACTCACCGGCAAAGCCGGC
>Ga0315336_1005594_pt1 | contig 13601 bp, 8 predicted proteins | sample ASW5metaG_FD_204512 | JGI IMG/M metagenome (GOLD analysis project Ga0315336, IMG submission 204512) | Ammonia-oxidizing marine archaeal communities from Monterey Bay, California, United States - ASW #5 | ecosystem: Environmental > Aquatic > Marine > Intertidal zone | place: USA: California...
CCGATTGAGGAAGAACGGGTTCGACTTCAAGCGCTCCTGGTGCAATGTGGCTTCGTGAAGGAGGAAACCGAATAATGCCCGGCCCTCTACCAAAAAACATGTTCATCGGTGGGCGGTGGTGAAGAGATTGAGAATCAACCCGATGAAGCAGTCACCGTGGTTGCCCTCCGCGAAGGAAGCGTGACCGCCTGTGACACAAGCACTGTGCTAGGCAAGTATCTTGCCTAGTCGATCGTATTGCTGTTGCACGATGTTGGCTTCAAGCTCAATGACATGAAGCCACGTCAAAACCCGGTTGTGGACAAATCTCAGCCTGGAAAACAAGGGGGTTGATTTGGCGACAGAGGGTTTTGACGCTACTTCATCTTGTTGTCGGCACTTGCAACTCAAGGCTCTCGTGGATACGGCAAGCCCAATCAGGCGTTCAAGTTGCTGATGAATAGCGGCAACACGAACCGCCGTGGACATTTTGCCGTCGCACCCTTTCTCGTCATTCCGCTTGCTTTGTCCACGTCGCTTGTTAGAATCAACCCCTGCGGCTGAGCAGCCTGAACCAGTCGTGTCAGGCAACGCCGCAGAGACACTTTTTAGGATTTGGACTAAAGATGACAGAAGGTACGATCAAGAGGCTGACGGACAAAGGTTTTGGTTTCATCGACAATGGGACCGACAAGGACATGTTCTTCCACAATTCGAACCTTGAAGGAGTGAGCTTCGAGCAACTCCAAGAGGGGCAACGAGTGTCGTACACGGAAGGACAAGGGCCAAAGGGACCAAGGGCTGAAAACGTCAAACTGGTCTAAACACTCACGCAATTCCGAAGACGACGAAGCCGACGAATCTCGTCGGCTTTTTTTGTGGAACGCGAACTTCTAGAGCGCGTTTGATTTAAGTGTAGCGGGTTCTGGCGGCGTAGAGCCTGTGTACAGAGACCAAGAAACGTCCGATAGCCGCCACATTTATCCCGAATGGGATCCAGTTCTGCTGACTGAACAATGGTGTTTTTCTCTTCTGAGAACAATATAACAACGTGCTATTATCGGCGCTGGCGACGGAAGGCTCTCCTGTAATTCATGGCGACTCCATCGCTCCCAACTCGATCAGTTCCCCAGCCGCAGTAAGTCGCTTAGCCGAGCGGGCGACATCAAGCGGTGTCCTGCCGTTGTTATCTTTGAGTTTCAGATCGGCACCCGCATCGACGAGTGCACGAATTGCTTCCCGACCCGTTCCTCTGGCGGCGAGCAGGTGCAGTGCTGAGCGACCGGCCTCATTCCTCAGATTGGGATCAACTCCGTGGTCGAGCCAGATGCCAATTCGTGAACCATGTCCGTGGTTGGCGTCGTGGAGCAACTGCGATCCTCGATGAATATCCCAACCATATTCGAGCAGCAGACCGATCAACGCGCGCATCGTCTTGCTGGGCATGTGCATCTTCGGCCTGAGATTTGGGTCGGCTCCTTTTTCGAGCAGGAATCGGACCGCTTCGATGGAGCCAAACCGCACCTGCATCGCCAGCGGAGTTTCTCCCGAATGGACCGTCGTCAGGGCGTTGATATCAGCCCCCGCGCTTAGGAGAAGCTCCCCGACAGGAACGGACCGCCAATGGTGAATGGCCTGGGCGATGCCGCGACCAGCCGTAAACTCCGCACTCACCAAATTGGGTTGCTTCTGCAATTGCAGGCGCACGTCATCGATTCTGTCCTCAACCACAGCGTCACGAAATGATCGGACTTCTGCCGGTATCAGAAGGTCTGCGATTTGAATGTGACGACGTTTGTAACAATGGCCGCTGTTGCGGTTGGTGAACTCACACAGCAGCGGGTGAGCCTTGAAGCCGCTGTGGCTCTCAAGCATTGGCAATAGAGCCTCAGCCTTTTCGACGTCGCCTGCCTGGAAGGCATCAAGAAACGATTGAGTGGTTTCGCGATTCATGGTGCTCCGGTCGTCTCGCGTTAGCGTCGAAAACTCCCACGTGAGCTGAAGGCTAAGTCCATCATATCGACGCGGAGCTTCCATGACCTGAGAAAATGGATCATGGATTGTTCGGCACGATCTGCGAAGCAATTAGAGCCGAGTCGCGGAGCGTGTGAGAGGTTCTTACTGAGGCCGGATCATGCATGGCGAAAAACAGCCACGAAATAAAAAAACCCCCTGAAAACAGGGGGTTCTTGAGATGCCGTCCCAAAACCCGGATGTGGTGGATAACGACCCTACAAATCAAGGGCACACGTTACCCATCAGAGGGTTTTGGGAGCACTCATAGTGGAGGATAGGGGACTCGAACCCCTGACCTTCTGGCTGCCAGCCAGACGCTCTCCCAACTGAGCTAATCCCCCGGCAAATGTCGTGTCGTCACAGCAAAACCGGTTTTCGCCTGATCGACACCTGATCCTTATCGGCATCAGGCTCCCAGGTCTCAAGCTCAGTTTGCTGGATCACTCCAAAGTTCACGGCCAAATTGACCGCCCGCGCGACTCAACGTAGCAGTCCGATTCTAGACTGTCAAGTTGTGGCAAACCGCAGAGGCTGCTGCCCGACTCCGCTGTCGGACAACGCGCCATTTCAGGATTCCGATTGTGGCTCAAAGTGCTCGATCGCCAGATCTTTCAAGGCCTTCAAATCGAGTTTGCCCGTACCCAACAAGGGGATGTCTTCGACCTCCAGAAAACTGTCCGCCGTGGGAATCCAGATATTGGGCAAACCGCACTCGGCCAACGCCGCAAGCAGCTCGTCGATCGGCTTCGGAATGGGTTTGTGGATTACGATCAGACGTTCGCCTTTCTTGGGGTCGGCCACCGAGGTGACCGCAACGAGTATCTCGGGTTGATCATCACTCTGATCATCGCCATCCGAGTGGCCTACGATGCGTGCCAATTCCTCTTCCACGCGGATATGCGGCACCATTTCACCACCGATTTTCGAGAACCGGCTTTGCCGCCCGGTGATCGTGATGAAGCCCTCGCTGTCGATCCGCGCGATATCGCCCGTGTTGTACCAATTGTCCTGCAGCACTTCGGCGGTTTTCTCCGGCCGGTTCAAATAGCCCTGCATCACGTTGGGACCCGTGATCATCAGCAAGCCGTCGGCGTCGACTCCCAGATCGTCGCCGCTGTCGGGGTCCACGATCTTGGCGCTGGCACCGGGCATCACGCGCCCCACCGATCCCGGCTTGGTGGTTGTTTCGTTTGTCGTGCCGGCGCGGTGGGCGGGCACGTTGAATGCCGCCACCGGTGACAGCTCCGTGGCCCCGTAACCCTCGGTGGGGAACACGCCGAATTTCTCCTGGAATGCTTCCGCGAGATCTGGGGGCAGTTTTTCCGCTCCCACGATGGCCAGATCCAGTTTGTGCATCTGCTCGGTGGTACAGCGTTTCAGATAACCCCGCAAAAACGTGGGCGTCGACAGCAGAATGGTTGTGCCGTGTTTTTCCGAGAGTTTTCCCACGGTCCGGCCGTCCAGGGGATTGAAGTGGTAAACACACTTGGGGTCCAGAGTCACCGACAGCCACAAAGTTACGGTGTAACCGAAACTGTGGAAGAACGGTAAGACTCCCAGCAACACGTCGTCTCGCGTGATGTGAAATACCTGGTCGACGGCATCGATGTTCGACATCACATTGTGGTGAGACAGCATGACGCCCTTGGGTTCACCCGTCGAACCCGAGGTGAAGATGACGGTCATCACATCGTCGGGATTGGTGTTGGTCAGCCCCAGCATGCGCTCCAGCACAAAAGCGGGCAGCAGCATCGATTGGAGCAGTGCGAAGACGCGCTGACCGAAACCGGCCTGTTCTTTCAGGTCCTCCAGATAAACGAAGGGGACGTCCAGATTGTATGGACGTTTTTCCAGGAACCGGCGGCTGGTCAGCACGTGTTTGATACCGCATTCCTTGATACAGAAATTGACCACATCCTCGGACAACGTGTAGTTCAAATTGACGGTCACCCGGCCCATCAACGTCAGAGCCGTGTTGGCGATCACGCCTCCGACGGATGGAGGCAGCAACAGTCCCACCATCCGTTCGTCGTCTCCGATCACTCCGCTGCCCAACAGTCGGCGGAACAAAAGACTACCGGTCAACAGTTTGCCACCCGACAGCTCAGCGCCGCTGGAATCCGCCACCTTGGAGCGAAACAGGCTGCCGCGGCATTTCCTCAGAAATTGTCGAGCGGGAATGAGCTGTCGAGATTTGCGGGCTTCCACGGATTGCACTCCCAGGTTTTGTACTGCCTGTCGGATCACATTGACGTTGTCCGGGTTCTCCAGTGGAGTTCCGAACGAAATCGAAACGGGGAAAGGCCACTGTCGCGGACGTTTCCAGAAATAGCGGCCACCGTGAAAGCTGAAGATACTTCCCCAGAGCTCATCCAGATAGACCGGAACCACGGGGGCCCCTGTTCCATCGACAATCCGCATCATGCCGCGTTGGAAAGGTTGCAACTGGCCGGTGCGCGTCAAGCCGCCTTCGGCGAAGATGCAGACCAAGTCACCGTCGATTAATGCCTCGCGTGCTACCTGCAGAGACTTCAGGAGCTCGCGCGGTCCGTCGCCGGCCTTGATGGGGATCACGTGAAACAGACGGGCCAGATATCCGAGACCACGGATGCGCGTATAATCCGTGTAGACCAGCATGCGGATCGGCCGTGACGAGGTCAGCAGCAGCAGGATGCCGTCGATCCACGACACATGGTTGGCCACCAGCAGGGCTCCACCACGCTCTGGCAGGTTGTGCGTGCCGTAGACGCGCAACCGGTAAACCGTCAGGCTCAGCATCCAGGTCACAAACCGCAGCGTGGCGTCGGGGACCAGTAGCACGACGTATACGGCAACCGGGATCGTGGCCAGGCCGGTGATCAGAAAGACCGCGTCAGGTTTCAGTTTCCACGCTGTTTGCATCATGGGAAACAGGAAGGAAACCAGCAACATGCCGCTGAACGTCAGGAAATTGCCGCCGGCCAGAATGGAGCCGCGGGTTTCTTGAGGACTGTGGTGCTGCAGGTAGGCCATCAACGGGATATTGAACAGCCCGCCGCCGACGCCGAGCAGGCAGAGCATGATGCCGCTCCAGAGGTACGAAGACTCGGTGGTCGACAGGATGACAGCGGACACCACGATCAACGCAGCGCCCAGCGGCACGATGCCCAACTCAATGCGGCCTCGCGATCCGATGCCCGCCAACACACTGCCCAGGCCAACTCCGACTGACAGGATGCCCAGCAAAACGCTGACGTGAGCCTGAGTGCCTTTCAACTGAGTGAGCACAAACGTATCGACGTTCAATTGTGCCAGTGCGGCAACAGACCAGAAAAAGGCGATACCCAAAGCCACCCGCAGAATGGGGCGCGACTTGCCGACCAGGCGCAGAGTCGCCCAGGTTTCAGAAATCGGATTGACGGGGAACGGACGATGGGGTGCGACGGCTGTTCCCCGCGCGATCAAATGACTGCTCAACCAGCCGGCCGTGGCCACTCCGATCAATGCCGTCGCCGGTAGCCACAGATCCGTCAGAGAATCCAGATCGATGCGTGTGTACAGCACGCCTCCGGCAATCGTTCCCGTGACGACGGCCACGACGGTCGTCAGTCCCACCAGGCCGTTGGCGCTGGAAATCTTCTCGGGCAACACCAGTTCCGGGATAATTCCCATCTTGGACGGGCCGAACAAAGCGCTTTGCGAGCCCATCATGGCCACCACCGCGAACATGATGTACAGATTGAAAGGATCCGGGAGCGATTGCCGTCCGGGACCGATCGCCAACACGCCCAACGTCATGATCACGATTTCCGCCCCCTTGCAGCCGATCATCACGCGACGTTTGCTGAAGCGGTCCGCCAGAAAGCCGGCGTAGGGCGCCAACAGGATGTAGGGTGCTACGAAACAGGCCAGTCCCACGCCCAGGATCACTGGAAACATGTTCGGCCGGTCCTGGACCTGGTACTTGGCGATCGGCACGATCAACCAGCGGAACATGTTGTCGTTGACGGCACCCAGAAACTGGGTCGTCAGGAAGCCCAGAAAGGAGCGGGTTGCCAAACCGCCGCGGATTTCCGATGACGCTGATGTTTCAAGTGGCTTCATCGGATCGGATGCGCTCGGGATTCCGTTGTGATTTGTGTTCGGCCGGCGGGATGATCACCAATGTCCCGGTTGGCAAACAGGCGGGAAACGGCGGAACATGCCACGCGGCGAGTTCATGGAGTGCAGATTCCGTCGCCAGTCTAGGCGGTGGGGCAGGGTAATTGGAAGCCGAACCGTGCAAGCCTGTGGCCACAATCCTGGCTGGAAATTTCTGCGAGGCCGAGGACTTGCTTACGGGACAAAGTGATAGCGTCCCCCATTGTTGTTCGCCAAGGCTTTCATGATGATCTCGGCACCACGATCGCCGAAGGCAAATGTATGGATCGCCACTCGCCGCTGGTGCAGCTTGAGCAACTCCTGATCGATCTTGTAGGCAAAGGATCCATCGGTCAGAAAATAGATCGCTTCCGGACTCATAAGCAGCGCCAAGTGAAGTGCCGCACGTGGATCGGTTTCGCCGCCGGCCGGGATCTTGGCCATCCACTTCAGATAGTGTTGCTGCATTTGGGCTGTCGCGGTTTGCAGTCCCGGTGCTGGCATGGGGTGAGCGCGATCATTGAAGAACACGATGAAAAAACGTGTCGACGGTTTCATGTTCCCAATCGATTTGATCAGTTCGAACTTCAACCGCCGAAAACGAGTTTTGGCGTCGCTGTCGTGAGGACGATTCATGCTTCCGGAACAATCGACAACGAACACCACGCTGCCGACGTTGGCATCGATTCCGAAGAACTCGGTTCCCGTTCCGGCGCCCTGTGACACTCCAATTCCCGTACCTTGGCCCGCATTTCCTGCTGTCGCCGCGTCCGGCAACGCGGCGACGCGTTGCCCCAGGTCGGCACGTGTCAGATTCGGATCCGCAGGCCGCGGGGATCCGCGCAAGGTGTTGACGGGATCGGTAACCCGTCGCGGATGGGTTGGCCCCAGCAGGGAGCCGACTCCCGTCGCTCCGCCAGACGTCGTGACTTGCAACTCGGTGGATGGGAGTCGGTTCTGGCGCGGATCCGGAAAGGTCTCGACAGAGTCGCTTGACCAGCGGCTATCCACCGACGGCTGGCTGTCCAAGTCTGCCGGCGACGTGACGTACAATCCCAACAGGTAGATGATCGTCATGTGGACCGTGGCCGAGATCACACAGGCCAAAGTCATGCGCGCATCGGCTGGGCCTGCCGGGCGGGCGATTTGTTGTTGCGAGCACGACACGTCGTAGGGGACCTCCGGGCACGGCCGATCGGTGCGTTGTCCTCAATCGCGCCGTCCGTCGAGGGAGAAACGGCGCTGGATTTGGCTTCCAGACTACCAGATCCGGCCGAGACTACCAGAAATACCTGGGAATCCAGCCCGCCGCTCTTGGGAGGCCAAGGCAGCACGTCTTTACCGAAAGTTGTCGCTGAGATTACAATCAAGGGCTAACCCAGAGGGCCACATGTCGATGAATGTACCTGACACTCCGCAGTCAAAAGCCAGTCCGGAATCCGGTCCGCAGAGCGGTCACAGCCTCGAGGCTGCACAAGCATCTTCAAGCAGTGCGCCGGCGGATCGGCTGCCCGGTGAGGGGCCGATCCTGTTTTACGACGGCCATTGCGGGCTATGTGATCATTCGGTGACCTTTGTGTTGCGCCGCGACGTGCGCCGAGTGTTTCGTTTCGCTCAACTGCAGGGCGAAACGGCTGACCGGCACCTGCCTTCCCCGGATGTGTCGTTGCTGAAATCCATCGTTTTGTGGGACGCCGTCGGTACCTATCGCCAGTCAGCAGCGGTGGTCCGCATTCTGTGGTGGCTGGGCGGACGCTGGCGCGTCTGTTCCTGGCTGGTCTGGTTGGTGCCTTGGCCCATCCGCGACCTGGTCTACTCACTGATCTCACGCACGCGTTATCGCTTTTTCGGCCGATACGAAACATGCCGGTTGCCGACGGAATCGGAACGGGGTCGACTGCTCCCGTGAGAATCGGCGGGTGCGCCGTTCTGGCTTGCGCGATCTCCGACGGCTGGCGCTGTGCTCGTCCGCAACGTGTGGGCTTGAATGCTCCCGGCAGACGCAGTCCGGCGATTGCTGGACCGCGGGATTCAGACTTCGGCTTTCGAGAACACAAACGGATCGTGGGCCACTTCATAACCGGGCCGCATGCTGATGTTGATCAGCAGTCCCAGTGCGACGCAAGTTGCCAACAGGCTCGAACCACCGTAGCTCATCAACGGTAATGTCATTCCCGTAATGGGCATCAGGCCGACGGTCATGCCCGTGTTGATCAGCATCTGGGTGCCAAGCAGCACCACGATGCCCACGGCCAGCAACCGTCCGTAAGGTTCGCGAGTGCCCGCGGCGATCATCAGTCCTCGAGCGAACAGAACCAGGTAGATTAACAGCGTTGCCAGACAGCCCACCGCTCCCCAGCGTTCACCCACCAGGCAGAACACGAAATCGGTGCGACCGGCCGGAAGGTGGTAGGCGGCCGGGTCGTCCAGAGTCATGCCTTCGACTTCGCTACCCCAGGTCTTGCCCAGAGTCAACATTTGCTTGGACTGATGCAGGTGATAACCGTCACCCCGCGGCGCCGGGCCCGTATCTTTCTGGACCATGAGTGTCACAACGCGGGAACGCTGCTCGGCGCTCATGCCCAGCCACAAAACGGGCAGAAGCGCAGTGCCCAGCAGGCTGATGACTGCCAGATGCCGCGGCCGCGCACCGGCAGCGAACAACATGGCGAACAGCACCGGCAGAAACAGCAGGGATGTTCCCAGATCGGGTTCGCGCAGGATGAGAGCCACGGGGACCAGAGTGATCAGAAAGGGCACGATCAAACCCGACAACGTGCGGTAGTTTCTGCGGTGCATCAGATAGTGGGCCAAGGCCATGATGAAAGAAATCTTGGCCAGTTCCGACGGTTGGAAATCCATCAATCCGAATGGGATCCAGCGGTGTGCTCCATTCCGGCTGGGCATGAAGTACACGACGACCAGCAGCAGAATGCTGACCACAAACAGCAAGTGGCTCCAGTCGCGGTAGCGGCGATAGGAAACCAGCGTGGTTATGAACATGGCGGGGATCCCCATCAGGATCCACACCGTCTGTCGGCTGGCAAGGCTCCCGGCTCCGACCAACTCGTCTCCCCGGCGAATGCCGCTGAGTCCCATCAGCATCAGCGCAAAAGTGCAGGCGATAACCAGCCAGGGAAGGCGATGTGCGCTGTGAGATGTAGTCACCGGTCGGTTTCCGGTTACGAAATGCGAAGGACCAGAGCAGGTCGATTGGAGCCGTGACGACTGTGTAGCGAAAACGGCGTTTCAGGGGAACAGAGACTTTGGGGAACTGGTATGTCACCGTGTGGGGGACCAGCCGAGAGGATCGGGCAGCGGTGCCGCGAGACCGTTGTGTCCGAGCGGAGCCCTACTTGCCGATACAGAAACGGCTGAAAATGTGATCGAGCAGGTCCTCGGTGTAGACCGCGCCCACGATCCGGCCCAGATGATCCAGCGCTTCGCGAATGGAAAAGGCCAGCAACTCATCGCCCGACCGATCGCGGGCCAGGGCGCAGGCTTCCGTCAATGCGGTATGCGCGGTGTGCAGGCTGTCGTGGCAGCGCGCCTGCGTGTCGCCGATCAGCGAACGATGTGTCGGATTTTCGTTCTGAAGCCGCCGGGCCAGGTGGTGACAAAGGCGGGACAGCCCCTGGCCTGTGTGACCGCTGACTTGCAGGGGAACCGACGCCATTGTGTCGCCGCAATTGTCGGCTGCCGTTTGCGGGGACCCCTGCGTCAGGCGGGAGTCGGCCAGCGATGCGTTCCCAGTCGGTCGCAGATCCGACTTGGTGTGGATCAGCAGCACCGGGCAACCCAGACGCTGCATCTCGGCTTGCAGTTGTTCATCGGCGTATTGCCGCTGAACGGGCATGTCCATCGCTCGGCACCAGACGATCAGATCCGCACGCTCCCATTGTTCCCGGCTGACCGTCTGAGCCTGAGAAATGACGCCGCTGGCGTCCGGTTCCCATCCGGCGGTGTCAACCAATTCCGAGTCTGGTCCTTCCCAATCGAGCTGCGCCGACAAGTAGTCTCGCGTGGTCCCTTCGATGTTGGAAACCAGGGCGGCGTGTTCGCCGATCAGGCGATTGAACAGCGTGCTTTTTCCGGCGTTGGTTTGACCGGCCAGCACGATGCGGCAGGTGGCCGTCGTCCGCATGCGATTTCTCGCCTGCTGTCGCAATTGGTCGATGAACGTCGTCACGCTTTCCAGACGATCGATCACGGCATCGGCTTCAACGAATTCGATGTCCTCTTCAACAAAATCGAGTCCGGCTTCCAGGTCAGCCAACAGTTCCAACAGCAGAGTTCGAGCGTCGCTGATCCGCGAAGAGATGCCTCCGGCGAGCTGGCGGAGCGCCCGATCCAGCTCCCGGTGATCGGCTGCGTCGATGACACCCAGCACGGCTTCGGCTTGGACCAGGTCGATCCGCTGGGCCAGGAACGCGCGGAGTGTGAACTCCCCGGCTTGTGCGGGGCGGATTCCCGTGCGGTACAGCGCTTCCAGTGTGGCATGCAGGATCGGCGGACAGCCCAGCGCGTGCAGTTCCACCACGGGTTGTCCGGTGTAGCTGCGGTTTCCCGGCCAGACGCAGGCGGCGGATGGCAATGCGATGTTCTCGGCTGGCAGCAGCAGCCGACCACGGAATTGCCGGGAGTGCCGTTGATTGTGCCAGGCCTCGCTGTCCACCGGTTGAAAAACGGCTTGGGCCGCTGGCTTGCTGCGCGGACCGCTGAGGCGAATGATCCCCCGCGCTGCCGGTCCCGCAGCGGTGGCGACGGCGGCAATCGTATCATCGAGCGAGATCATCGTACGGGTCACGCTGGGTGGCTGCCGTGAAATGGCCGCCGGTTTGCGGTATCAACGACGTCGAGATCGTCCCTTGCGTTTCCGCTTGCTGCTGGAACTCTGCTGTGCGGAATGCGCCTGAAAATCGGGTGCCTTCAACTTGCCCGCCTTGCTCGTCTTTCCGTTTGTGGGCGCCGTTGTGGCTGATGGTGTTGCCGTCGCTTCCGCCGCAGCCGGCTTCATCACGTCCAGCATCTTACGTTCACCGATACCCCACAAGCTCGAGGCGATGAAGTACACGCAGAGTCCGGCCGGAACACGGTAGAACATCACGCCAAAGAAGATCATCATGTAATTCATCATTTTCTGTTGCATCGCTTGTTGATCGTCCGTTGGCGGCGGCATGAACATCTTTTGTTGAGCGATGAACAGCGCGATTGTGATCAGCGGCAGCAGGTTCAGATTCGGCCCCAGAAAGGGCAAACCGTTGGGTTGGAGGAACGGCAGAATCGTGTTGAACAGATTCGGCCAGATGTTGTCCGGCGCCGCCAGGTTGTCGATGTACAGAAACGGAGCCATCCGCAGGTCGACCGAGGCATTCAGGGCTGTGTACAGACCGATGAAGATCGGTAGCTGCAGAAAAATCGGCAGGCAGCCCGACAGCGGGTTGTAGTTGTGTTTGCTGAACAGCTCCATCTGGGCACGTGCCATCTTCTCTTTGTCTTTTCCATACTTCTTTTTGAGCTCAGCAATCCGCGGTTGCAATTCCTTCATCTTTTGCGCGCCCAGTGCCTGTTTGCGCGACAGCGGAAACATGCATCCGCGGACGACCACCGTCAGGCAGATGATCGCCAGCGCGTAGGAAACGCCGATGCCGTGCAAGGTGTCGAGCAACCACAGCATGGCGGTGGCCACCAAGCTGAATATCCCGTAGTCCAGAATCTGTTCGGCTTCGACCGGCAGCGAGTTGTCGGGGCCCTGGCCCAGGGGTTTCAGCAGGATCTCCCGCTTGGGACCACCGTACACGGTATAGGAGTGCGTGCGGGTCTGGCCCGGTTCCAGCTCGATGGTGCGGGATGTCAGCTGCAGGCTGATATCACTGCGGCTGGGATTCTTGGCGTCTTCAGCGATGAGCAGCGGGCGGGTGTCCTGGGGGTATCGACCGTCGCTGGGAACCAGCAGCACGGTGAAATACTGAGTATCGATACCCACGAAACCCAGTGACTTGCTCCAATGATGCTCTTGCTTTTTCTGGTCTTCGACGATTTCGTCGGCAGTCAACACGGTGAGCGACACCTTGTCCTTATCGTTGATGACACCGATTTTGAAATCGCGCAGCTTGCGGGCATTCGCCGCGTTTTCCAGAGGGATTCCCACCGGCCCTTGCAGAACGTAGTTAGCACCGAGGGTCTGTTGGCCGGTATTGGTCACGGTCAGATCCAACTGGACCTGGTATCCTGTAGAGTTGCGGTCGCGAACTTTGGAGTCCTGACTTTGGTCGATCCGAGAAACGCTGTAGGTTTTCTTGACGTTGAACGAGCCGTCGGGTGCGTCCAGACGAAACACGACGCTGGCTTTGTTCTGGGCTTCCACGGCCCAGTGGGCGGTGTTGGACGTGAGTCCCCAGGGCTTGAGTTGTCGGTCCAGAGCATCGATTGCCGTGGAGAAAGACACCCGCTTCGTGGACTGTGGGCGACTGACCAGCTCGAGCGGTTCTTCACGATTTTCGAGTTGGCGGTAACGTGGGTCGTTGAGTTGCCAGTTGGTCATCGCCGCTCCCCGGCTCGTGAACGACCACTGGGCGAAGAATCCGGATGCGGGATCTAACGAGCCCAGCACAACCGACGTCATCTTGTTCGGTTTCAGTGCGGGCTGGGCCGGTGCTGGCTCAGGTTTGTCGGGTTGAGGCTCGGGCTTGGCAGCAGGTGAATCGTCGGCTGAATTGTCCGCGACCTGTTGCGCTGCATCCTGGCCGTCTTTGACTCCAGGTTCCACTTGCGGCGGCAGCTGAATTGCATCGTCGTCAGCCTTCTGGGGATCTCCGGCAACCGGTTGTTGTGCGGGAGGAACCAAATGGGGGACGACAAACGCGTTCCATCCGACGAGAAGGCCGATGGAAAGAGTGATGAACAGCAAAAATCTGCGTTGTTCCATGGGGGGCGCCAAGTCGCGTTCGCCGAATGGATGCTTGCCCCGGTGATCCCAGGGTCTCGCACAGCCTGCGGTCACGGCATACCGCAGACGTGCCTTGATTCAACTCAGGTCTCTACCGACCGTCGCGTAGGCGATCACCCAGGAAGTTGTCGAGTTCAGGAATCTCGTAGATCTTTGCGGCCGTTTTCTCGAAGTCGTATTCGACGCGCTGGAAGCAGACTTTGCCTTCATCCACAATGACATACGAGGACCGGTTGTCTCCGTTGCGCGGTTGACCCACTGACCCGACATTGATCAGTGCCTTTTGTTGGCCTAGCTCGAATTCGAAGTCCACTTCTTCCGGAGCTACGAAACTCATGTCCTCGGTAAAGATTCCCGGGATGTGGGTATGTCCTTGAAAACAATACCGCTCCACCAGAGCGAAAATACGTTCCATCTTGCGTTGATTGTAAATGTCTTCGGGAAACACGTATTCATTTAAGGGATTCCGGGCCGAGCCATGGACATACATGAATTCGTCCTCCCGCCGCATGCGCGGCAGTTCTCCCAGGAACTCCCA
>Ga0315336_1005596_pt1 | contig 13597 bp, 10 predicted proteins | sample ASW5metaG_FD_204512 | JGI IMG/M metagenome (GOLD analysis project Ga0315336, IMG submission 204512) | Ammonia-oxidizing marine archaeal communities from Monterey Bay, California, United States - ASW #5 | ecosystem: Environmental > Aquatic > Marine > Intertidal zone | place: USA: California...
TTGCCAGCTTTTAGTCCCGCTGGGTGAGCCAATTCCCAGGCGGCCAAGCCAGTCACCAGGAACTGTATCTGCTGAGGCCGTCCTGAAAGACCGCTTTTTCCGTGGGTGCTGCACTAAGACCAGGACTTACGGTTTGAACCGTGATTGGTAGGGATAGAAACCCCAACCATGCCTTGACGGCCCACAACAACTCAACAACTTAAGACCCCGCTGGAGGGTGCCCGGCGGTGCCACCGACCGTGTCGACGGTAAACAGAACCAGACCGGATAGGTTTTCCAGGCACGGCACCGGCTCTCTGGTGTGGTTACAGCTCCGCAAAGTTCGCCAGTACCCGCAGGCCATCAGCCTGGCTCTTTTCAGGATGAAATTGAGTGGCAAAGAGGTTGTCTTTCCAGATTGAAGAACAGAAAGGTTCAGCATAGTGGGTCTCGGTGGCGATCACCGACTTGTCACTCGGTACGACGTAGTAGGAGTGGACGAAGTAGAAATAGGTTCCATCGTCCAAACCAGAAAAAATTGGCGGGTGACGGCGAAATACAACCTGATTCCAGCCCATATGGGGAACTTTGTAATCTTTTGGCACCTTGAATCGCACGACTTTGCCCGGAATGATGCCCAGACCTTCGAACTCACCATCTTCGTAGCTTTTTTCGAACAGCAGTTGCAGGCCCAGGCAAATACCCAAAAAAGGCTTCCCCGCAGCGACCGCAGCCCGAACCGGTTCGACCAGGTTTCGCCGGTGGAGTGCCGCAACTGCATCGGCGAAGGCCCCTACGCCCGGCAACACGATGTGGCTGGCACGATCAACCACGGCTGGATCGCTCGCGATGACTGCCTGATACCCACCTTTCTCGAAACCTTTTTGCACACTGCGAAGGTTTCCCATTTCATAATCAATGATGGCAATCATGGCACTTAGTCACGGTTTCGGAAGTGGGTCGGAAGGCCAGGAAACAACGGTGCGAACCATCGCAGCGATTCCCGGCCAGAAAGCATCACCGAAAGTATTGTACCCTCAAACCAGACGACGACACCCGCTGTAATCATCGAGCTATCCGACCACCCGATCGTGCCGGTCAAACACCCGAAAGCGGGCCGGGCCATCAACGTCGCGTTATTTCGGGATAGATAACCAGCTCGATGCGATTGTTACGTGCTCTCCCGGCCGCCGTCGCGTTGGTCATGATTGGATGGTTAGGTCCGTGTCCAATCACAAAAAGTTGACCGGGTGGCGTTCCCAACGTGCGCGTCAAGGTATCATAGATAGCCGTCGCTTGAGCAATCGAAAGATGATGCCCGGTGGGATATTGCGGTGATGTCCGCGGACTGTTATCGGTGTGTCCCTCGATGCCGATGAGTTGCTGCGGGTAGTTCCGCAGCAAATCGGCTCCCACACTTTTGAGCAAGCTGACCGAGGCAGGCTTGAGCTGCGGTGTGGCCGTATAGAAGAGTTGTTCGTCGGGTAGCTCGATACGAATCACATCGCCATCCTGTCGGACCTGAACGCCAGGAAGATCGGTGATGGTTAACGTCCGCAATAGACTATTGTTGGCTCGAATTTCGGCACCTGCCTGCCGCTGAATCGAGGCCGCCAGGGCTGATGTTTTGTTGCGGAGCTGTTGATTGTCACCTTGTACAGCAGCGAGTTGACTGGCCGTACCGCGAAGCTGATCCTGGGTGGCGGCAAGCTGATCCTCGAGGATTTGTGTTTGTTGGCGGGACTGCGCCAGCAACGACTCCAGCTCCTGGTTACTGCGATCGAGTTGCACAACACGCTCTTGAAACTGCTGCTGCTGCAAGGCCAACGTCTGCTGCTGCTGGGGAGTTAATGTCACCACCGGCTGCGTCGTTGGGGTCGGGGTAAACACGAGCCTCCCACAGCCGATCGCGCCGAAAAGCGAGACGAATAACGCGAGTCGATTGGCCCGGGACGATCGCACGACGACGTTCCCTACCGTTTGAAGTCTATGTGTCGTAATGTCTTTTTGTTCGCCGGCAACAGATTTCCACCCAGAGACCAGGGTCTGAAACCAGGGATTGTCCGACGGAAGCGGCCGGAGCGTAGCAAGGCGGCTTGGTGCTGGCAAGTGCGGTTCGTTCGCAAAGTGCTGCTAGCATTCTGCCGCTTTCGAAGGCGGCACCGCGATCAAAAGCAAGCAGACCCCGTTCGTACGCGGGCTCACTGCTGAATAAAAAGTCGCTTCTTGATGCGAGCCCAGATGCCCAACAGCAGTGCTAAAAGCAGCAAGCAAACACCCAGTGCAATGGGCACGACCCACCCCATTTCGAAAATGGGCTCGGCCCAGGACCAAATTGGGACCCACAGAACTATGACGGCAAGTGCGGCCAGGCACAGAAATGGCCCATAGGGAATCACATCGTCTTTCCGCAGGGCGAGTTGTAGAAGTCCCACCAAAATACCTGCCAGCGGTGCCAGAAAAAATACGATCAGACACGCCTGCCAGCCAAGTATGGTCCCGATCATCATCATCAGGGTAACGTCGCCAAACCCCATCGCCTCACGACCAAGGGCCCCCGAACCGACGATCCGCACTGCCCACACGACCCCGCCACTGCCTGCCAGGCCAATCAGCGCCGTGAGCATGCCGATCCATGGCCCTCCACCAACCAGCCACACGCAGAGAATCGGGATACTGCCGCCAACAGCAATAATCAAAAGCGGGGGCCGAGCCAGCTCGCGTGTAACCCGACGGGTAATCAGCCCCAGGGCAACCATGGCTCCACGTCGGCCACGCCAGATTCGGGGCACCAGCGCAAAGCACCAGAGCCAATACGTTGCCAAACCAACGGCCAAGGACCACCCGTTAGGTCGGGCTGCCAGAATGGGTGGCCAGGAGTGTGGTGCAACCGCGGTAGTCGGCTCGACGAACATACGACCGGCCGGAGGACCCAGCGGATTAGGAACCGCATTGAGCAAAACGCCAACTTGGGGGGGATCTGCCAGTGGCCCCGATACGTTCGGCAACAGCGACATTGGGACCAGCGTCACCAGACTAAGCCCGACCAGGGTACCCAACACGGTAACTTCATCGGGAATAATCTTCTCATCAATATCGATAAAGCTGGCCACGACCATCAGCCACAAGAGGAGCGTATGGCTGAGGAAGGTCGCGTGGGGTACCCAACCCGGTACGAGCAGGCCGGGAACTGGTTTCAAAGAAACTTGCCCCGCGATCAGACCGAGTTGATCAACCTCCCACCAGTAAAGCCCCGCCAGTGCTGCTGCAAAGAAGAGCTCGATGCACATTGGCCGGATCCAGAATCCGACTCCATGAAAACCTGCTTCGCGTCGGAGTCTCAGCCAGCCGAGTACCGGGAGGCAATCGAACCAGGTACGGGCAGCAGTTTCCGCCGGGCCTGCCGACCAGGGGCTGACCGTGTGTGACCGCCAGGCCCAGCGGTTGATGGCAAGATTTGCAGCAGCGCCGCAGCAGATCCCTAAACCAAAGATTACCGCAAGGCGAAGCTCTATTTTGATGCCGAGCAACCAATCCATGGTGTGGTGTTTCCAGCGAGTTATCAAACGTCTGGGGTTACGCGGGTAATGCTCGTAGCTAACGCTCCGAATCCAATTGCAAACGGATGGCAGCAACGACTTCCGCGGGACTTTTGTCTTCGGTATCAACCTCCCACGTGGCGGATTGACGATAGAGCCCAATGCGCTTTTTGAGCATCACCTCGATCTCGCCCTGCCCACCCGTTGGCGTGAGGTCAGGTCGAATTGAGGCGGTGAGGGGATCCTCCTGCAATCGATCTCCAAGGACGTGTACCGGGGCGGTAAGCCAGACAGCAGGTCCAGCAGCGGCAATCAAGTCACGATTTTGGGCACGAACAATACAGCCGCCGCCCAGCGCTACCACAGTCCTCTCGCGTTGACACAGTTCAATCAGCACTTCGGTCTCAAGTTCTCTGAAGGCAGCTTCGCCTTGCTCGGCAAAGATAGCAGCAATCGATTTACCGGCTCGCAATTCGACCTCCCTATCCGAATCGACCCAGTCGAATTGAAGTTGCGGGGCCAGCAACCGGGCAACGGTCGTCTTTCCGCTACCACGATAGCCAATCAGGAAAATTCGCGTGGGCACCGACATGTGTGGGGAGATCCTCTCAGAACTTCACTGGCCCGATAACCCGTTTGAGCGTGTCGCGCATCAATTGGGTGGGAGCTTCCTTGCCCGTAAACAAGAAGTACTGCAAAGCTGCCTGGCGGACGAACATTTCCACCCCGGTGATAATCTCGCAACCACGAGCCCGCGCTTCCTTGAGTAACAACGTTGATTCGGGGTTGTAGACCGTGTCGAAGACAACTAACCCTGGCTTGAGGTGTAATTTGTTGTAGGGTGATTCGTCAACATTGGGGTGCATACCCGTTGGCGTACAGTTGATGATGATCTCGACATCCTGTTGATGCCGCGCACTCCAGTCAAGCGAAGTTCCCCCGAACGTTGCCACCAACGCATCGGCTCGGGCACGTGTTCGACTGGCAACACAAACTTTGGCCTCACGATGCTTGAGACCGTACATAATGGCGCGGGCCACCCCGCCTGCCCCCATGACGAGTACTCGTTTATCCTTCAACGGGCTGGGTCGGCGACCCACCTCTCCCAAAGCATTTTCGATGCTGTCCATCGCTGCCTTGTAGTCGGTGTTGTAACCCAACACTTCATTGTCTTTGAACAATACCGTATTGACGGCCCCAATTCCTTTCACTGCCGGATCGACTTTCGTAAGTTGCCTGGCAATGGATTCCTTGTGAGGAATCGTGACGCTGAGTCCCCGCACTTCCAACCGCCCGACGTCCTCCACGAATTGATCGAGCGCATCGACTGGAACGCGAAAGGGAACATAAATCGCGTTGATTCCTGCCGCCGCAAAAGCGGCGTTGTGGATTTGGGGACTTAAACTGTGAGCCACCGGATCGGCAATCACACCGTAGATTTTCGTATCTTCATTGACTTCGTTGTGGCGATAGATCTGTACCATTTGGTCGTAACTAAGTTGCCCTGGGGCCAACGCCCGTTCATGGTGAAAGGTAGCATAAACGAATGGGGCTCGAAACTTCGGCCCCAGAATGCGAGACGGCGTGCCAATATCCCCCATGCACATGCCGACGGTCGGAATTTCACTTTGCTGGATCATCTCCAACATTCGGAGATTGTCATGTGGATTGTGGGCCATCGTGGCAATTTTCACGATATCCGCATCTTTCGAAGCAAGCCGGGTATGTAGATCGCGAAGATTTTCGGGTGTTTTGCGGAAGTTGTGATAACTAATAATCCGTTTCGTGGGGCCAAACCGCGGAATCTCTGCGGCGACATCTTCCTCCAAGTCGATATACTCGACCCCCATCGCGATCGCTTCACGAAGCATCACGAGCCGCTGCTCTTCCGTGCCGGTAAACTTCCCGCCATCCTGTTGGCGGCGAACCGTCACGATGACCGCCGACGGGCGATCCTTCAGCAGGCGCTGAATGTTGACCCGCGCTGTCACGTAATCAAGGCGCAATTCAATGAGCTCAGCTCCCTGGTCAACCAGATGCCTGTGCTCAATCATCATGTGCTTATGCCGACTACGGCCGATGCTGACGCAGATCATGAGCAGGTTAACCACTTTCCAAAGGGAAGAGACTGGGTCTGGTGTCACCCGATCGTGATACCAGCCGCTTCCATTTTGCGGTAAATCGCAATGCAGATCAAATCCGTTTGAATTGTCGATCGAGTTGTTGCCGCGTGAACATCAGCGTCGTGGGACGCCCGTGCGGGCAATGGTGACTCTCACGGATGAGATGGCGATCGGCCAGCAAGGTGTCGATCTCGGCCGAAACCAGCGGATCACCAAACTTCACCGCAGCCTTGCACGCGATGCTGTGTAGCAAATCATCCAGGAGGGTGGTTGGCTCGGGGTGACTCCCAGCCACTTCCAGACACTCCACCAAATCGCGGAGCACCTCGCTTGGGCTGATCTTGGCCAACATGGCCGGATAACTGGCCACCAGGACCGTCTCGCCGCCAAATGGCTGAACGTCCAGACCAAGCCTTTGCAGCAGGTCGCGATGCTCCAGAATGCGAGCCGCTTCACTGGCCGTCAAATCAACCGGCTCGGGAACGAGTAGTTTTTGCGATTCCAGTGGCGCGGTCTCCACTTTTATGCGAATCCGCTCGTAGAGGATCCGTTCGTGCAAGGCATGCTGGTCGATAATCTCCATGCCATCGTCGGTCTCCACCACCAGGTAGCGATTGTGAATCTGCAGTGCAGACGGCTTCCCAACGGGCAGTGATACCCCCGCATCAGGATTGTCCGCTGCCGGATCAACCCCTGGCGAACCAGCCACGCCACCACCGACGGATTGCAGGCCATCGAGCCGATGCAGCGGGAGGGGCGTTCCGGCAGGTTGAGCGGCGTCCTGCCGTTCTGCCACTGGGCTGGCGAACTTTGATTCCGTCTGTCGTCCCAGCTCGTTGCGGGCCCAAGCCACGAGCTGGCTGGGGCCGCTTGTCTGGTCGCAGGCGACTTTCGATGGGTCCTCTTCGATTTCCGCCTGAGCCGTCAAATCGGTGGTCAAAAACTTGGAGCGGAGAGTCCCAAGCAACTGGCTGTAAAGCCGACCTGCATCCTGAAAACGAACTTCTTGCTTTGTGGGATGCACGTTGACGTCGACCACTTCGGAAGGCATTTCAAGTCGCAAGAAGCAAATTGAATAGCGACCATTCAGCAGCAAGCCACGATAAGCTTCGGTGAGCGCGTGTTGCAGTGCCCGGTCTCGAATGACACGACCATTCAAAAACAGGTATTGAGTGCGGTTATTGGCCCGACTCTGCTGCGGATTGACCACGTAGCCGTCCAAACGGACACCCTCATTTTCACTCTCGACCTCGATAAGTCCGCGAGTGATTTCTTCCCCAAAAAACTTCGTAATTCGTCCACGAAAATCGTCGGCGGGCAAGTCATGCACGAGCCGCCCGTTGTTGGTCAACGTCAGGTGGACTTGTGGATAGGCCAATGCAATCCGCGTAAAGGCCTCGGTGGCGTGGCCCACTTCGGTTTGTGTCGATCGCAAGAACTTTTGACGGACAGGCGTATTGTAAAACAAGTTGCGAACTTCGATCGTCGTACCGTGCGGGCACCCGACGGGAACCACGGGTTGAAGTTCCCCACCCACGACCTCCAATTCCGTTCCTGTACTGGCGTTGCGGGTACAACTCCGAATCGTAAAACGGCTAACCGCAGCGATGGACGCGAGGGCTTCGCCACGAAAGCCAAGCGTGCCGACCGAAAACAAGTCCTCTGCCGATTTGATTTTGCTGGTTGCGTGGCTAGCCACGGCGAGTGTGAGTTGATCAGCGTCGATACCACATCCATCATCTCTGACACGAATGACTTCGCTCCCTCCCTTTTCCAGGGAGGCGTCAATCCGGCCAGCTCCGGCGTCGACGGAGTTTTCCAGCAGTTCCTTGAGCACGCTGGCTGGTCGTTCGATCACTTCACCAGCGGCAATTTTGTTGACGACCGCCGGTGACAATTGGCAAATCTGTGGCATGGTGAGTAAAGGCAAGTCGTTGGGCGGCAGGCCACCACCCGACAGCAGGTTGGTACGTCCCACTGCGGGTAAGTTGTCGGCCTCCATGACGCCGCGGTGTTTGTGATGTTTACAATCCGTACTGCTTGATTTTGCGATAAAGTGTGCGTTCCCCAATCCCCAGCATCTTGGCAGCCTCTTCACGATTGCCAACCGTCACCTTGAGTGTTTCGGCAATGAACAACTCTTCGATTTCGTCCATCGACTTGCCCACGAGTTCATGCAGTCCCCCCATTTGATTTCGCTCAACCATGACATCGTCGGGGGCCAGTTCAGCCGGCAAATCATCGAGATCCAACACTTCGTCGTAGTCGACAACAACCATACTCTCAATAACGTTGCGCAGCTGACGAACATTTCCGGGCCAGTCGAAAGCCAACAGTCGGCGACGGGCAGCCGTGGAAATCCCGTTGATCTTCTTGCCGTGCCTGGACAAATGTTCTTTCACAAAATAGTCGATTAACAGCGGCACATCCTCGCGCCGATCGATCAGTCGCGGGAGGGTGATCGTCACCACCTTCAGTCGATGGTACAAATCTTCCCGAAAACTCCCCTGAGAGACAGCCTTCTCCAAGTCGCGATTGGTAGCCGAGAGGATTCGCACGTCGACCTGCACCGGCTCGTTCGACCCCACGCGCGTAATTTCACCACTTTCCAGCACGCGCAACAATTTGATCTGGGTTGCCAACGGCATATCGCCAACTTCATCCAGAAAGAGAGTTCCTCCATCGGCATACTCGAACTTCCCAACCCGGTCGGTCGAAGCGTCGGTAAACGCCCCCTTGATGTGTCCAAAGAGTTCGCTTTCGAGAATATTCTCGCTCAACGCGGCACAATTCAAGGGCACGAAGGGACGTTTTTTTCGCGGGCTGTTCTGGTGGATTGCTTTGGCAACCAGTTCCTTACCCGTCCCAGTATCACCCTCAATAAGTACGCTTGCATCCGTCGGTGCAATGCGTTGCAGGCGGACAATGACATCGAGCATCTGGGAACTGTTGCCAATAACGCCTTCGAAGCCAAATTTTTCGTCGAGGCGACGATGCAATTCGGCATTGGCCCGCCTGAGATAATGGCTGGTGGCGGCAGTGTCGACCACTGCCCGCAGTTGTTTCAGGTCCAACGGCTTGAGCAGGTAGTTGAAAGCCCCTTGCTGCATCGCCTCGACTGCCGATTGAATCGTACCGTGTCCCGTCACCAGGATCACCTCGGCATCCGGCAGAACTTCACAACTTTTGGAAAGTATTTCCAAGCCACCCACCTCGGGCATTTTGAGGTCGGTGACAATGAGTTCATACGTGCCGTTCTCCAACAATCGAACTCCTTCCAACCCGCTGGTGGCCACGGTGCAATCGTAGCCAATTCGCTGGAGGCTGTCGGCAATGGTTTCGGCATGGGCCGCGTCGTTGTCGATCACCAAAACTTTGATCGGTGGGCCGGTACTAGCGGTAGTCTTGGCAGTGATCATAGGGAGAATGATACGAGCGACTCTGATGAGTGCAAAGGGGCGTGTTGGAAGGGAAATGAAAAGAATGTCCGACCGATGGTTTCCAGGCCCATGGTAAAAGAGCAACGTGGGCTAGTTGTGCGACTCCTAGGGGGAACTGGCAGGGTTTTCGGGCAAACGGGGCGACACCGGCAATTCGATGGTGAATTGCGTTCCATGCCCCACTTCACTTTGGACGCTGATCCGCCCGCCATGGGCTTCGATGATTTTGCTGGTGGTCGGCAGCCCCAGGCCGGAACCACTCGGTTTGGTGGAAAAAAACGCCTCAAACATTTGGGAAGCGGTTTTTTCGTCCACCCCATGGCCGGTATCGATCACCCGCACGGCAACGTTGTCTCCTTGCCCATGGGTTCTGACGGTCAATTGGCCTCCGCGGGGCATCGCCTGCCTGGCATTGATCAGCAAATTCAAGAAGGCGCCTCGAAAGGCCTCGCGATCGAGATTCACATGTGGCAATTCCGGGTCGAAATACCGTAGGACCTCGATCTCTGCTGACCGGGTCTCCGGCGCAAAAAAATCGAGTAATTCGTCAATTTGAGCGTTGAGATCGGTTGGTGTTAAATCGAGTTGACGGACCTTGGCGTAGTTCAAAAAATCATCGAGCAGATCCTGCAATCTTTGACATTCGCGCTGCACCAATTCGACCTGTTTGACCGCTCGACGCTGACCCGGACTTTCGGCATCGTCGAGATCCTCAAGCAATAATTCCATGTTGAGGCGAATCGTCGAGAGGGGATTCTTGATCTCATGTGCCAAGGCGCCAGCGAGGCGGGCAATTTGTGTGTACTGGTCCATCAACCGCTCGATGGCCTCGGCAGATTGGTCATCCGGTTTGTGCAGATGGGAAGTCGCCATGAACTTGTCGATGGAGGGTTGTTTGCGGTCGGGCAAGACCAACACTCGCGGGGGAGGAGAGCAGAATCAGGTGTTCGGCGCATCAAAAACGCCCGGCGACATACGGCGGCACATCACCGGGCGGACGTTTCACCTTCCTGGCAATATTCCCAATTAGCTGCGCGACTCGCGTCGACGATCGCCACCGCCACCGCCACCGCCACCGCCACCGCGACCGCCACCGCCACCGCCACCTCGGCGTGAACTGTTACCTTTTCCCTCGCCACGTGCCCCTTGGGCATTGCCCGAGTCGGCTCCAACACTCGCCATTTGCTCCTCACTATCGGCACCATCCTCCACGAGGGCAGCGCGTCGACTCAATTTAACGCGATCTTGTTCGTCGACGGCAATCACACGAACCTTCATTGGATCGCCAATCTGGCAAATATCGGCCACACTCGAGACATATTCGTCCGACAACTCGCTAATATGGCAGAGGCCGTCTCGTCCGGGCAGGATCTCCACAAAAGCACCAAAGTCTTTGACGCTGGTGACAACCCCGTCGTAAACACGACCAACTTCGATATTCCCTGTCATCGCCTCAATGCGATTGAGTGCCTGCTGCACGCCTTCATGTCCCATCCCTGCAACGGTCACCGTGCCGTCCTCATCAACATCGATGGTTACTCCGGCAGACTCTTGAATGCTGCGGATGTTTTTGCCACCCGGTCCGATCAGCATCCCGATTTTCTCGGGATTGATCTTCGTGCGTTTCAGCAGTGGCGCACTTTCGGCCGTTTTCTCACGTGGACGCGAGATGGTCGATAACATATTCCGAAGGATTTCCATCCGCGCCTCTCGCGACTGAACAAGGGTCGCCCGGATAATCTCTTCGCTAATTCCGTTGATCTTCAAATCGAGTTGGATGCCGGTGATCCCGTTTTGCGTTCCAGCGATTTTAAAGTCCATATCGCCGAAGTGATCTTCATCACCGAGGATGTCGGTGAGCAAAACCCACTGGTCGCCATTCTTGACCAAACCGGTAGAAATGCCGGCCACAGGATTCGTGATCGGAACGCCAGCCGCCATCAACCCGAGAGTAGACCCGCAAACCGACGCCATGGAACTCGAACCATTCGATTCCAGAATGTCGGAAATAACGCGAATTGTGTAAGGAAACTCATCGTGATCGGGCAACACTGGGTTGACACTTCGTTCGGCGAGCATGCCATGCCCGATTTCGCGCCGGCCCGGTCCGCGGATCGGCCGGCACTCCCCGACCGAAAACGAGGGGAAGTAGTAATCGAGCATGAATCGCTTGGAATACTCTTCAAAGAGCCCGTCGACCCGCTGCTCATCGCGCCCGGTACCCAAAGTGACCGTAATGAGGGCCTGGGTCTCACCCCGTTGGAAAAGTGCCGAACCGTGCACTCGGGGAATCACGTCGACAATACATTCGATATTGCGAAGGTCTTTGTGGCCACGGCCATCGGGGCGTACGCCAGCCAGGATCACGTCACGAATTACCTTTTCTTCGAGGTCATGCCAGGCAGTGGCAAACGCGGCTTTTTCGATGGCATCTTCGGCCTCGGGATCGGGAATCAAATCAGCCTGGGCACGTTCCTTCACTGCGGCGGCCACCTCGGCCTGCTCCTGCTTCCCTGGAGTCGACTTGGCCGTCTTCAAATCGTCGTAATACCGCTCGCGCAGTTGAGCCAGGATGCCATTATCTTCCGGTGGCGTGACTTCCATCTTCTGCACACCAACCTTGTCTATTAGTTCCTGCTGCATTTCGCAAAGTTCGCGAATCACCCGATGCGCTTCCATGATGGCCTCAGCCATTTTGTCTTCGGGCATTTCTCGGGCGAACCCCTCGATCATGAGCACTGCATCTTGAGTTCCCGAGACGATTAAATCGAGTTCGCTGAATTCAAGTTGCTCATGCGTGGGGAACGGCACAAATTCTCCATTGACCAGGCCGAGTCTTAACGAGGCCAAGGGGCCCAGAAAGGGCAATGGCGAAACACCGAGTGCGGCCGCTGCCCCATTCATTGCCAAAACGTCGCCATCGTTCTGGCGATCGCTGGCCATGACAAAATTTTGGATCTGAACTTCGTCTGCGAATCCCTCTGCAAACATCGGCCGGATGGGTCGATCGATGAGACGGGCAGTCAACGTTTCTTTGGTCGATGGGCGACCTTCACGCTTGAGAAATCCTCCCGGGAACTTTCCCGCAGCCGCCTGTCGCTCCCGATAGTCACAAGTGAGCGGGAAAAAATTGATCCCGGGCCGTGGTGGACCCGTAGCCACGGCGCTCAGCGTCAAGGCTTCACCAAAACGCACCAAAACGCATCCGGATGCCTGTTTCGCCAGGACGCCGGTTTCCATTCGAAATGTGCCACTACCAATTTGTCTTTCTACGCTAATACAATTCAAGGGAGTTCTTTCCTTCAATGCGAGTTTGACCGTTAAAGTTAGAGATGCCAATCGCCCGAGCCCAGGCCCGTCGGCGGGTCGTAACGAGCCCTACCAATCGGACAACCGCCCGGCCAAATTTCAACCCGTTAGTCGGGCAGAGCGGCACGAGATACCGTACGCATGCTGCCGAAGCAGCCCGACGAGATCTCAACAGGTATGGCTCACTCCACCCACGAAAGAGACCCTTAGCAGGTCCACTTAAATTCGCCGGCCCAGAACGCGGCCAACGGAAAGGCCTTCGCAGAACTGTGGTAAGAAATCGGGGTTATTTTTTCCAACAACCGACCTGCCCACAGGCACTGCACCACCAGCGAACGACAACCTACTTTCGAATCTCTAAACGTTTCAAGAGGTCGAGATACAGGGTGGGATCAATCCGCTTGACATAGTCGAGCAACCTACGACGCCGACTCACCATTCTCAGTAAACCACGCCGACTGGCATAGTCCTTGGGACATTCCCGCATGTGTTCGGTCATCCGGGTGATTCGACTGGTAAGCAGCGCAATTTGAACTTCCGGCGAACCGGTATCGGACGTTGCCCGTCCAAATTCACCAACTAGCTGCTCTTTTCGTTCTTTGGTTAACGTCATTTGGATTCTCGTACCCAGTGCCTCCGACCCCGCTTCGTTGGTTTCGCAACGGGGCGAGCACCAATCTCCTAAACTACCACATCTCCTAAATTACTACAGTCAAAACTCTTACCAACAAAACCTACAAAAAAACGATACTTCATCACGTTAGTTCGCCGCTATAACAACTCTCTCAAGTCTGCCGCTATAACAACTTTCTCAGTGTACGGGGTTTGGGCCCGCCTGCAACCGCAAATCCCATGCCTGGGCCCGTAATTTTCAACCCACCAGGCCACCCGGGGACTTTAGCCCATGAGACCAACGGTGGGACTTTGTGTCGACTCGACCTCCGCCGGAGGGCATCTTTGGTGAGATAGCAGCTCCAGCGAAGCCCGAGGCCAATTTTTCCCTGGCATTATCTGTGCGACGGCAATCGGTCGTGAGCCAGGTCTCGCTGGACACGTTATGCCGGTTGTGTACCGTGGGGAACGTCCCGCATGCGAACCACATCCCAGACCAGGCCGAACTTTTCCATCAGCCAGATCGCGTAATAGGTGGGATCGAACTCCCACCAGCGGTGTGCCTGGGCGGCGACGTGTTGGTAGGCATGGTGGT
>Ga0315336_1005597_pt1 | contig 13596 bp, 16 predicted proteins | sample ASW5metaG_FD_204512 | JGI IMG/M metagenome (GOLD analysis project Ga0315336, IMG submission 204512) | Ammonia-oxidizing marine archaeal communities from Monterey Bay, California, United States - ASW #5 | ecosystem: Environmental > Aquatic > Marine > Intertidal zone | place: USA: California...
CAGCGCATTCAGAGCGTGCTCGGTTCTGGTAAAGGGGCTGCCGTCGGCAGTGATCTCGATCCTGATTTTCTGTACCAGTTTCTTGTCGCTGAAATTGCCGGCCAGCGTGGCGATATAGGGCTGGCGAGCAGTACGTATCTTGAACTCGCTCGTAGCTCGCGCGATGCGCGCGTTGCCAAGCGAGCAACAGAAGTGGCGGTTTACGCGAAGCGTGACGAGGTTGCGCTCGAGACCGCAAAGATCTGGTATGAGCAAGACCCGACATCTACGGCGGCGCGCCGAACGCTTGCGGAATTGCTGGTCAAGAGTGGCGATCTTCAGGCCGCGCGCCCGTTGCTGGCTGAAATGCTGGCGACGTCCCCCGGCGGTGCGGCGCGCGCTTTGATGCAACTTTACGGTATTTGCGGAAAACACCCAGACAAAGGCGAGGTGCATGCGCTGGTGCGTGATCTCGCGGCACCTTATATTGGTTTGCCGGAAGCGCATTATGTCCTTGCGCAAGCGGCATACTCTGATGGCCAGCCAAAGCAGGCGCTTAAATCTGCCGACATGGCGCTCAGGTTGCGTCCCGACTGGCAGCAGGGTGCGTTGCTGAAGTCGCAAATACTGCGGGAACAGGAGCGGGGCAAAGGCATCGCTTATTTGGGGCAGTTTCTTAGATCCCACCCTGACGCCCACGACGTAAGGCTTAATTATGCGCGCGCGCTGGTCGCTGAGCGACGCTATCCGGAAGCGAAACGTGAGTTTCAGAAACTGCTAAAAGCGAATCCTCGCAATTCGAAACTTGCTTTTACCCTGGCGCTCCTATCTTCGCAAATTGGTGACGATGTTGCTGCAGACAAGCAATTCAGGGCCGCCCTTTCGCTCGGCTACAACGATCCGAATGCTGTTTATTTTCAACTCGGCCAGGTTAACGAGAATCTGAAGCGCAACGACGAAGCCGCGCGCTGGTACCGATCGGTCCAGGAGGGTGATCAATTTGTACCCGCGCAGACACGCTATGCGCTGTTGCTTGCGCGTCGTGACGGCGTCGAAGCTGCGCGCCGCCATCTTCATTCTCTGGAAGTGGTCGATGACGCCCAGCGCGTGCAAATTGTCCAGGCGGAGGCGCACATGCTGCGCGAGGTGCGTGAGCACGAGCAGTGTTACAAGGTTTTGAATGAAGCGCTTGAATCGTACCCGGACAATCCGTCGTTGCTATACGACGTCGCGCTCGCCGCTGAAAAGATAGACCGGATCGATGTTGTCGAGAGCCGACTGCTCAGGCTAATTGAACTGGAGCCCGATAGCGCCCAAGCATACAACGCTCTCGGATATACGCTCGCTGATCGTACCAACCGCTATGCTGATGCGCGTGAATTCATTGCAGAAGCCCTGGCACTGGCGCCTGAGGATCCCTACATCCTGGATAGCATGGGCTGGGTCGAGTACCGGCTCGGCAACGTCGACGAAGCAGTACGCTATTTGCGTCGCGCCTATGACATTAGTCAGGACCCGGAAATCGCTGCGCATCTTGGAGAAGTGCTGTGGGTGATGGGAACGAGGCAGGAAGCGCGGCGCATCTGGGACGATTCGGCCGGCAGCTATCCTGACAATGAATTGCTTCAGAAGGTCATGCGCAGGTTCCTTGGCAGCTGAGTTGGTGCAACTTTTCCGGTGGTCGGCGTGCGGGCTGGCACTTACGCTACTCCTGTCTTGCGCCTCTGGACCACAGGTCCCGCCGGTCGAATCCACGACCGCCATCGAAGCGTTCGAATTAAAGGGAAGGGTCGCCGTGAACCTTGATGGCCGCGGCTATTCGGCGCGCCTGAAATGGAATCACGAGGCCACGTTAGACACCCTGTCGCTGTACTCACTGGTCGGATCAACGATCGCCACATTGGTTGCCGACGGCGATCGGGCGACGTTGGTGACCGCGAAGAAGGAATCTTTTGCCTCTGATAACGTTCAGGAGCTTACCCGTGAGGTCCTCGGCTGGGATCTGCCGCTGACCGGCCTTCGCTACTGGGTGCTTGGTCGGGCCGATCCGGACGTTCCGGTCATGTCACTGGAGCAGGATGATCAATTGCGAATCAAACAGCTCGTACAGCGTAACTGGAAAGTCGACTACCTCGCCTATTCCGAGGACAGCGCGCTGCCGTCTTCAATGGTGTTGCGCTACGGCGATCTTCGCATGCGGTTGATCATTGACGGCTGGAAGTTTCCCCCGCTCGCGCAATGAATGCCGGATTTTCGTACTACCCGGCGCCTGCAAAACTGAATCTGTTTCTTCACGTCACTGGTCGGCGTGCAGATGGATACCACACGCTGCAAACCGTGTTTCGCTTCGTTGACTTTGGTGACGACGTCGGTTTTCGATTGCGTGGGGACGATGGCATTCACCGGCTGGGGCCGGTGGCAGGCGTTGCTGAGGACCAGGATCTGACGCTGCGCGCCGCCCGCTTGCTGCAATCGGCGAGTGGTTGCCGAATGGGGGTAGACATTGCGATCGATAAGCGGCTGCCGGTGGGCGGTGGCCTGGGTGGTGGCAGCTCCGATGCAGCCACGACCTTGATCGTGCTGAACAAATTGTGGGGCCTCGGCTGGTCGCGAACCCGGCTTCAGCAAATTGGATTGCAACTTGGGGCGGATGTGCCAGTCTTTATTTTTGGTCGATCGGCATTTGCCGAAGGTGTCGGCGAGCGCCTTGAGGCTATCGAGCTTGACCCAGCGTGGTACGTTGTTCTGGTTCCTCAAGTCACGGTTTCCACAGCGGAAATCTTCTCGGCGCGCGAATTGACACGCAATACCAAAGCCATCAAAATAGCGGCCTTTTCGATCGGCCAGGGTCATAACGATCTGCAGTCAGTCGCGTGCGAACGTTTCCCGGAAATAGCGCGCCACTTGATTTGGCTCGGAAAATTCAGTACAGCGATGATGACCGGTTCCGGCGCTTGCGTATTCGGTGCTTTTGATAGTGAGTCGGCAGCGCGAGCCGTGCTTGAGCAACTGCCGACGGATATGAAGGGATTTGCAGCGCGCGGGCTGGATCGGCATCCGCTACATGTCGAATCAGCGTAGCAGTGTTTCGGGACTGAGCGTGCAATATTGAATTGAAATGCCGGTGTTGGTTGAAACACCAGTTCAAGATAGAAGTTGCTAGCGCACGGCCGGATTTTGACGGTTTGCGAGCCGGAGCGAAGCGGCGTATGTCGGGAACAGGTAAGGAGAAGACGGTGGAAGTTGCGCCGGGTTCTCGCGGTTGCAGCCGCGTTATCCTGATTCCGGCAAGCTAATCACACGGACAATTTTTTGGGGAGTGGCCAAGTTGGTTAAGGCAACGGATTTTGATTCCGTCATGCGTAGGTTCGAATCCTACCTCCCCAGCCATACCTCAGAGGCAGGCGTGCGAAGGGTAATAGCACGCTATGGATGCCGGATTGGGTCCAGTACGACACGCCGCCTATGCGGCGTGTCGTTTTTTTAGGCGGCGAGAACGCATCGCAATTTTTGCGGCAAGAAAGAATCGCAATGGCGTACGACAGTTTGATGGTGTTTACTGGCAACGCGAATCCGGAGCTTGCCTCGGACGTTGTCCGGCATCTGAATATTCCGATGGGCCGTGCGACAGTTGCGCGTTTTAGCGACGGCGAAGTGATGGTGGAATTGATGGAAAACGTGCGCGGACAAGACACGTTTGTACTGCAGTCGACTTGCACGCCGACCAACGACAACCTGATGGAAGTTCTGCTCATAGTCGACGCGCTCAAGCGCTCTTCAGCCGGTCGTATTACGGCGGCGATTCCTTACTTCGGTTACGCTCGTCAGGATCGTCGTCCTCGCTCAGCCAGAGTGGCGATTAGCGCAAAGATTGTAGCCAATATGTTACAAGCGGCAGGCGTGGATCGATTGCTCACGATGGACCTCCACTCTGACCAGATCCAGGGTTTCTTTGATATTCCCGTTGACAATGTGTACTCCACGCCGATTCTTCTCGGCGACATCTGGAAGCGTGACTACAGCAATCTGGTTGTCGTTTCACCAGATGTGGGCGGAGTGGTACGAGCACGAGCCCTGGCAAAGCGCCTCGAGTCTGATCTTGCGATCATCGACAAACGCCGGCCACGACCCAACGTCGCGAACGTCATGAACATCATTGGAGAAGTGCAAGGGCGTACCTGCATCATTATGGACGATATGGTTGATACCGCCAGCACGCTTTGCCAGGCGGCCAATGCGTTGAAAGACGACGGCGCCGAGAAGGTGCTCGCCTATTGCACCCACCCGGTACTTTCCGGGAAGGCGATCGAACGGATAGAAAGCTCTGCATTGGATGAAGTCGTTGTCACCAACACGATCCCGCTGCGTGACGACGCGCTTAATTCTTCATGTATCCGGCAGATTTCCATCGCCGAGTTGCTTGCCGAGACCATGCGGCGCATCAGTAACGAGGACTCCGTTTCCTCGTTATTCATGGATTAGGGATTTGATTGAAACTGTACTGCGTCACGACGGAGCGCGCCACTAAGAATCGCGAGCAAGGTGGCGCCAAAAGAATTGCGAGCAGGGGTTGCGCAAGATAGTTTGCGACCATGAGTAGTAGATGAAACTTTGTGGCCTGGATTCACGCTCAATAGCGTGCGACGAAGCGTCGCATGTTGATTTTCGTAGTAATCGTGGTGCTGTGTAATTGAGCACCTTTTGTGATATTGGAAACGGCTGGTCGCGGCTGTTTCCGTGCTGACTGGAGAATAATGATGGCAACCACCGAAGTAAATGCAGTATCCCGGTCTGTGCAAGGTACGGGTGCGAGCCGCCGCCTGCGCAGATCCGGCAAATTGCCGGGGATCCTTTATGGAGCGAATCAGGACGCGCAAGTGATCGAACTCGATCACAGCGCGATCATGCTGCAACTGCGGCACGAAGCGTTTCACGCGTCAATTCTGACGATGAACATTGATGGCAAAAAGCAAAATGTTCTGTTGCGCGACATACAAATGCATCCCTGGAAGCGGGAGGTCTTGCACATTGATTTTCAGCGTGTCGATGCCAAACAGAAGATTCACATGCGGGTGCCTTTGCACTTTATCAACGCCGAAATCGCGCCGGGCGTCAAACTCGGTGGCGGCGTTGTGAATCACGTTATGTCCGAACTGGAAGTGAGCTGCTTGCCGGGCGATCTGCCGGAGTTCGTAGAGGTCGATGTCGCCGAGCTTGAACTCGGTGCCTCGGTGCACCTCTCCGATCTGAAGTTGCCAACCGGTGTTGAGTCGGTGCAGCTGGCGCGTGACGACGATGCGGTTGTCGCGAACGTGCAGGTACCCAGAGCCATAGTCGAGCCGGAAGAAGAGGTTGCCGCGGGTGAAGAAGGTGCTGAAGCGGAGGCGGCCGAAGGTGAAGCTGCCGCTGATGCTGCGTCCACACCGGCAGCCGACGAAGACAAGTAGTCAACCTGTATACGCCTGCGCACAATGCAGCGGCCGGCAGGTTGCGAGATGCCCTCGTAATCGCCGGTCGTACACAGCCGCGACTTTGCGCCAGGCGTGTCGTCGGAATCGCATGAAACTGATCGTCGGCCTCGGTAATCCAGGGAATCGCTACGAAGCGACCCGGCACAACGCCGGTTTCTGGTGGGTCGACGCGATTGCCGAAGAACTCGGCGTCGCGTTGCGTCCGGAGTCTCGTTTTCAGGGCGAAGTTGGCAGGTTCAAACAGGCCGGTGCAGATTGCTGGTTTCTCAAGCCGACAACGTTCATGAACGATAGCGGTCGTTCGGTCAGGGCGTTGTGCGATTTTTACAAGATTCCACTGTCGGAGTTCCTGGTTGTCCACGACGAACTTGACCTCGACCCGGGCGTAGTGAAGCTGAAACAAGGCGGCGGAGTTGCCGGGCACAATGGGTTGCGCGACATTGCCGCGCATCTTGGCCGCGATTTCTGGCGTTTGCGCATCGGTATCGGGCATCCGGGCGACCGCGCCCAAGTGTCTAACTATGTTCTCTCGCCGCCGCGAGTAGAAGAAACCAAGCTCATATCGGAGGGGTTGGAGCGTAGCCTGACGATATGGCCGAAACTGCTTGACGGCGATTTCGAAGCCGCGATGCTTCGACTACACACTCGTGAGTGAACCGTTCGTGGTGGGCAAGCCGTAAACGAACCAACCCATGTTTGTCTGTTTGCAGAAACCTAATATATGAAATGTGGAATAGTAGGGTTGCCCAATGTCGGCAAGTCGACCCTGTTTAATGCGCTGACCAAAGCCGCGATCGCTGCTGAAAATTATCCGTTCTGCACGATTGAACCCAACGTCGGTATTGTCGAAGTGCCTGATACACGGCTCAATCGTCTCTCGGCGATGGTCAAGCCGCAGAAGACCATTCCGGCAATCGTCGAGTTTGTTGATATTGCAGGTCTGGTCGCCGGTGCATCGAAAGGCGAAGGTCTCGGCAATCAGTTTCTCGCCAACATCCGTGAGACAGATGCGATCGCGCATGTGGTGCGCTGTTTTGCTGACGAAAATGTCGTCCATGTCAATGGTCATGTCGACCCTGTTTCGGATATCGAGGTCATCAACACCGAACTTGCGCTTGCTGATCTGGCAACCGTGGAGAAACAGCTCGCGCGCCATGTCAAACAGGCACGCGCCGGCGGCGACAAGGAATCGCAACGGCTGGTTGCGGTTCTCAAGAAAATCGAAGTGGCGCTTGACCAGGGACGCCCGGCGCGCAGTGTGGATCTCGCCAAGGAGGAGTATGCGGTCGTCGACCCCTTGTTTCTACTGACTATGAAACCAACGATGTATGTCGCCAACGTCGGTGAAGCTGGCTTTGCCGATAACCCCTGGCTGGATGCGATCAGCAATTACGCTGCAGCTGAAGGTGCGCCTGTGGTGGCGATTTGCGCCGCGCTTGAAGCGCAGATTTTTGATATGAGCGACGAGGACAAGACGTTGTTCCTTGCGGACGTGGGTCTCGAAGAGCCGGGTCTGGACCGCTTGATACGCATTGCTTACGACCTGCTGGGCCTGCAGACTTATTTCACCGCGGGTGAAAAGGAAGTGCGGGCCTGGACAATTCACAAAGGTAATACTGCGCCTCAGGCTGCAGGGGTCATTCACACCGATTTCGAGAAAGGTTTTATTCGTGCCGAGGTTATCGGCTACGACGATTACGTTTCGTTGAAAGGCGAGGCAGGCGCCAAGGAAGCCGGCAAGATGCGTCTAGAAGGCAAAGAGTACGTCGTTCGCGATGGCGACGTAGTGCACTTTCGCTTCAACGTATAGGCATCTTCTGAGAAATGGCCATTGTTCACGATTGCCCCCGGTCATTGCCTGCAAACGACGTTGACTGCAATGTCCCTATGCTAGACTTTGCGGGTCACGTCAACAGTTTACGAAGCGGTGTTCAATGCTTCGATGGACTTTTCAACCATGGCACGGTCGCCAAGTGGCAATCGGTGCCTGTCGGACACCTACGCCCGACAGGCTCATAGTAACGACCAGGATCGGCGCTAATCAGCGGAAGGTAATATGGCAGGGCATAGCAAGTGGGCCAACATCAAACACCGCAAGGCCGCCGCCGACGCAAAGCGCGGCAAGATATTCACCCGCTTGATCAAGGAAATCACCGTTGCGGCCCGATTGGGCGGACCTGACCCGGGTTCCAATGCCCGTCTGCGCCTTGCAATGGACAAGGCGTACGATAACAACATGCCCAAGGATACGGTCGAGCGGGCAACCAAGCGCGGGGCGGGCGAACTCGACGGCGTCAGCTATGAAGAAATTCGCTATGAAGGTTACGGCATCGGCGGCGCCGCGGTCATGGTCGATTGCATGACAGACAATCGGATGCGCACGGTCGCCGACGTCCGCCATGTTTTCAGCAAGTACGGCGGTAATCTTGGCACTGATGGATCGGTGGCATTCTTGTTCAGGCATTGCGGTCAGCTGGTATTCCCTCCTGGAACGGACGAGGAAGTGGTGATGGACGCTGCCCTGGACGCCGGAGCTGAGGATATCATCAGCAATGACGACGGCTCGGTTGAGGTCATTACAGAACCAAACAGTTTTTCCGGCGTAAAGAACGCGCTTGAAAGCGCCGGACTTAAAGCCGAATATGCAGAGGTCACTTATAAGCCCACAAATGAAAATGCGCTCGCCGGAGAAGATACCGATCGAATGCAGAAGCTGCTCGATGCCCTGGAGGCACTCGATGACATTCAGGAGGTTTACACGACCGCTGTTTTTGAAGCAGACTGAATGCGCTGTTTACAATGGCCCAGCATGTACCGATGTCGTGGATATGGTGATTAATTGTCCGGTGATTGACAAACCGTTAAGCGGGTGAGAATTCTCGGCATTGACCCCGGTTTGCGGGTGACCGGATTCGGGCTTGTTCAACAAACAGGTCAGCGTCTCGCTTACGTCACCAGTGGTTGTATCCGCACGGCTGATGCACAGTTGCCAGAACGCATCAAGACGATTCTCGAAGGACTCGCCGAGGTCATGGAGCAGGGGCAGCCTGATCATGTGGCGATCGAAAAAGTATTCGTCAACGTCAATCCCCAGTCAACATTGCTTCTCGGGCAGGCGCGCGGCGCGGCGATCTGTGCCGCTGTCGGCCGTAGCCTTCCAGTGGCCGAATACACTGCTCTGCAAGTCAAACAAGCGGTTGTCGGCAATGGACATGCCAAGAAAGAGCAGGTACAGGAAATGGTGCGCCGCTTGTTGACACTGCCAGGTGTTCCCGGAAGCGATGCCGCTGATGCGCTCGCCTGTGCGATTTGTCACGCGCATGGCGGCATGGGACTCGGTTCTGTTGCGACATCCGGATATCGTGTCCGCAACGGGAGATTGGTGTGATTGGCAGGCTGACCGGAACGCTTCTTGAGAAACAACCGCCGATGATCGCGGTTGACGTGCAGGGAGTGGCTTACGAACTCGATGTGCCGATGAGCACCTTTTATCAACTTCCGGTGGCTGGTTCGACAACAACGTTGTTCACCCACCTTCTGGTGCGCGATGACGCGCATCTTCTGTATGGATTCGCGACCAATGAGGAGCGACAGCTGTTCCGCCAGCTACTCAAGGTCAATGGTGTCGGCGCACGAATTGCGCTCGCCATACTATCCGGGCTATCGGTCCAGGAGTTGCATCAGGCTGTAGCAATGCAGGAGTCCGGGCGGATTACAAAGATCCCCGGTATCGGTAAAAAGACCGCGGAGCGATTGATTCTCGAACTGAAGGACAAACTGTCGGGCGAATCGGGTGTGGCAGGGGCTACGCCATCGCCGCGTGACGATGCGCTGCACGCGTTGCTAGCGCTTGGCTACAGAGACAAAGAAGCGAGCGCGGCGCTCGCTAAAGTGGCTGCAGACCTTTCGGTGTCAGAAGCGATCCGTCACGCGCTCAAGCTGTTGTCAAAGTCTTCCTGAGCAGAGTCTGTCGGGCTGCGGTGCGCGAAAGCGACACGATGGGAGGGCGGTCCATGCCTCGTTTCGAATATCGCAACTGTGTTGCACGGTGCAGTGTTCGTTTGATCATTCAGCGGATTCGCGCGAGCAATGGTGCCCCGAAACAGGAAATGGTCAGCGCGTTTCTAATTTTATCTGGCGATGCTGCTTATCTACCAATCATTCTACAGATGGCGGCACGCTGCGTTGCTGGTCGCAACCCTTGCACGATCGACGTGCGCTTCTCTCGCCAGGCTTTGGATGTTTCGGGGTTCAAGTGGGCCAATCGATCGCGCATTAACAATTTCCGAACGTGGCTTTAATGGCCCGCCGTGTCGCCACATGGCGACAGTGGAAACAGAGGGATACGTGTTCCGCAATGACATCCGTGAGATATAATTCGCGCAGTTTTTGTGAGCCGAAGTCGGTGAGCGCGTGGATGAGGAAACAACAGGTAATATGCGGAGAAGTATTGGGTCACGCACATAAAAACGTGAGTGGGAAACCGCGGTTACGAGTCGCGGATCGAGCCGTTTTCATCCGCACATCGATTGCGCAGTCTTGTTCGGACAAACTTAGGACACTGTCCGCTGTCGAATACGAACGTACCAGGCCGCTACACCGTCGTTATCAGGAACAGAATGTTCTGTCGTTGCGAGCGATTGTGCGGCACAGTGAAACTTTTCGCCGATGCGAAATTGGACTCGAGAGTGCGTAGATTTGATGGCAACCGCGAAAACATGCAGCCGCACCCGCGAGGATGATCGAAACTGACCGCCTGATTGCACCGGCTCCGGCGTCTTCCGAAGAGGAGGTATTCGAACGGGCGCTTCGTCCGCGGCATCTTGACGACTATATCGGTCAGCAGAAGATTCGATCGCAACTCGAAATTTTTATTGAAGCCGCGCGCAATCGGCGTGAGGCACTCGACCATGTACTTTTGTTTGGTCCTCCCGGTCTCGGCAAAACAACCCTTGCGCATATTATTGGTCGTGAAATGGGCGTTAATGTGCGGCACACGTCGGGGCCAGTGCTGGAACGCGCCGGCGATCTCGCTGCCCTGCTGACCAATCTCGAGCCGAACGACGTCTTGTTCATTGATGAGATTCACCGGCTTTCGCCGGTGGTCGAGGAAATTCTCTACCCGGCGCTGGAGGATTACCAGATCGACATCATGATTGGCGAAGGGCCAGCGGCGCGCTCGGTGAAACTCGACCTGCCACCTTTCACGTTGGTCGGCGCAACCACTCGCGCAGGAATGCTGACCAACCCGTTGCGTGATCGCTTCGGTATCGTGTCTCGCCTCGAGTTTTACGCGGCGGAGGAATTGCAGCGTGTAGTAGAGCGTTCCGCCGGACTCCTGAAGGTGCGGATCAACGCCGATGGCGCGATGGAAATTGCCTCGCGCTCGCGCGGCACGCCTCGCGTGGCCAACCGGCTACTGCGTAGGGTCCGCGACTTTGCCGAAGTCAGGGCAGAGGGTATGGTCGATCGGGAAACCGCAGACGCTGCCCTGTCCATGCTTGATGTCGACACGCTCGGCCTGGATGTTATGGATCGAAAGCTTCTCGGCGCAGTCATGGAAAAGTTCAACGGTGGTCCGGTTGGTGTCGACAACCTCGCTGCGGCGATTGGTGAGGCACGAGATACGATCGAGGACGTGCTTGAGCCGTTTTTGATTCAGCAAGGTTACCTGCAGCGCACGCCGCGCGGGCGCATTGCCACACCGCGCACGTATCGTCACTTTGGTCTGGCTGTTCCCTCAGATGATGCCAGTCTTACGGCGCCCTCCAGCGACGCCGGTCTATCTGCGCCTTCCAGCGGCGAATTGTGGCGGGAGATCTGAAATCGCGTTCTCGATTGATATCCGGGTTTATTTTCAGGATACCGACGCCGGTGAAGTCGTTTACCACGCCGCGTACCTGAATTACCTTGAGCGCGTCCGCACGGAATGGTTACGTCATCTCGGATTCGAACAAGGGGAGCTGGAGCAGCACTATGGTGTGCTGTTTATTGTGCGATCTATTGAGATGCGGTACATGCAGCCAGCGCGTCTTGATGATCTGGTGAACGTCGACGTTGACGTCCACCGGCTTGGTCGGGCCCAGGTGACCTTGCTGCAGGAAGTGCATCGTGTTGAAACCAAACTTGTGCGTGCCAAGGTCAACCTGGCATGCGTGACGAGGGGCAATTTTCGCCCACAGCCGTTACCCGCAGCGATCGCGGCTGCGTTCTCGCAATCGTCGCAGCAGGCGACACCAGACAAAGGGATGTAACAAAGAATGACTGCCAGCCAGGATTTGTCACTACTGTCTCTGCTCACCAACGCGAGCGTGCTCGTGCAGCTTGTCATGGCGCTGCTGCTGGGAATGTCGATGGTGTCGTGGTGGTTCATATTTCGCAAAATGTTCATTGTGCGGCATGCGCTGAGGCGTGCTGAGGAATTCGAACGCAGCTTCTGGAGCGGTGCGGACCTGGGAACGCTGTACCAGGCAGCCACGTCGAACCGGGCCGAGGCTGGCAGTCTGGAACGTATTTTCGAATCAGGATTCCGCGAATTCGTGAAACTGCGCAAACAATCCGGAATCGAATTGGCGGTTCTGATGGATGGCACCCGCAGGGCGATGCGGGCGACGTATCAGCGCGAACTGGATTATCTGGAAGCGCATCTGTCGTATCTGGCAACCGTTGGATCTGTCAGTCCGTATATTGGGTTGTTTGGCACCGTGTGGGGAATCATGAACGCGTTTCGTGGCCTCGCAAATGTCGGTCAGGCGACATTGGCGCACGTCGCACCGGGGATCGCGGAAGCACTGATTGCGACCGCAATGGGTTTATTCGCAGCGATTCCGGCGGTGGTTGCGTTTAACCACTATGTACGCAATATCGAGCGACTGTCGACCCGCTACGACAGTTTCATGGAAGAGTTCTCCAATATTCTGCAACGCCAGGCCAACAGCGTGCCGCAGTCCCAACCCCAGGCACCCCCGCCGGACGTCGCGCAGGAGGTCACTTGAAATGGCAGTTCGCAGACATCGCAGGCTGATGAACCAGATCAATGTCGTGCCGTATATTGATGTCATGTTGGTGTTGCTGGTCATCTTCATGGTTACAGCACCGATGATGAACCCCGGTGTGATCGATCTTCCAACGATGGGTAAATCTTCACAGCCGCCGATAGGGCCGCTGGAGGTCGTAATACGTGCGAGCGGTAATATGTCCTATGTTGACCGGAGCGAATCGGGCGTTTCACGTGCAGTAACGCGCGAGCAACTGGTCGCCGTCATCAAATCGAAACAGGAAACACGTCCGGAGCAACCGGTGGTCATTTCTGCCGACAAGGCAGTCCGGTACGAGCAGGTGATGCAAGTTATGGATTTGCTGCAGCGAAACCAGGTGCAGAGAGTTGGCCTGTTGGCCGTACCGAAAGGCTGATGCACCCTGTAATGCAGCCAGGACGGGCGGTTTCCGGCCTGCTGGCCTTGTTCGTACACGTACTATTCTTCGGATTGCTGTTTTTTGGGGTCAGTTGGCAGAAGGACGAGGTCGTACCCGTGTTCGTCGAGTACTGGAAGGAGTTGCCGCCTCCAGCGGAAACGCCTGGAGCGCAAGCTAAACCGAAACCTGCAAAGGTCAAGCCGAAGCCGGCAAAAGTTAAGCCGAAACCGGTGAAGGTTGAGCCAAAACTCACCAAGCGCGATCCGCTGCCGGCGCAACGGCAATTGCCTGCACCGACGCCGGTGCCGACACCGGCGGTGGCCGAACCACCCCCACCATTGCCGTCGCCGCCAATGGTTGAAGCACCCAAGCCAAGCCGCGCTGAGATTGAACTCAAGGACAAACTACGAAAAGAACGCGAGGCAGAAGCCAAACGGCAGGAAGAACTTCGACTTGCGGAAGAGCAGCGCCTGCGAGACGAGGAGCGAGCAAGACTGGAGGCAGAGGCCGAGAAACTCAGGCTCGAAGAAGAACGTAAGAAAGCAGAGACAGAAGCCGAGAAACGCAAACTAGAAGAAGAGCGTAAGAAAGCAGAGGCTGAAGCCGAGAAACGCAAGCTGGAAGAAGAACGCAAGAAGGCAGAGGCCGAGAAACTCAGGCTCGAAGAAGAACGAAAGAAAGCGGAGGCGGAGGCCGAGGAACGCGAGCTCGCAGAGAAAGAGCGCCAACG
>Ga0315336_1005598_pt1 | contig 13593 bp, 13 predicted proteins | sample ASW5metaG_FD_204512 | JGI IMG/M metagenome (GOLD analysis project Ga0315336, IMG submission 204512) | Ammonia-oxidizing marine archaeal communities from Monterey Bay, California, United States - ASW #5 | ecosystem: Environmental > Aquatic > Marine > Intertidal zone | place: USA: California...
GAACAAACGGTCGAAATATCGCTGCAATTTCCCCACTTTTGAGACAATCTTGTCGCGGCTGGCGTCGCTCAGATGACCATGTCGGGCTGAAATGTCGATCTGCACGTGCAACTTTCCCGGAAAATGGGCATCCACCCACGATAAAATCCTGGGCGAGGGATCCGATACCAATCCACAGCTTCTCCAACGGTCTATTCTAACCCTTTCAGGGCGAATGAACAGGCCGACTTGGGTAACCGAAGCCGACTTGGGCAACCGAAGCCGACTTGGGCAACGGAAATGGGGCAATTCTCAACAGCCTTGACAAACCGCACAAGCGGTACTGAGCCGTGTCACAAGCCCAACCGCCTCGGTGCTGAGCATGACACCCGCCAGGGTCTCGAGGTCACACCGGCTCGGAAAGGGTCGCAGGTCAGTCCCCATACGACTCGTCAATGGCAAGTTCGCCCCCTCGGAGCCGTTGCCGCCACCGTCTCACCCCCTGCGTTCGTTCACTAGGATTCGCAGTCGGATTCTGCAGCAAATTCTTGCCCGTGATCTGACGCAGATTATGGGCTGCCAGAACGCGATAATCGAGATTGTCACTTTCCAACCACCCGATCAGCTTTACCAAAACCCCAACCTTCACTTCCTCAGGAGTACGGCCGATATCCTCTGCCCGATAACCACGGAGCATCTCAAACAGGTCTGTGGCCGCCTCGTTACCACGCTGGTCGACCAATTCCTGATGGAGCCGTATCGCCGAATTGGGGCTCAAGGCGATGGCCTCGCGCAAGGTGCCGATATGCTTTGGCCAAACCGATCGCTGATCCGAATCGTGCAACGCCCCGACAAACGGCGAAAATTGTCCGACATAAGCACCGCACTGAGTCGCCAACGCACGTACTTCTTTGCGGCGACTGCCGGCCAACTCCAACAATCCGGTCGGTGCCGGCATGCCGGGTTGCAGGTGCTCACGGATATGATCTGCAGCTTTCTGTTCCAATCGACTGGACGACTCCCCATTCAGCCAGAACGGCGCAGAATCGAGCGATACCGTCTCGATCGGCTTGCCTGTTGCAAAATTCCATCGAGCGGGAACATCGATGGGCGTGACTCCATTTTCGTCTGCCCAATCAATCCCACCATCAGCCGTATAGGCAGTCGCTTCGATAGGGGCGGGTGTCACTTCGGGATCGCAACCGGGAACCCATCGCCGACGGACCTCAATCGCCAACCGCACGTCCTTGCCCAGCTCAATAGTTTGCTCCACATTATTCACCACCAGAATGAGCGCGTTGCCCGCTTCACCCGAATTGATCAAGACAACTCGGCCAAACACCACCTCCAGCAATGGGATCGACTTTGTCGGATCGGCCAGCGGGAGCGTACTTCGATCCAATTTGACCGACGTGGCACCAGAAAGTTCAATGCCAATTCCCGAATGCAAGGCAATGGTGGGGCGAAATGTTGGTAAAGCCATGAGTTCATCGCCAACACTCAAGGATGTCCCGGTGGCCAGCGGCACCCAGGCTCCCTGAGTGGGATCCAGTCGGAGCAGCACGCTGCGATCAGCCCAAAACGTACCCAACTCCGCCGGTTCGTTAGCCACGGGTTCGTCAGCCACGGGAGAGACACCATCGCCATTTTCGGCCACAGCGGCCCCGTCGCTCTGCGGATCCGCCACGGAGACGCCGTCCGGTCTGTCGCGGCCAGCCGCAGCAGCCAGGGAGGTTGTGGCCGTTGAATCGATTTCTGACGGGTTGTGCTGCTCGGATCGGGGTAATGTGCCGGTGGTCTGAACTCCCAATGTCTCACTGGAATCCGCCACCGCCGTCTCTTGCTGCTCCAACTCGGTTCTGTTGAAGTCGATGGCACTGTCAGCTGAATTTGCCCCCTCGGCCAACGGCGTGGCCTCCGCCCAGCTGTCGCTGTCTCTGGAACCCACTTCCACGGATGGGTCTGCCAGCGAGTTCGAGGGAATCGAATGGCCGGCCTGATCAACCGCCTGGTTATTTAGATCCGTATCGACGTCCACGACCTTCGACTGGTTTGCCAAAGGCTGTGCGTCGACGCCGGTTGAACCGCCCGTAGTCTGCCCATCGGCGACTTCCTGACGATCGGCGAACGGACTCCCAAACCAGTTCAGGCCAAAATACCCAACAGCCATCAGGATGGCCGCAATCGCTAAAACTTTTGCCAGAATCTCGACGGGCCCACGACGTGAAGTCCGCAAATAATCTGGCACTTCACTCGGGTCAGGCTGATCTGTTTGGCTGGACAATGGCACATCACCTGCCGGTTGCTCAACCGTTGGATCGGCCACTTGTTGTTCGGTTTGGGGATCCTCGACCTGTAGCTGCTTGCACTTTTCGGCATGTTCAGGAATCGCGTACATGCGTGCCCGAACGTCCGGGTCCACATCCGCTGGCTGGCCAAGCACCATCGTGAGTACCTGATGGCATGAAGCAACCTCGGCCAGGTGCAGGTCCGACTCCAGGCAAATCCGCTCCAAATCGGCCACCTGCTCGACCGGGAGGGTATTGTCCAAATACTCCGCAACCGAATTGGGATCCAGCCCTAAACCAGCTCCCAGAACCTGTGGAGCGCTAAGTCGAAGACGCCGCATCGAGTCCCGCGTGCGGTGAACCAAATCACCAGCGTAGTCACTCGTATCGATTTTCTCATGGAGTTGCTGCTGGTCTTCCGATTCGAGAATCTCGTCCATGTAAGCCAGCAGCGTTCGGAGGGTCAGTCGCATCGATCAATCCCGGGGTAAAGGTGCAAATGTGTGCAAACGGATACCGCTTGGCCGTTTCCAGTATTAGGGCACCCGAGACCCACTTATCGTGCAAGAAAATGCGAGATTGCCACAAAATAAAACGAGCCCCTGCTAGCCCGGTTATGCGGTTGCGGTCTCTAACCTTTAAGGCTGGCTCACGTTAGGGTGGCGCCCCACATCGGTCGACCTGGCCGATGTCGGGACTCCCGGCTCCGAGGAAAACGCCAACAAACCATATAAACAGCCCAGGATTTGCCCCGCCGCCACCAGGAGCGGATTGAGCTTCGGACCGACCGGAATCGTGTGCAACCAACTGCCCAACAGCTCCCACCCATCGGCCGTGCGAACCCACGGGAGCCGGTCAGGAACAACCTGCCCGCAGACCACCGGCGTGGCGGCCAGACAACAGCAAAAGCCCAGTGACACCAGGGCGACGGGCAGCAGGTAGGGGCAAAGATGACGCACGTCGAAAATTCCTCCCAAGCGACCTCACACAGGGTCAAGCGACCTCACACAGGGTCTTGAGCACCGGCTCCAGAGCAGAGCCATTCTCAACAACTGGCAACTCGCAACTCGCAACTTGCATGCCTAACAGCAGCGGCCACCGACCAGATCTGCCAAATGACGGCCTTGAACAGGCATTTCAGCGGTTCGGTTGCCTTTGGGGCCCTTCCTACGTGTTGCCTCTGGTAAACGTGTCGAGGTTCAAACGGCAAAAAAACAACCTGCCCCTTGGCTACGATCCCGGGAATTTCGGGGGAACTGGCGGGCTGGGTCGTCGGAAAATCTGCCGCGGTTTACTTGGCCTCCTCGGGACGGGAAAAGCGTATTTACCGCAGAGTTTCTGTCGTCGGCCTGACCGGGGCGTTCGATCAGCTTTGTGTTGTGCGAATCACCAGTCCTGAACTTTTACGAAACGGCCCAAAATTGTCAAAAAAATTTGGGTCGCTTGTTATTGGTGAGTACAATTTGAGAGCAGCTTTTCACCATGCAGTCGATGAACTTCAAAGTCGGTGCGATTTAAAAATGTCCCCTGACCGCCCCCTCATCCAGCGGATCATCGAAGAAGCCGAGGGCTACCTTGAGCTCGGAATGACTCAACACGCCTTGGCCGCACTTCAGCGACGCGGCAAGTTTGTGCACGGCAATGCGCGGGCATGTTATCTGATGGGCGAAGCTCTGCGGGAGCTGGGGTGTTTTCGCGAGGCCCTCATTCCGCTCGAGCGGAGCGCCGAACTGACACCTGACGACATCCACGTTTGGATAGCGTTGGGTTGGTGCTACAAACGGACGGGCCAACTCGATCACGCGATTTGGGCACTGGAACAGGCACTGGATGTGGACACCAGCGAAGCGATCCTGCACTACAACCTCGCCTGTTATTGGAGCCTGGCCCGCAATCGGGCTCTTGCGATCAGCTATCTCTCTCAGGCTCTGGATATCGATGCCAATTTTCGTGATCTGGTAGTCGACGAACCCGACTTCACCTCTCTCCATCAGGATCCCGCGTTCAAGCTGATTGCCGGCATCGTCGTCTGAAACCACAACAGCGCAATCCCCGCCAAACCAGCGGGACAAGTTTGCCAGCGCCCACAATCACCCACCTCCAGGCCACTGCCGTTGCTGGCGCCCTGGTAGGATTTCCTCCGATGGGCATTGCCTGGTGGCAGGCACCTCTTGGAAGGTCGCCAGCGGCTCGGCGCCACGACCCCTCCAGGCAGCATGCCCCCCCTAGGCAGCGTGGCTTGTCACCGAGGTCAGCAGATCGCGGCCCGCGTAATAGGCCAGCACTTCTCCGGCCAAGGCGCGATAATCCTCAGCGCCGCGGGACTTCGCCGCATACTGAAAAATCGACTGGCCAAAACTGGGAGCCTCGGCAAGGCGAATATTGCGGCGAATCCGCGTTTCGAAGAGTCGAGCGTGTTTCCAGGCCGGCGACGTACGTCGGGCTTCCTGAAAAAACCCTTCAACATCCTTGCTCACTTCCGTAGCAAGACGAGTTCCCGACTCATACATGCAGAGCACCACCCCGGCCAATTGCAGCCGCTCGTTGAGCCGCTCGGCGACCAGACCAATCGTCTGTAGAAGTTTGCTCAAACCATGCAAAGCCAGGAAATGGGGTTGCAGAGGCAGGAATACGTCGTCGACGGCCGACAACGCATTGAGTGTCAGAATCCCCAGCGAGGGCGGACAGTCGACCAGTACGAAATCGAACGATTCGAGCTCTTCCTCTGCCAGCAACTTGTCACGCAGAATAACTTCCCGCCCCACCACACCGGCCAGTTCGACTTCAGCCGCAGCCAAATCAATATGTGCAGTGGCAACCGAGAGGTTTTCGCACGCTGGTTGCCATAATTTATGGAGCGGCAGGTCGCTCATGAGAAGGTTGTAGACATTCGGTACCGACCGTTGAGAGTCGGAACCTAAGTGGAGCGAGGCGTGCGCCTGAGGATCAATGTCGATCAGCCCAACTCGCTGTCCCGCCGCAGCCAGTGCCGCGCCGAGGTTCACGGCAGTGGTCGTTTTTCCAACGCCACCCTTCTGATTGATCACCGCAATTGATCGCATCGATTCACTCCCCACCAGGTTGGCCGCTCCCCACCAGATAGGGACGACGGGGGCGAATTATAGGGACCCGGTTCAGGCAATCCCAGATCAATGCGTCCGCCACGCTATCACAATGAGAATTGCTAGCGTGCGTCCGTGGTTGGCAGAAAAAGCTCTCCGAACACCTTCTTCAACCCTGCTGAAATCGGGGCACACGAAATTTCGTTCCGCCGGCGCGCGCCGGCAGGGATATATCGCAACTGGCGGCCATCGGCGGAAAACTCGATCAGCACCTCCTGCTCTTGATCCACGAATCGCAAACCGTAACTCCAATCGGCTGGCGGCGGTAACTGCCACTTTACCCAAATATAACTACGGTCTTCTAACAACGCATTACGGAGGTGAATCATTCCCGGAGTATGGGAAACATCTCGTTGCGCTGCTCCAGCCGCCAACCGGCTCGGGTCGTGATCGTCAGCGGGAACATAGGCTTCGACGATCGCCGCGTCGCGAATGAGTCGAAAATTATCTCCGCCCCAGAATTCAGCAGCCCGATGGGTCGCCGCAAACCGGAACCACCAGCTGAACGCAGCCAGCACACAACCGACCAACACAATCACGCCGATGAGCCACTTGCTTTGACGGGTTGACTGGGAGAAATTTACCAAATCAGGGATACCTTCTTGATCTGCGATTTCATCAGTATACTGGATCGATGGCGTCACCCCTATGAGGCGAGCCGGTGGCATCATCCGGCAGCTGATCGAACAAGCTGGTAATGGATCCCCTCTGACACCTCTCGCTTGCCTTTTGAAACCGAAACCAAACCATGGCCGACAAATTTGATCCCTATCGCGAAGCGCTAATCATCGAAACCCAAACCGCATGGCCTGAAGAGTATGACGATTGGGAATCCTCGGAAAGAACGCGTCTGGAAAGACTTTTGCATGCCCAGCCAGAGGCAGCGGCTGAGCTTGAGTATATTCGCACGCATACGGGGTTTTGTCGGCGAATTACCGTGACCCCCGGCGACATCCAACGTCTTGCCAACTAGAAACTTGAGACCGCAGACTTGTGACACTCGACCCGCAAACTGTCCACGTTGATCTTGGCTCGCGAAGCTACGATATTCAAATTGGCAGTGGAAATCTGTGCAACTGGGAGTTCCTGCTGACCCGCTGTCCGCAGGCACCCCACGCCGTCATCATCACCGATACCAACGTCGATCCCCTCTTCGGCGACAAGCTGGCCGATTACCTGGAAGACGAGGATTTTGAAATCGACCTGATGATCGTCGATGCCGGAGAACCAAGCAAATCACCCGAGGTGGCCCACGAACTCTGGGAACGGATGCTTGAAGAAGGCACCGATCGTCAGTCAATCGTTGTCGCGCTCGGCGGGGGTGTCGTCGGTGACCTCGCCGGTTTCGTGGCAGCCACCTACAGTCGCGGGCTCCGCTTGCTACAAGTGCCCACCACCCTGCTCGCCCAAGTCGATAGTTCCGTGGGTGGGAAAGTCGGGATCAATCTACCCCAAGCCAAGAATATGGTGGGTGCATTCTGGCAACCGCTCGGGGTTGTGATCGACGTCGATACGTTGAACACGCTCCCAGACCGTGAATACCGGGCCGGTCTCGCCGAAGTAATCAAGTACGGCGTGATCCTTGATCACGAGTTTTTCACTTTCCTCGAGCAACATATTCAAGCTGTTCAGGAACGAGATGCCGGCACACTGCAAACCATCATCCACCGTTGCTGCCGATTAAAGGCTGATGTCGTGGAAAACGACGAACGTGAAGAGAGCGGACACAGGGTCGTCCTGAACTATGGACACACCTTTTGTCACGCCATGGAAGCTGCCAGTGGTTACCAAGAGCTGCTTCACGGAGAGGGTGTCGCGATTGGCATGCTTTGCGCTTCACGGCTTGCCGAATGCCTTGGCCGCACCGATTCGATCACCACCCAACGGCAGTTCGATTTGCTCACCGCGCTGCAACTCCCCACCCAAGTACCCGCTTTCGACCCCGAGGAACTCCTCCGCTTGATGTACCACGACAAGAAAACCAACAGCGGACGCCTCCGCTTTGTGCTTCCCAGTCGGATCGGGCATGTCGAACTGGTTGACGACGTTCGCGATGAGCAGGTGTTGTCGGCCCTGGTCAATCCCACCTGACTTGCAAATCTAAAAAACTTTTGGAATCAGAACTGGTAAAACCAGCGGTATTCCACTATAGTTCTCCTAGCTGGACTATCTGAAATTTTTTGGAGTTCCTGCACAAGTTCGTTGCGCTGCTGGGGCGGACCAGTGGTTCTTTGCAAATGACACTTGGCTCCAAAATTTCGCGGTTTCCCGCATTGGGATTGGCCGCCGAAAGGGCAGTTTCGTCCTCTCTGTACGACCAAGAGTCCCAACTGTGTATGATCTCAGAAATCGAGTTGCGCTTATCGCACACGATGCGTCAGTCGTCGATTCGATGCTGCGTGTCACGAATGCGAATTCTTGGCAATTGCAACACTTTGAAACCTGCGAATTTTGGCTTCACCAAGGCGCAGGCGACCTCTCATGGAACGGTGCCGTACCATCGTCACTACAGACTGGCTGCTTGTTGATTCAAGCAACACTGTCGAGTCGTGAACTACCAAACGACCTGGCTCGCGCGTGTTCCTTGAGGGCCGGTTTGCCTGTGGTCATCCTCACCCACAACCCAACCGTCGATGGTGTTGTCGCGGCAATGCGCGCGGGGGCAGGCAACCTGATTGAGTTCCCATGCAGTGACGAACAATATGAACAGGTGATTCGTGGAGCACTGGATGAGGGTGAAAAGATGTATCCCAAAGTTGTCCGTGCCCACGAGTCAAGATCACGTTTGTCGAAACTGAGTTCCGACGAGCAGGTAATTCTCGATAAACTTATGGACGGCAGGTCCAATAAAGCAATTGCGTCGACACTCCAAATGGGGCTGCGAACGGTTGAACTCCGCAGGGCTCGGCTGCTGCAGAAGATGGATGCCAAGAACCTGGCTGAACTCGTGCGGCTGGTTTGCGAAGCGCGAGCCTTGACCTCCTAGATTCCTGGCTCTTTAGCGGCTGGCGCGATAGGATGCTGGGGCTTCGATTTTGTGGCCAGGTTGGATTTCTTTTTCCAGGGAAGTCGTGAACTCCCTGGAGAGGGAATCGGTATCCCCGTCGGTAGATTTGAACGCCCCATGACCCATGACCCGATTCCCCCTGGCCTTGCCGATAGCGTGCGGCTTTCGCTGGTCGAGGGAGTGGGTCCGCGGTTGCGAACCGAGTTACTCTCGGCGTTTGGTTCCGCTTCGGCGGCACTGAGTGCCAGCCCGACCACCCTCAGCAGGCTTCCCGGCATTAGCCCCAAAGTCGCTCAGCGGATTGCTGCGGCGATCGAGACGGTGGATGCCGAAACCGTAATTCGATCTGCGTGGAAACATCAGATTGATGTTTTGACGAGCGAACAGGAAGTCTATCCACGGTTGTTGAAAGAGATTCACGATCCACCTGGTGTGCTTTATCGCCGCGGCACGTTAACCGCTCAGGACCCGTTAGCGATCACCCTCGTGGGGACCCGGCAGGCAACGCAATATGGTCTCCGACAGGCCGAGCGACTGGCCGCCAGCCTGGCCGGCGCGGGACTGACGGTCGTCAGCGGATTGGCTCGGGGTATCGACGCCGCTGCGCATCGCGGAGCTCTACAAGCTGGTGGCCGCACGATTGCAGTTCTCGCCAGCGGGCTGCTTCAAATTTACCCGCCAGAGCATCAAACTTTGGCAAATCAGGTCTCCCAGCAGGGCTGCCTTCTGACCGAGGCACCGCCCCATCAGCGACCCTTTGCCGGGGCATTTCCACAGCGTAACCGGCTCCTCAGCGGGCTGTCGGTGGGGACCGTGGTGATCGAAGCACCGATCCGCTCCGGGGCTTTAATCACCGCCCGCCTTGCCTGCGAGCAGGGGCGGGAGGTCTTTGCGCTGCCCGGGCCCGTGGAGAGCCGCGCCTCGCGCGGCTGTCATGCGCTGATTCGCGACGGCGCAACGCTTGTCGAAAATATCGATGACATCTTTGAACAACTCGGCCCACTGGTCGAGCCGGTTCTTCAGAACGACGGCGCTGCACTCCGTGAACCCCAGGAACTCCGTCTGAATGCCATCGAACAGCAGGTGCTCCAAGCGATCAACGACGAAGGAACCTCGATCGACGTCGTGACGCGAACCTGTGGTCTACCTGTACACCGCGTTCTGGCGACCATCAGCGTCCTGGAAACAAAGCGGTTGGTACGCAGGGTGAGCGGTCAGCAGGTAAGCCGTGTTTAGCTCACTTGGCAGCCATAGCCAACCGTTGACCGATCGGCGGATGGCTGTGGAATAAGAATACTTCGACCGGATTTGGGTCTGTGTCAGCCTTATTCAGTTTGGCAAGTTTTGCAAACGCTGAACGATAGGCTGCCCGATCACCGGTTCGCGCCAGCGCATATCGATCCGATTGCCGCTCATAGTGACGACTCATGAAATTTTGCACGGGCTCCAGGACCAACCGGAAAACTAACAATGTAAACATCACCAGCGGCAACGCGCTGGTCGGTACCTGCGCGCCAATCCCCCCGGTCCACCATTGAATCAGCCAGTGGCAAAGCCAAAAACCGAGTAAGCTCCATACGATACCTGCCGCAATCATTTTATTGATGTGCCGGTGAACGTGATGACCAATCTCGTGGGCAAAGATTACTTCGATTTCCTCCAGCGAAAACTGGTCGAGCAGAGTGTCCCCCATCAACACGCGTCGCGTTGGCCCCAGCCCCGCCAACATCGCATTCGCCTTGGACGTATCTGCACTGAGACCAAGTCGGTAGACCCCTTCTATCGTTAACCCGGTACCCTCGGTCAGCCGAGCCATGCGGTCTTCGATCTCGCGGTTGTCGAGCCGTTCGATCTTGTGGAACAATGGCATGATCAACACCGGGGCAGCCTGACCCAGGATCACGTTCACCACGAAGAATGCTCCAGCCGCAATCAACCACCAGTAAGGACCCGTATTCCAGATGATCGCAAACAGGGCCACAAACATCACCAAACTGAAAACCAGTGCGAGCCCGTTGTTAAGTGACCAGTTCCGCAACCAGCGCAAGTGCGTTTGGCGACTCAAACCAAACCAATGCTCCACTACAAACCCCGAGAAAAACGAAAGTGGAGCACTGACCATGACGTGAAATGCAAACACAATCAACAACAGGGCGATCAATCTCAAATAAGAGCACGAACCACTCAAAGCGGGGAACTTTGCCAGCCAGCTGTCCAGCGGGACGGCAACCACAAAGGTCACGACCCCCAAATAGACCAGGTCGAGCGCCGAGTCCGCCAGCGAACAGGCGAGGGAAATCCGACCATAGCGGCGGGCTTCAGCTTGCTCGTGAGGCGTCATTTCCGAAGCCAGGCCCGCCTCGAGCGGTTTCGCATGAGTGGTCGGCTCGCTGGGTTGCTCGGTCACGGTAAATCTCGCAAACGAATGAGTGGACTGTTGGGAAGCCGCCGATACGAGTCGCTCTCCGAATCTTCAGTCTTGCATTTTAAGCGCGGGGTATCAAAGGCCTCGGTAGCCAGTTACAAACGGCCCTGTCTTCTGCCGAAATGGCACCTTCTCAGGCAATTGTAAGTTATTATGTTAACTGACATTAGGCCGATCCAGAAATCTCCCAGGTGTCGCACAGTTGAACAATTTGATGATCAAATTTGCGACGTCTGGAGGGAGGTTTTGCAAAATTGGCAGATGCCACAGGACCCAAGAATTGGTTTTTCGCGCGAACCAATACTACCTTTCTTTGCGTAACAACCGTTGGGGGAAGTACTTACTGTGGTTGTGGGTAAATCCTGACCTTGCTGGCACAAGGGGTTCGGCACGCAAATTGCTATTTTTCGACATCGACGGTGGTGCTCCCTGTGCCGGATGGTGCGATGTCTCGTTGAAGAACCGGTTCGGTTGCGCTCTGTCATTCCCAACGACCCATGGATTTGCACGTGTTAGAATGTGAGGGTTGGTGGGTGACCATTTTAGACGACGGCGAAGAAAGAATTCTTCCCACCGATGCGTCGAACTCTCGATCACAGGAGTTCGTAACCATGATTGCAAAAACCACGGATGAAAAACTGACGACTACCCAACTCGATAGCGTCGCAGAAATCACCGATGAAGAGTTGCTGTTAGAATACCGGGCTACCGGTAACCAACAGTTCTTTGATCGGCTTGTGCAGCGTTACGAGCGGGAACTGTTCAATTACCTTCGCCGCTTCCTGGGAAGCAGCGTGTTGGCTGAGGACGCATTTCAGGGCACATTCCTGCAGGTGCACCTCAAGTCGCATATGTTCGACGCGGACCGCAAGGTTCGGCCTTGGCTCTATACCGTAGCCACGAATCAGGCTATCGACATCCAGCGCCGTAACAAGCGGCACCGGCTGGTGAGCCTTGATCGGCCCAACCGTTCGCAAAATGAAGAACTGGGGGCCTTGGTTGATCTGCTGCAAAGCGGTGAACCCGACCCGCTCGATCGGCTTGATCAGGGAGAAAAAATCTTGTGGATTCGTCAGGCGGTAGCCGCCCTCCCCGATCAGTTGCAATCGGCCGTTAGCCTCGTTTACTTTCGTGGGGTAAAATACCGGGAAGCGGCGGATGAACTCGCCGTGCCCGTGGGAACCGTGAAAAGCCGACTTCACTCAGCCATCAAACGGCTGGGCCAAGCCTGGAATGATTCTCCTTGGGCTTCAACAGTTTGACCTGCAACTGCTGATACGAATCTATGTCCTTCACTATTGATCAAGATTGACAGCCAACGAGGGAGTCTGCCACAAAGGTAGGCTCCCTCGCTCGTTGCTGGTACGAGTTTTCCTCGGTTCAAGCTACTCCGTTAAATCTGCTCTGCAACATGCACGACCTACTGGTTGGATACCTGCTGGACGAACTTGATGACGACCAGCGGCGAATTGTCGAAGAACGGCTTCGTCGCGATCCAGACTTTCGTCGTCAACTGGCCCATTTGAGTCGCTGCCTCGGGCAAGATCGTAATGCCGAAAACCTGCCGACTGAACCACCGCGAGGTTTGGCGGAACGCACGGCCAGGAACATAGCCCATGCCACTGACTCCGGCGAATTTCGCTTACCAAATAAATACGGATACTCGTCCATTGGTTTTGCCGACGACGATTCGCGCGGTAAATCGCATTGGACCATTGTCGACATGGCGGTGGCAACCGGAGTTGTGCTGGCAGTCGGAATGTTGCTCTTGCCAGCACTGCGCGATAGCCGCTCCGCGGCGCGGCGCCTTGAATGTCAAAGTCATCTTCGCCAGTTGGGTGTCGCCCTGGCCAATTACTCAGAAGCGTACCAAAAGTACATGCCCAGGATTGAAACTGGGGAACCGGCTGGCATTTTCACAGTCCGGTTGGTCGACAACCGTTTTATCGATCGCGACCAAGCCAGGCAACTGATCGTTTGCCCGGCAACGGAACTGGCCGAAAATATACAATCCAGGCAGGTTAACATTCGAATCCCCTCTTTTGCCGTGTACCAATCGGCCAAAGGGACTGTTTTGGTTCGCTTGCAGAAAATGATTGGCGGTAGTTTGGCCTATCGATTGCCATTTCTCAGAAAGGGCCAGTACGTGGCGCTCCGCAATACGTATCGGAAAGATATCCCCATCCTCTCGGACGCACCCAACCCCCAGAATCCCGAATTTAAAAGCTGTAACCACGGTGGATATGGGCAAAACGTGCTGTTTCAGGACCTCCGCGTTGAGTACCTGAAAGGTCCGTTATGCAACACGACGAGGCGTGATCACCTCTTCCTGAATGATGATGGCTTGCCGGTTGCCGGCACAGATCGCGACGATTCGGTCCTCGGTCCCAGCGGTGCCGTATTGGATAATCTTGCGGTCCGTTAGCCGGCCCCTTTAGCCAGTTGCTCTGGCGACGGACCGATCGTGTCAACAACCGGTTCGCATACCTGGCAATCGTAGCTGTTGGCTCCGATGGGCACGACTGCCGACGTTTCTACCCGGCGCGAACCGACAAGTCGCGTGCACCAGGGTGGCAAAATGCTTCGATTTCCAGATTCCGCCCCTCAAATCCGCACGATCCCTACAACACTTGCCTGGTACTTCATCGGTTCTTGCTCAACTGTCGTGGCCAGCGACAAGCAATTTGCCCGAATAAATCAATATGGTTCGAATTACCTTCGCCTATAGTCTGCTCCTGGCCTGGGTCACACTCCTGACCAATACCGGCACCC
>Ga0315336_1005599_pt1 | contig 13589 bp, 10 predicted proteins | sample ASW5metaG_FD_204512 | JGI IMG/M metagenome (GOLD analysis project Ga0315336, IMG submission 204512) | Ammonia-oxidizing marine archaeal communities from Monterey Bay, California, United States - ASW #5 | ecosystem: Environmental > Aquatic > Marine > Intertidal zone | place: USA: California...
CAACGGATTTGAAACGATCGTCGCCTGCCCATGCCGGGTCTCCCATGGTCAGGCGCAAATCTTCCCACTGTTGTTCAGTGTCCACTGCTATCGCGCACCACTGGTCGTCCCCGGCGCAGGGATAGGCCCCTTGAGGAGCGGCTACATCCGACCGATTGCCGTTACGCGACACAATTTTGCCCGAGGCATTGTAGTCGATGATTTGCGGCGCTAAAAACTGCACCCCCATCTCCATCTGTGCGGCATCTATGTGCTGGCCCTGTCCCGTCCGGCGGCGGTGGTCCAGGGCAGCCATGACTAAAGCGGAGATGAAACGAGGTGACACAACGTCGGTATAGGCCGTCCAGGGACCATCGGGAGGCAGGTCAGGCCATCCGGTTATATCATAATACCCGGCGATAGCCCCGGCGTGGAAGCCGTACCCCGCCAAGGATCTGGCGGATCCGGTCTGGCCCATCAGACAGGTAGAAACCATCAGAATCGATGGGTTTAATGAGCGAGCCTTTTCGTATCCCATGCCCAGTGCATCCATCGTCCCGGGTGTAAAACTCTCGAAATACACGTCGGCCCACTCGATTAGGCGGCAAGCGATGTCCAAGCCCGCAGGATTTTAAGATCGATAGAAGCCCGACCTTGGACGAGTTGAAGTCTCTGTAAAAATGCGAGCGATTCGGCCCCGGCACACGATCCTTGAACGGACCCGCAACCCGTAATATGTCGGGATGACCCTCGGTTTCCATCCGTACCACCGTCGTGCCGTGGTCCCCCAGGTATTTGGACGTTATAGGCCCAACCGCCACCCAAGAGAAGTCGGCGACTTTGAGGCCCTCAAATGGAAGTTGCACAGCCATTAACTCCTCCTACGCGCTGTTTATGCCGGTAGCTGCGGCGATTTCCCCATCCGATAATCCTAACTTCTCACCCAGAATCTCTGCGTTGTGCTGACCGAGAGTGGGTGCCCAACGCCGCACACCCATAGGTGTCTTCGTCAAACGGGCGAACAATCCGGGCACCGACACTCCTCGTCCATCAGCCAACGGCGCCTGAAGCCAAAATCCCCGTTCCTCCAGCTGGTGAAAACGGGTCAAGTCCTCAGTAGTACTCACGGGGGAGATGGTGATATCCTCCCGCAGTCCCCGTTCCAGCAACTCCCGCTTCGTGTATTTTCGGAGGTAACGCCGGGTGGCTTCCACTGTCTCTTCCAATGGGTACGTCACCGGCATGTCCTGCAGGAAGCGCCGTTCATAAGTCGGCCAGTCCTCGTCGTCGATCCACTCTTGAGGAACAATGCCATCTTCGACTAACCAGTGGACGAACTTGACCATGGTGGAGCCAACGTTAATCATCACCACGTAGTCATCTACGCACTCAAAGGCCACTGGGACTTTCATCGCCCCAAGCTGTAGTTCGGACCCACCCCGGTTGATGTCATACCCCTGGATGGAATGGGCGGCCATACCGTGAAGCATGGTCCACACCATGGTGGCTTGGGCGGATACATCGACGAACTGGGCCTGGACAGTCTGGACCATAAGAGCGTGGGCGGTCATCGCACCCACTGCCGCTTCGGCGGAAGCCTGAAACCAAACTTGTGGCACTGTGATACGCAACGGTGTCCTGTCTGGGTCACACTGAAGACTCATTGGTCCGCCCATGGCCGCAATGGTAAGGTCGTTAGCGGCGAATCCGGAATAGAGGCCGTCCTGACCGTAGGCGGTGATTTCCACTTATACCAGGCGGGGATTAAGCTTTCGCATCTCGTCGAAAGCCAAGCCCAAAGAAGCCATTTCCCCTGGCTCGGACGATTCTATAAGAAAGTCGGATTTTTGCACGAGTGACATCAGAGCCTGTCGGCCGGGTTCCGATTGAAGGTCCAAAGTGATGCCGCGCTTGTTACGGTTATAAGAGAAGAACTGAAGGCTTTGTTCCGTCTCCGGGGCAGCTTCTAGGTACGGAGGCATCTGTCGACTGTATGAGCCTTGGGGAGGTTCAATCTTTATAACGTCGGCGCCCATGTCGCCAAGCATCATGGCGGTCAACTCGCCCCGGTGGTCCGTCAAGTCCAACACAGTATAAGGACTGCGCATTTTGGGCCCTCCTCTAGGAGTGGCGAAATTATAGCAGGGTGGTCCCGCCTTGCGATTTCTCAAATTTCAGGGGTATCATGGTTCAGTTACACCTTGTGTAGTACCCCGGATAAAAGGCACTACAATACTGAGTGCCACCAACTTCCGGGGATGCCCAAATCCGGCGGGACGAGGTTGAAATGATCTTCCGTACTTACCGCTATTCCCATTGGGACGGCACTCAGCGAATCTTCGACTTGGACGCCGAAGAGCTGATGGACCGGCTTTCTGAAGAAATCATGAACCAGGGTGACGTCAACCGCGCCCTGAGGGAGATGATGCGCCAAGGGTTCCAGGACAGCGACGGGCATCAGATGCCCGGTCTGCGCGACATCATGGAGCAACTGAAGAACCGCCGCCGACAACAGATGCAGCAGTACAACATGGATTCGGTGGTGGACGACCTGAAGGAACGACTGGAAGACATTATCCGAACGGAGCGGGACGGGATCCAGCGCCGCTTGGATGAGGCTCAGGAACAGGTTGAGGCCGCACCGGAAGATGAGCGTTCCCAGCAGGAAAGCCTTTACAAGCTTCTGGAGCAGCGGGCGGAACGCAATCAGGACAAACTAGACGCATTACCCGAGGGCATGGGTGGGCAGATTCAGAAACTCATGGAGTATGACTTCATGGACCCGGATGCCCAGCAAGAATTCCAAGAACTACTGGACATGCTCAAGAGCCAGATGGCTCAGAACATGGGCCAACAGATGAGGGACCAGATCCAGGGCATGACCCAGGAACAGATGGCAGCGATGCAGGAGATGCTTCGCCAGATGAACCAGATGATGCGGGACAAGCTGGAAGGAAAGGAGCCCGACTTCCAGGGCTTCATGGAGCAGTTTGGCGACGCCTTCGGAGACAACCCGCCCCAGTCCTTCGACGAACTCATGGAGATGTTCCAACAACAATCGGCGCAGATGCAGTCGATGATGGACAGCATGTCGCCGGAGATGCGCCATGAGATGGAAGACGCCTTCGCGGCGGCCATGGACCCTGGGACCCGCCAGCAGATGCAGCAGTTCGCATCTCTCATGGAACAACTAATGCCCATGGACGACATGCGCCGCCAGTATCCCTTCCTGGGCGAAGACAGCCTGACCATGGAACAAGCCATGGAGATGATGGCAAATCTTCAGGACTTGGACCGACTGGAGCAGCAGTTACAAGAAGCCATGCGCACCGGCGAGTTGGATAAACTGGACCCGAAAAAGCTGGCCGAGTTACTGGGTGAAGAAGCCCGGCAGGCCTGGGAAGAGATGGACCGCCTACGCAAGATGTTGCAGGAAGCGGGCTACGTTACCGCCGACGAAAAGATGGATCTGACAGCGCGGGGGATCAGGCGTATCGGCCAGAAGGCCTTGAAAGAAGTCTTCGCCAACCTAAAGAAAGACCGGTTGGGCGATCACCGGATGAATATCCGGGGAGCCAACGGTGATGTCCTGGGCGAAACCAAGACTTACGAATTCGGCGACCCATTCCACGTGGACCTACAGGCCACGCTGAAGAACTCCGTCATCCGGGGTGGTCCGGGACTGCCGGTGAAGATGGATCCTCAGGACTTTGAGATTTACCGCAACGAGCACATGACCCGGTCTTCGACAGCGGTCCTTCTGGACCAGAGCCGGTCGATGGGCCTGTTCAACAATTACCAGGCCGCTAAGAAAGTGACACTGGCACTGATGTCTCTCATTCGCACCCAATTCCCTAGGGACTCCCTATATTTCATCGGCTTTTCCGACTACGCCCGGGAGATTAAAGAGGAAGACCTCGCCAAATCCAGTTGGAATGCCTGGGTGTCCGGCACCAACCTACATCACGCCTTGATGCTGGCCCGCAAACTGTTGAACAAGGAGAAGGGCAGCACCCGCCAGATATTGCTGATTACCGACGGCGAACCTACTGCCCACCTGGAAGGTGACCGGGCCTACTTCAGCTACCCACCCAGCTATCGGACGGAGCAAGAAACCCTGAAGGAAGTTAAGCGCTGCACTCAGGAAGACATCCTGATCAACACGTTTATGCTAGAGAACAACTATCAACTGGTGAACTTCGTTGACCGTCTGACCCGGATCAACCGGGGACGGGCCTTCTACTCCAGTTCCAGTAACCTGGGCGAGTACGTTCTGGTTGACTACGTACAGAGCCGCAGGAAGCGGGTGACGGCGTAACGGGTTAACCTCTTTCAATCATCGTTGACCGACGCAGAGAATCTGAAGCGCCCTCCGTCGTTCCGGCGCAGGCCAGAACCCAGGGAATTTTGCTTCTGCGGCGTGGCATGTAGCAACCGAAGCGCGACAGTCATTCCGGCCTGCGCCGGAATGACTGTCATGAGTAAGTCATCCTCACGGTGAGGTAAGTTCAAGAACGTATTACCCTGAAGATGCATAGCAAAATATTCCGAGAATCCTCTTCCCCCACTTCTGGGGGTGTGTTAACATAAGCTAGACAACTTAACCTAATAGGGTCGTGAGGCCGTGCCCAATGAGGGTGGCCGGGCTTTTAAGACAGTCCAGAGAGGCTGGCAAAGTTAGCGCCCATATCACCCCAAGCCGCCACCAAGGCGGCTTGGATGCGCGTAAACCTTTTGCTAATCAATGGGCAAGAGGTTTTTTTGTTGCGTGGGTCCCTCCAAACTGCATTACATAACCGACAACCCAGGCTCAGAGGTCCAAACTTAGGCTTGGATTTTCGTCGAATCTGACAATGGAATCACATGGGGACATATGGCAGACAGGCAGATAATGAATGACCAGGACATCAGGCGGGCTCTGGCCCGCGTGGCCCACGAGATTCTGGAAAGAAACCGTGGTGCAGAGGATCTGATTGTCGTGGGCATCCATACTCGAGGGGTCCATCTGGCCCAGCGCCTGGCCAGCAATCTGACCGAATTTGAGGGGAGTGAAGTGCCGGTGGCGGACCTGGACATCAATCTTTACCGCGACGACGTGAAAGCTAGGATGAGCCCCCGTATCCGGCCCACGCGGATCCCCGTAGACATCCAAGGCAAAAAGGTAGTGCTGGTTGACGACGTGCTATTCACCGGGCGCACAGTCCGTGCCGCCATGGACGCGCTCAACGACTTTGGACGCCCACAGCAGATTCAGCTTGCCATACTGTTGGACCGGGGCCACCGGGAATTGCCCATACGCGCCGATTACGTAGGTCAGAACGTTCCCACCTCGCCGGATGAAGTCGTCCAGGTAAAACTGGTGGAGACCGACGGGATCGACGAGGTAGCTATCGTTCGGGTGGAGGAGTAGGCAGTTATGAGCCTCTTAAACGCTTTAGCAACCGAAGCCCAGCCTCAGGTCATAGCCTCCGGCGGCCTAAAGCGCCGCCGTCATGTGCTGGACTTAGACGACTTCTCCCAACACGAGATTCTTGAAGTTCTGGAGTCGGCCGAGGGTATGTCGGAGGTTCTGCACCGGGACATCAAGAAAGTACCGGCTTTGCGGGGCCGGGTCGTCGTGACCCTATTTTATGAAGCCAGTACCCGCACACGCATGTCGTTCGAAGAGGCCGGAAAGATTCTCAGCGCCGATGTCATCAACATGTCCGCTTCCGGTAGCAGCGCGGAGAAGGGCGAGTCGTTACTCAACACCGGGCTGACCATCCAAGCCATGGGCGTAGACACCATCGTCATCCGGCATCCCCACTCGGGAGCCCCCTACTTGCTAGCCCAGCACTTGGACAAAGTCGGGATAATCAACGCCGGCGACGGCATACACGCCCACCCAACCCAGGCACTATTAGACCTGTACACGGTTAAAGAAAAACTGGGCCGCCTGGAAGGCCTGAAGGTCGTCATCGTCGGCGACGTCCTGCACAGCAGAGTCGCCCGCTCCAACATCTGGGGATTCGCCAAGATGGGGGCGCAGGTGGTCCTTTGCGGGCCCAGCACGCTGCTGCCCTTGGACATTCTCCGGCCCAGCGGCGTCCCGGCCAACGATGAGCCGCTGGCGTCCGTCCAGGTCGAAACCAATCTGGACCAAGCCCTCGAAGGGGCCGACGTAGTGATGGCTCTGAGATTGCAAGCGGAACGACAGAACGGCGGCTTTTTGCCCAGCATGCGAGAGTACATCCGCCGATGGCAGGTAACCGAGGCCCGGTTGGGACGGTCCAACCCAACCGTAATGATTATGCACCCCGGCCCGCTGAATGAGGGCATAGAGATAAGCTCCACCCTAGCCCACGGCGGCAGGTCCGTCATAGAACGGCAGGTAACCAACGGAGTGGCCATCCGCATGGCCCTCCTCTACCACCTGTCTGCCGGTGGGGGAGCATAGGTGTTAGGATTGACTTCTGACACGATTCTGATAAAAGGCCCGCGCATCATCGACCCCGGCCGAGGGGTGGACGAGGTTGGAGACATCCTCGTTCGGAACGGAGCCATCTTGGCGTCCGGACAGATATCCTTCGACGACATCCCTGAAGGCTGCCGCGTCGTCGAGGCCGCTGGCAAAGTAGCCAGTTCGGGCTTCATAGACATCCACTGCCACCTGCGTGAGCCGGGCTACGAGTACAAAGAGACCATCGCCGCCGGAACCAGGGCTGCGGCCCGTGGCGGCTTCACCAGCATCTGCTGTATGCCCAACACCGACCCGCCCATAGACAACTCCGCCATGGTGGAATTCATCCTGCAGCGGGCCAGGGATGAAGGTATCGTCCGGGTGTTCCCCATAGGTTGCGTCACCAAAGGCCGCAAAGGAAAAGAGCTATCCGAGATGGAAGAACTGGCCGTCGCCGGGGTCGTGGCTTTTAGCGACGACGGCGACCCGGTGGAAGACCCCAACCTGATGCGGCTGGCGCTTACCTACAGTTCCGACCTTGGTCTGCCCATCACCAACCACTGCCAGGACCGATCATTGTCCCGCGATGGAGTGATGGCCGAAGGCCGGGTTGCCACCCGGTTGGGGCTTCCGGGCATTCCGTCCGCTGTGGAAGAGGCCATGATGGCCCGGGACGTCGCCTTAGCAGAACTAACCAGTGGCCGGATACACCTGGCCCACCTCAGCACCGCCGGTAGCGTACCGCTGGTGAAGCAAGCCAGAGAACGTGGCATCCCTGTCACGGCTGAGGTCTGCCCCCACCACCTGACCATTACCGACGAATGGGTATTGGGCGGGCAATCGGCAAGGACCGTTGCCGGCGGAACATTCGCCTACGATACGTTAACCAAGGTATACCCGCCTTTGCGCGGCCAGCGTGACGTAGACGCCTTGGTGCAGGGCTTGGCCGACGGGACGATAGACTGTATCGCCACCGACCATGCTCCCCACGAACTAATCAGCAAACTGGTGACTTACCAGGACGCTCCTTCAGGCATCAGCGTCCTAGAAACCGCCTTGGGGTCGGCTTTACAACTGGTCCACGGTGGACACATGACTCTGAACGCTCTGGTGGAAAGGATGACTGTGGGTCCCGCCCGAGTGTTAGGTGATTCCTTCGACCATCTATCAACCCTGGCGCCGGGTTCGACGGCTGACATCGTTATCTTCGATCCCGACCTGGAGTGGGTGGTAGATCCCAACGAGTTCCAGTCCATGGGCAAGAACACTCCGCTGCAAGGCGCCACGCTGAAAGGGCAGGTCATTGCCACCATGGTACAAGGTCGGTTCGTGTACGAGGATGGCGCAGTTGTTTAAGCAAGCGCATCTGGTGCTGGAAGACGGCTCGATCCACCAGGGAGAGGTCTTTGGGTCGGAATCCGGCGGCAACGGCGAGGTGGTGTTCAACACTAGTATGACCGGGTACCAGGAAGTCCTGACCGACCCGTCTTACGCCGGGCAGTTGGTAACCCTGACCTACCCATTGGTGGGCAACTACGGCATCAACAAAGAGGATTTCGAATCGCGCAGGATCCAAGTCTCCGGACTAATCGTCCGGGAACACTGCGACCAGCCGAGCCACACCGGAGCGGATGAGACGCTGCACGAATTTCTCAAGTCGCAAAACATCCCCGGCATCAGCGGCGTCGACACTAGGGCCATCTCCCGTCGGTTGCGCAACCGGGGTGTGATGTCAGGAATCATCACCACCGAATCTCCCGAATCAGCTTTAGAAAGATTGGCGAAAGCCACGCGGTACGACGACGTAGACTTCGTCCGTACTGTCACCACTGACCAGGGATACTCTTGGGACGAACCCGCGTTGGAGCCCGGCGCGCCCGGATACCGGATACTGGTTACCGATTGCGGCCTGAAATACAACATCCTCCGCCTGCTGCGGCAACGTGGCTGCGAAGTCGCAGTTGTGCCCGCCACCATGCCAGCGGGAGAAATGCTGGCGATGAAGCCTGACGGCATCCTACTTTCGCCGGGACCAGGCGACCCTCAACTTTTGGACTACCTGGTTTCCAACGTGCAGAAGCTAGTAGGCAGGGTACCCATGATGGGTATCTGCCTGGGCCACCAGATTCTAGCAAGAGCCATGGGCGCCCAGACCTTCAAGCTTAAGTTCGGTCATCGTGGCGGCAACCATCCGGTGAAAGATCTGATTGACGGTCGGGTTTACATCACCGCGCAGAACCATGGGTATGCCGTAAGCGCGGACTCATTGCCAGCAGGGCTGGAGATTTCCCATATAAACTTGAACGACGATACCATCGAGGGGCTGAGGCACCGGGAATTGCCGGTATTTACCATTCAGTACCACTCGGAAGGTTCGCCGGGGCCCCACGATAACGAATACCTATTCGATCGTTTCCTCAAGTTGGTCCAAGGGGCCGGTTAAACACTTTGCCAAATCATTTGAAAGGAGGATCGCCTATACAGCTCTAACCGGAAGTCTATGAAATACGCCAGGTCAGCAAACCTTGCACGACTTATAGGAATATATTGGAGGTAACCAAATGTCTTCATTCTCCTTGGTGTTGGTGGAAGAGGGTGTGGAGGTGGAGATTCCTGGCGACTTGATGAGCGTTGTATCGCTCTTTGATGAAGAGGTACCCTGGTTTCAACATTCCGGTCACGAATACCAGCTCACTCCAGGCAGGACCGAGCTGGGAGTCCGGTGGGACTTGTCGATCAAATTGATTAACTCGCAACACCGAGACTGGGAGCAGCCCACGGTGGGCCGTGTCGAGTTGGAAGCTCAAAACTACGGGGAAGTAGTCGTCCGTATCCCGCCGAGGGACCGGGAAGACCCTTCCAATTACTCGGAGTGTGACCCCGGCGGCAATTTCTTGGGATCATTTATTTTTCAAACGTTAAACATGCTCCAAAAAAAGGAGCTAATCACGTTGCCGGGCCTCCTGCCAACCTCTTAGAGATTCATAGGCAATAATGCCGGTCCGCTGGTGCATCGACGTTACCTGGGTGGTTCGTCGTAGGTACGACGGTAATTAAAGGGAGTAAAGGGATTAGCATCTCGGGAAAACCTGGGAAGGTACTGGTCATCGGTTCCGGGCCTATCGTGATTGGTCAGGCAGCTGAGTTTGACTATGCAGGCACACAAGCCTGCAAAGCTCTCCGTGAGGAGGGTGTCACAACCGTACTGGTTAACTCCAACCCCGCAACCATAATGACCGACGACGCGACAGCGGACCGCGTCTACATCGAACCATTGTCCGTCGAGGTTCTCGACCGCATCATTGATCGGGAGAGGCCCGACGGCATACTTCCAACTTTGGGCGGCCAGACCGGCTTGAACCTGGCCGTAGCCCTGGCGGATGCTGGCGTGCTGGAGAAGTACAACGTCCGTCTGCTTGGCACTCCTCTGGATACCATACGCCGTTGCGAAGACCGGGAATTGTTCCGGGATTTTCTTCGTGAGGTCGGAGAACCTGAACCCCTTGGCGAGATTGCGTCGAACATGGAGGAAGCCCGCGCCATCGGCAAAGCCGTGGGTCTGCCATTGGTGGTACGTCCCGCTTACACCCTAGGTGGCAGCGGCGGCGGATTCGCCTCCACCTGGGAGGAATTCGAGACCATCGCCCAAAGCGGTCTCTCCACCAGCCCCATCTCTCAGATTCTCCTTGAAAAGTCCCTGGCCGGATGGAAGGAGATTGAATACGAGGTCATGCGTGACGGTGCGGATAACTGCATCACCGTCTGCAATATGGAAAACCTAGACCCCATGGGCGTCCACACCGGCGACAGTATCGTAGTAGCTCCCAGCCAAACGCTGACCGATAAAGACTATCAGATGCTCCGAAGCGCCAGCCTGAAAATCATTCGGGGACTGGGCATCGAGGGCGGTTGCAACGTCCAATTCGCATTGCAGCCTCATCAAAGGGTCGCCGAAGCCATCGGATTGGACCCTACCCATGACGCTCCCTATTACGTGATTGAAGTCAACCCAAGAGTCAGCCGCAGTTCAGCGTTGGCCAGCAAGGCCACCGGCTATCCCATCGCCAGGGTCGCCGCCAAGATTGCCGTGGGAAAGCGTCTGGACGAGATTCCCAACGCAGTCACCGATAAGACACAAGCGGCTTTCGAGCCAGCGTTGGACTACTGCGTTATAAAGATTCCTCGTTGGCCTTTCGACAAGTTCCCCAGCGGCGACCGCAACGTCACCACCCAGATGAAAGCAACCGGGGAAGTCATGGCCATCGACCGATCATTCGAGGCCGCTTTGCAGAAGGCGGTCCGATCCCTGGAATTCAGTGGGCGCACTCTTTTGTGGGAAGACCCGGAGTGGCGTAGCGGAGGGACGTTCTCGCTGGACCGGCTACCTCTAGTGCCCAACGACCTGCGGCTGTGGGCGATGATGGCGGCGATCCGCCGGGACGTGGACTCCCATACCCTGCTGGAGCGCACCAACATCGACCCCTGGTTCATCAGTGCCTTGGAGCGCATCGTCGCCATGGAGCGACGCTTGCTGTCCGAGCCGTTGAGGCCCGACCTACTGTGGCGTGCCAAGCGGTTGGGCTTCTCCGACGAGCAGGTGGGTACGCTGGCCGACATGCTACCGGAGCAGGTACGGAATCTCCGCCATCAATGGGATCTCAAGCCCGTTTACAAAACGGTGGATACCTGCGCCGCCGAATTTGAGGCGGTCACGCCGTATTACTACGGCACCTACGACCAAGAAAACGAAGCAGAGCCTTTACCCGGACCCAAAGCACTGGTGATTGGCAGCGGGCCCATCAGAATCGGCCAGGGAATCGAGTTCGACTACTGTAGCGTCCACGCCGCCCAAGCCCTTTCCCAGGCCGGCGTCCGCAGCATAATGATTAACTCCAACCCCGAAACCGTGTCTACTGACTTCGACTCCAGCGACCGCCTTTACTTCGAACCGTTGGACGAAGAAGCGGTCAGGGATATCATCGACAACGAGACGGTGGACAATCAACCTCCGGCGTCAGTCGTTCAATTCGGCGGCCAGACAGCCATCAATCTGTCCCAGATCCTGGCAGCGGCCGGTTTGCCGATCCTTGGCTCCAGCGCGGAAACTATCGACACTGCGTCGGACCGGCACAAGTTTGAAGATTTTATGTCTCGATTGGGGATTCCCCAACCTCCGGGCGCAGCGGTGACCTCGGTGAGCGAAGCCCTCCAGGTCGCCCAGAACATCGGATATCCGGCAGTGGTACGCCCCAGCTACGTGCTGGGCGGCCGGGCCATGGAGATAGTTCAGAACGCCTCGGAGCTGATTCGCTACTTGACGGCGGCAGTCGAACTGGCGCCGGAACAACCGGTGCTCATCGACCGGTATATGGAAGGTAAAGAGTGCGAGGTCGACGCCATCTGCGACGGTGAGCAGGTCCTGATTCCCGGCATAATGGAGCACATTGAGCGGGCCGGAGTCCACAGCGGAGACTCCATGGCCATGTACCCCGGACTGAACCTCACCGATGAAGAAGTATCCACCATCGTGGACTACACGACTCGCATCGGCATGGCCATGGGCGTCCGGGGCCTCATGAATATCCAGTTCGTGGTTCTCGGGGGACCACCCTATCGTAGCCCCCACCTACCGGTGGAAGCCACTGCCGCTACTTCCGTCTACGTTCTGGAGGTTAATCCCAGAGGCAGCCGGACCATCCCATTCATCTCCAAGGTTACTGGAGTTCCAGTAGCCCCGGTGGCTACCCGGGTCATGATGGGAGAAAGCCTGTCATCCCAAGGGTATGAAGGCGGGCTCTGGCCCAGGCAGAACCTAGTCGGCATAAAAGCGCCGGTATTCTCCATGGGCAAATTGGTGGGCGTGGACTGGCACCTTGGCCCTGAGATGAAATCCACCGGAGAGGTTATGGGCGTTGACCGGGACTTCCCCGGTGCGCTAGCCAAGGCCCTTTTGGCGGCGAACCTGAACTTGAACAGAAAGATGGGGGTGCTACTGAGCATCGCCGACCAGCACAAAGCCGAAGCCCTTGATCTAATCAAGGATCTGGGACAGTCGGGCTGCCCTCTCTATGCCACCGAAGGCACCGCCGCCATGATTGCCGCCTTGAGTATTCAAGTAACTGTGGCCAACAAGCGGCTGGGCGAAGGGCGTCCCAACGTCGTAGATCTAATCACCGAAGGAACTGTCGGGGCGGTGATAAACACCCTATCCGGCGATACCTCTGTCATGCAAGACGGGTTCTTCATCCGCCGCGCCGCCGTAGAGCGTCAGATTCCCTGCTTCACCTCGCTTGACACCGCCAGGGTGGCAGTGGAAAGCCTGCTGATGGAGCGTAACACCTACAGCGTATTGCCCACTAAGGAATATCTGGCAGCTACTTAGCTACCACTCCATCTCCGTTCCCAACCCCATCTCTGTTGCCTTATCGTAGGCCAGCTTGGCTGCGGCTACGTCAGCCACCCCGGTGCCCATCATCTTAGCGAAGACTATCTGGTTGTGATTGTCACGACCCAATACGGTGCCGGCGACAGCGTGTCGTAGCTCCAATAGCTGACTCCACTGAAGAAGGCCGCGGTCAACGGCGCTAGCCATGTCGCCGGCCTCGTCACGAGCCTGCTCCACCGAATCCACGAATATCTTGTCAGCACGAACGATAGCGGCGTCGTCTACCTCGCGGATCCGCCAGGTTGTGGGTCCCGCTCCGATCAGGGTAACTCCCGACGCCAGCCACTCACCGTTCACGACCGGCTCAGTGGCGGCGGCGATGCAGATAACGACGTCGCTGCCCTCCACTACGTCCTGGCCTCCCGATACCGAGGAAACTGCCAACCCCAAGGAAGCGGTCATGGTCTTGGCAAAGGCATCCCGATTCTCGGCGGTTCGGCTGAAGGCTTTAACGCTCTTGATGCTTCTAACTTTGCTGATTGCCTCTAACTGGGTGGGAGCCTGGTACCCGGTACCGATTATCCCCACAGTAGCGGCATCGGAGTTGGACAGGTATTTGACCGCCAACGCCGTGGTAGCGCCGGTACGTAGCTGTCCCAGGCGGTTGGCTTGGGTATAACACATGAGACGGCCCGTCTCCGCGTCATAGAGGCTGACTTGGAAAGAGTAAGTGCCCCGAACGACGGTGTAGGTTTTGACACCTAATACGCCGTCGTAAAATAGCCC
>Ga0315336_1005600_pt1 | contig 13588 bp, 11 predicted proteins | sample ASW5metaG_FD_204512 | JGI IMG/M metagenome (GOLD analysis project Ga0315336, IMG submission 204512) | Ammonia-oxidizing marine archaeal communities from Monterey Bay, California, United States - ASW #5 | ecosystem: Environmental > Aquatic > Marine > Intertidal zone | place: USA: California...
TCGTTGGGCTGCCCAAGTGTGTGGTGATGGCCGTAGACATGCTCAACTTCAAATGGGATGCCGCCGGACATACCAAAGAACCAACGGCCGAAGAACATCGCCACAGGATCCCAAGTCCGATGGATGAGTTCGTGACCCATGATCGTATTGATGACGCCAAACATCAAACCAAGGCCCCAAGCGGCGCCGACATAGTCGATGATTTGGTTGCCTGCCTTTGCGGCGAGTACATCGTAACCGGTTAGACCCGTCACCGCGCTGCCAATACCGAGCAAATCGCCCGGAGCCATGGTCCAAATGAAAACCAGGATGGCGCCGATAATCACCGGAAAGTAACTGTACATGATCAGATCCAATATCTTTGGATAGCTGTACTCCTCACTTTCACCGTGTTCTCCCAACAGGAAGTCGCCGCTGATCGTGGCAACGATTGTGAATGCCATCCCGAGCCATAACCAGTGACCGCCGAGCAAGAACCCGAGCACCAGTGCCCCAATAAAAATGTTGTTCGACATGTATTTGATATATTTCAACATCGAATGTTCGCCCCCTAACAGCTCACCACCGCCAGCCTCACAATTTTCGTGCCTCTGGCATTCCCGTTTTCTATTTTACGCTATTTCACCGTAAAAACAGAATCCGTATTTTGACCCCCGAAAGCAAGCGCCAAGCAATAAAGATACGCCACCCTGTATAACGTTGTCTCACCCGGATACTAAGACCTGTAAAGGGGCAAAACCCTAGAGGCTCATACCGCCATCAAGGAAAAGGGTTTGCCCGGTCATGTAGTCGGAAGCTGCTGACGCAAGATAAAGAGCCAGATATCCCACCTCGCGCAACTGACCGGGGCGTCCCAAGGGCGCCAATCGGGTGGCCATTTCGGCGAACTTCTCCGCTCCCTCGTCGCCCACAGTCACAGGATCGGGGAAAATACCCGGTGCAATCCCGTTCACCTGAACCCCATAAGGCGCCCATTCGAGAGCCTGCGCACGGGTAAAGCCGACCAGCGCCGTTTTGGCGATTGTGTAAACCACCATATCACCGCCGCCCTGCCGCGCGGTCCAGGACGATATGTTGATCACCTTGCCCGAACGGCGCGCGAGCATATGGGGGCCGACGGCGCGGGTGCACAGAATGGCTTCCGTGAGATTGATATCCATGACGAAGTTAAGTTCGTCGTCGGACATGGCCGCCGCGGCTTCGGGGTGTTCGGGCAACGCGACCAAAGGTTTTTGAATGGCGTCTCCCAGATTGTTGACGAGAACATCGATACGGCCAAAAGTGTCGATGACTTGGTCAATCGCCTGCTGGGCGCCGTTCGTTTTGGTGACATCACCGATCACCGGGATCACCTGGCGGCCGCTCTCGCTAGCGATCTTGACCGCAACGTCTTCCACGTAACGGGGGGTCAGGGCATTGATCGCCACATCAGCGCCGGCCTCGGCGAGCACCTGTGCGATGCCCTTGCCAATTCCGCGTCCCGCGCCGGTGACCAAAACCACTTTGCCGGCGATATCAAAGGCATCAGGTTTCATGATCTCGTCCCAAATTGTTTTACCGCATCGCCGTTGGAGTCTTTCTCGAGTTTCATGAGCAGCGGCGGCAGAAATAGCAGTACCGTGAACAGCGCGCAGGCAATGACGATGGCGACCGCCAAACCCATATTTGCATTCATGCTGAAGTGTGACGTCGACAGGACGAGAAACCCGGCAACCAACACGATCGAAGTGACGATCAAGGCGCGGCCCACGGTTTTGAACGCGTATCTGACGGCGTCATCCGGGGGCAAACCTTTTTCGCGCCGGGCGCGCAGGTATTTGCTTAGAAAGTGCACAGTGTCGTCGACGACAATCCCAAACGTCATGCTGACAACCATCGACAGCGCCATGCCAATCTCGCCGCTGATGATACCCCAAATGCCGAAGCCCATGCCGATGGGTGCGAGGTTCGTAATGATGCTGAGGGCGCCGACCTTGACCGACCGCAGTGCCAGCATGATCACAAATGATATCAGCCCCAAGGCAACGGTCGCGCCGATGACCATGGTTTCGGCGTTGCGCTTCATGAGGTGGGTAAACATCATCACCATACCCGAGCCATTGTTATAACCAATTTCAGGTGCGTTTTCGTCCAGCCATAGTTCAGCACGACGCGTGATGTCCAAGGTATCCTTCATGCTCATTCCCTGGAGGGTCGCGATCACGCGGGTCGAGGATTTATCTACATTGATTTCATTGTTGAGGTCGAGGCCGTAGGGCAGCGACATTTCGTAAAGCAGTAAATACTGCGCCGCCAGCTCGCGATTATCGGGCAGCTTGTACATGGCGTTGTCGTCGCCATGCATATTCTTGTTCAAACGCTTCATGGTGTCGGTGATCGAACTGACGTGTTCAGTTTCCGGTTGCGCCCGCCACCATTCGGCAAATCTGTGGGTTAAACCTAAAAACTCTGGATCACTGATGCCGCCAGACTCGCCAGAATCGAGCGAGTAATGGACCACGTAGATGCCGGTCAAGTTTTTCAGCATGAAATCGATCGCAATCCCGGTTTCCATGGTTTCGTCGAAAACTTTGTAAAACCTGTCGTTTATTTCATTGCGCGGCACATTGGCGACCAGGACGATAATAAACGCCGACATGCCCCACAATAAACTTCGCCGACGGCGGACGACAAAGTCGCCGAACCATGAAACCCAGTTATCTTCCGCGGACTTTTGGCGGATTCGGCCGGTCGGCAAGATGGCCAGTAGTGCAGGCAAAAATGTAATCGACAGGACAAATGAGAACATCACCCCGATCGCAATCGTCGTTCCCATTTGCTGAAATGGTGGGGACTCGGAAAAGTTCATGGACATAAACCCGATGGCGGTCGTAATGCTGGCAAGTGATACCGGGTTTATGTTGATCCTCAGGCTTTCCTGAATGGCTTCATGTTTGGGGACGCCCTCGCGCAGTTCGTGAAAGTACGAGATTAAAATATGCACCGAGTTTGCGACCGCCACTGTCAAAATAATATTAGGCGCCGCTGCGCCCGTAGGTGTGATTGGAAATCCCAGGTACCCGGATATTCCCATCGCGCCTGTAACTGACAACAAGATGACCAGCATCGTTGTCACCGTGCCAACGAGGCCGCCGGCAAGAATGACGAGCAATAGAAACATCACGCCAAAGCTGATCGGACCGAGCACAGTCAAGTCATTGACCGCGGCTTCAGTGACAGAATTGTGAAACGCGGTCATGCCGGAGATGTAGACATCAACTTCTGGGTTCGTAGTCATAAATTCGGCTGCTAGATCACGTGCAGCATTGACCGCGAACGGAAGTTCTTGGGCTTCGTCGATGCCCGGCAGCCGGATGTTGACATTGACCGCCGTGACCCTTGCGTCTGCGGCCAGTAAAAGTTTCACGAAACGAGGTTCGGCTAAGGCGATCGATTTCACGCGTTCCAAGTCGGCGTCGCTGAACTCGGATGCGTTCCTTATCAGGTCGCCGACAACCAGATCATCGCCACTGGCTTCGGTATGCTGAAAATTCGTAATCGAGTCGACACGGCTTGAGTAGGGGAGTTGCCACGCCTTTTTTGTGAGAGTTTCCACCGCTGTTAGAAGTTCACGCGAAAAAACATTGCCGTCCTTAGGCGCGATCACGAACATGATCGAGTCGTCCTTGGTGTAGACCTCTTCAAGGTATTCATAAGCGACCCGATGGGGGTCATCGGGTCCGAAATAAATCCGGTAGCTGTTGGTAACGGTAAGATGCTGCGCGCCACTGGCGGCCAATCCGACCAGCACCAGTGAAACCAGAATGATCCACCAGCGACGGCGAACAACTCCCTGCGCAAACTTTTGCTCTAATTCATGCATGCACTGTTTTTCCCAGGGAGGCTGAATATTCGGCGGGCCGACGCACTGACGTGAGAATAGCTTATTCGGATTGGCTCGCAAAAGAGTGCAAAAAAAGACGATATCCCGATGCCGCGTACGCATATTGAGGATGCTGTAGGCGCATCAAAGAAGGATTTTGTCCTCTAAAGGAGCGAAGATGGGGGTCAAAGTCCGTCGAGGAAACCGACCAGCAATTCACTGACCTCGGCGGCGCGCTCACGTTGTATCCAGTGGCCGGCGCCAGGAAGGACTTGAAGCCCACGCAGGTCCGGTAATTTATCGCGCATGGTCTGGTGGGACTTGGGGTTGTTGCCAGCAACCGGATCGAATTCGCCTGCAATGTAAAACGAAGGTTGCTCGATGGTGCGCCCCATGAATGGCGCCATGCAATCCAGCAGTCCGTCCAAATTGCGGTAGTAATTGAATCCGCCGGTGAGGCCTGTGCGCTCAAACTCGGCCACGTAAAAATCCAGGTCCGCTTCGCTGACCCAGTCGGGCAGCTGGTCGGGAACGGTGAGGGCGTCGGATAGGTCCTGGCCGCGTTTTAAGATGCCATCGAACTGTTTGCCGGGGCCGATGTCGCCCGACAGTGAGTACAGAACGCCCTTTAAGTAACGGCGAATGTCTTTTTCGAAATCATCTTCCGCCCGACGGCCATCGGCGAAGAACAAGCGGTAGTTGTCGCCGTCGCCCGCTTGCGTCCGCAATACATCCGACATGGTGACCCCGTCCGGCAAGGTGAGCGGCGGGTGATAGGGGACGCTGAGGCCAGCGACCGCGCGAAACAGGTCGGGGCGGCTAAGCGCGCTGGTCCAGGCAACCGGCCCGCCCCAGTCGTGGCCGACAACGACGGCGGTTTCAGCATCCAGCGCTTCGACCAAGCCAACGATATCGCCAACCAGATGGGTCAGGTCATAAGCCGCGACTTCGTCCGGGCGTGAAGTGCGGCCATAGCCGCGCATGTCGGGCGCGACTGCGCGGTAGCCCGCACGGGCCAGGGCGTCGATCTGGTGCCGCCATGAATACCAGGACTCCGGCCAGCCATGGCACAGCACGACCAACGGCCCGTCGCCCTTGGCAACGAAATGCATACGAATGCCGTTGGTGTCGACGGTGTGATGTTCTAGTTCGTTCATGGCTGTCTCGGTTGCAGGGTGCAGAATGTTTAAGGGTCAATATTTTTGAGAGTTAAGAATGAGGCCTTGCTATAAGCTATCTGCGAAATTCTGCTGGGAAAAGAGGAATTAACGATGACGATTGATATCCCCGACGCGCTGCCGCAATGGATCGCGGACCATGTTAAGCTTTACTACGAGGACCCCGAAGCAGCCCACATGTGGGACGCAAGCCTGGGCGGCGGCACGGGCATGCTGCCGACCCTGTTGCTGATCAGCAAGGGGCGCAAGAGCGGCGACGACCGGCCTCTGCCGCTGATCTATAAGGAGATCGATGGTGCCTATGTGGTGATCGCGTCCAAGGGTGGTGCGCCCGCGCACCCGAGCTGGTTCCTCAATTTGGAAGCCGAGCCCAATTGCGTCATCCATGTGGGGCCCAAACAATTCAACGCCAAGGCGCGGGTCGCCACAGGGGACGAGCGGGCCGCCAAGTGGCAGGCCATGGCCGAAATCTACGCGCCTTATGCGGACTATCAGGTGAGTGCGGGCGACCGGGAAATTCCAGTGGTCGTGCTGGACGTTTAAAGCTTAACCACTTTTTTTACGGTCACCGCGCCAAGCGCTCGGCGGCGGCGCGCAAGCGGGTTTGTGCTTCGTCCGTGTTCCAGATTTCCACTTGGCGGGCAACTCGCGCGGACATTTGTGCGGTCGACTGGGTGAGCGCCCAATTGAGGTCGACTCCGTTGGAGAAGAATTTCTCGCCGCCACAAAGCAGTATGCCCCGGCCGTTGCTTTCTGCGTCCGCAATTGCCGCAGACAATTCGTGCAGCAAGTCGGTCGTCAGCATGTTGGTGTCACCGGATGTCAGTCGGAGGCGAACGCAGCCGTCGATAAGGTCGCCGGATATGTGGGCCACGTTCCCTCCCACGTTGACAAATTTAGGTTCAGAGCTCGCCTACGCAGAGTCGCCCTCGATGTGGAACAACTTGTTGTAGATTGACCACTTGCCGTCGGTTTTGACCAGGGACAGAATGTCCTGAAAGGTATGCCCTAAGTAATCGTCGCGCACGCGGGTAACCGCGGTTTCGCCCACGATGTCGAGGCTGAGTATGTCGATCCGCGCGGTCTCGCCTTTCTCTTCGGGTGACGGCTGCTGGCTGGCGACGAAATCCCCAAAGGCCTCGCGGGTCATTTCGGCGAAGCTGCCGCCAAATACGCCGGTGATCATGGCGCTGGGGTGAAACGCAGAATCCACATTGGATTTGCTGGATTGATACATGCTGTTGAAATAAACCTGCACAACGTCTTCGATCATTTGTTTGTCGTCAGTGGCCATGGTGGCTCCTCGCATTTTGTTGTTTTAAAGTATGTGCGCGACTATAGCCTGCCCGGTGGTCAATTTGTCGACTATTGAGAAGCTTTTTTTTGTCGTCAGGGGGGTGATGCCGCCGCACCTTTGCCGATTTCCAGACTTATGCCTGAGTCTTGGCGACGGGTGCCTGGGTCTTGGCGATGGGCAAGTTAATCCAGAAAGTTGTCCCTTCGCCGACCGTGCTTTCAAATCCAACCGTGCCGCCCATGCTTTCGATCAGTTGCTTGGTAACCGTAAGCCCAATTCCAGTGCCTGGGGTACTGGAAGATTCCGCGCCCAGCCGGTCAAAGGGCTCAAACACTTTGTAATGCAAATCTCCGGGAATACCGGGGCCTGTATCTGAAACGCTGATGTGCAGGATGCCGTTGGCGCCGGAGTTACATTCAAGAACGACCTTGCCGTTGACCTCATTGTATTTGACCGCATTCGACAACATGTTCAGAAGCGCTTGTTTGAAACGCAAGGCATCGACTTTGATCGTGGGCAGGTCGCCATTCGGGAATTGAGCATCCAGGACGAGTTCCTTTTGATCGGCAGATGCCGCGACCATATTCAGGCACGCGTCAATTAACGGTTTCGGATCTTCATCCGTCATATCCAGAGAAATGTCGCCGCTCTCGATTTTTGCCAGATCAAGAACGTCGCCGATTAAATCCAACATGTGATGGCCGGAGCGTAGGATTTCAGCCACAAACTCTTTGTGGTTTTCAGCTAGTGTTTCGTCATTCTGCTCCAACAGTTGCGCGAACCCAAGTACCGCATTCATTGGTGTCCGCAACTCATGGCTCATGCTGGACAGAAATTCGGACTTAGCTCGGTTGGCGGCCTCGGCGTGTTCTTTGGCGATCATCAGATCAGTCTCGGCCATTTTTCTGGCCGTAACGTCGCGCGCGTTCACGACGATTCCTTCGATCCCCAGAACATCCGGCAAGCCGGTGAACAATGCTTCGAAGTAAATTGTCCGTCCATCCGGATAGATAACCCGGAACTCAGGGGAGAAGGCGGTTTCACCCGGTTGGCTCCACGCACGGTGAAGGGTTCGCATGAATTTGTCCGCGTCATCCGGATGAATAATGTCTCGCACTGACGTGCCTAAGATCTCGTCTGATTTCATGCCGGCCAGCCGTGCGGCAGAGGGACTGACATATTTATGAATTCCATCTGGGTCGAGCACGACGATGACGTCGGTGGTGTTTTCGGTGATCGCCCGGAATTTTTCTTCGCTTTCGAGCAGTGCCGCTTCGGCATGTTTGCGCTGCGAAATATCCGTATTTGTGCCGACCATACGCGTAATAATGCCATCCTTGTCGCGCACTAAAGTCACCCGCGACAATACATCCACATAATGCCCGTCCTTGTGGCGAACCTTAACTTCGATCGAAAGGTTCTTTGCTTCGCTTTTGACAAAATGTTTCTGAAACTGAGCAATCCGGATCCGGTCGTCGGGGTGAAGTAATTTCTCCCAACTTTCGGCGACAGCTGGTAATTCGCCTTCCTCGTAACCAATCATCTCGAACCACCGGGGTGAGTAATAGAACTTCCCGGTATGGTAATCCCAATCCCACAAGCCATCGTTTGCGGCGCGCGCGGCGAGCGAAAAGCGCTCTTCGCTTTCGAGCAATGCCGCCTCGGCTTGCTTGCGCCGGGAAATATCCGTGTTCGTTCCGACCATGCGGATCGTGGTCCCTTCGTCGTCACGGACCAGTATTGATCGCGACAAAATATCAACGTAGTGACCATTTTTATGGCGAAACCGAACCTCTATATCGATGCTCTTAGCATCGCTTTTAATCCACTCATCTTGGGTGTCGATCACCCGCCGGAGATCGTCTGGATGCAGTAAAATTTCCCACGTCTTTGTGGTCGGCGGCAATTCGCCATCTTCGTAACCGAGCATTTCGTGCCAGCGGGGCGAGTAATAGACGTCCCCGGTTTGCATGTCCCAATCGTACAAACCATCGCTCGACCCTTGCATGGCCAGCGAAAAGCGCTTCTCACTGTGCTCGAGCGCTAATTGGGTATTTTTGAGATTGGTGACATCGGTAATCGTCCCGACATAGCCGATAAGTTTGCCATCCTCGTTATATTCGGGGGCGACTTGGCTGATCAAGTTTATCAACGTGCCGTCGGGACAGATAATGCGGCATTCAACAGAGTACTGTTCGCTTGTCCCTTTGCTTTCAACAAATTCTTTCCAAACTTTGCTCACCAAACCCAGGTCATCGGGGTGCATACGCTGGGTCCAGCCGTTGACCAATGCAGCGTCTTCTTCGAGGCCCATAATCTCGCGCCAACGATCGCTGACGTATGTGAGTTCGCCGAGAGTGTTACTTCGATAAAGACCGGCAGGCGACAAGTCGGTGAGTGCCGTGAGTTCTCTTTCCCGCTCCGCCAGAGCCTGTTCCGCAAGCTTGCGGTCGGTAATGTCGGTCAGTGTGCCGATATGTCCGATGACCTTCCCGCTCTGGTCTGGAACCGGATTGGTTTGTCCCAGTACCCAAACCTCATGGCCATCCGGTTGGACAACGCGGTATTCGCCTCGAAACTCACTGTTCGATTTGATACAGCGGGCCCACTCTTCTTCGAGCCGTCCAAGGTCGTCCGGATGAATTGAGTTGGCCCAGCCGCTCCCCAGCATTTCATCGGCTTCGTGTTCGCGTCCGTGAATTTGGAGAAACCTTTTGTTAACAAACGTCACCAGTCCACGCTCGTCCGTGCGCACCAACGCCACCGGCGACAAGTCGGTTAAGGTTCCGAGCTCGCTGTCCCATTCGGCCGGAGCGCGCTCAGTTGACGAGAGCTCCTTTGGGGAGTTTCGAGGTGCCAGTTCGGCCTCCGCTGTAATTTCGGGCAGGTCACCCATTTTATTATTTGTTCTCTATGCTTCAATTGACGGCTTAGGATCGTACTAGATAGTTAATTCATTATGACAGTCATTCGCGACATTCTAATATCCGAGTCCTTATAGGTAATTAAAGATCAACAATTGATTATTCGGACGACTTAAGGGAGCACAATATGAACATCGATCAGCACAATGATTTGGAAGCTATTCGCCAACTTAAGGCGCGTTACTTTCGATTAATGGACACAAAGCAGTGGGATTTGTGGCGTGAATGTTTCACTTTTGATATTTCGGCCCTGTACGAGGGTGCACCACGCGCCAGCGACGACATGCCCCAAGAGGTAGGAATTGAAGGACGGGAAGAGCTGGTCGAGGGCGTGCGCACTCTGATGACCGGCGCTAAATCGATACATCAGGGGTACATGCCGGAAATTGAATTGACCAGCGCGACCACAGCTCACATGGAGTTGGCAATGTTCGATAACGTGCAGCTGCCGACCTGCAACTTCAAAGGTTGGGGTCATTACCACGACGATTTTGTCAAAGAAGACGGTCAGTGGAAACTGAAGAAGATCTATTTAACCCGACTGCACACTGAAGAGAATTGGTTGTAGAACCGCCTTCGTGGACGGTGTTGCTGACTTAGCCTTAGGGAATCACCGTGCGCTGCTTCGTTGTTATCGAAAGTAGATTATGAGATTAGGGTTTATCGTCGGCAGCCTCATCGTCGTCCTGCTTGTCGGATGGCAGGGCGTCGCCACCATTGCCGATCGATTTGGTGACTTGGGCTGGGGCATCCTGCTGGTCGCGTTTTTTATTCCACCAGATTTGTTTCTGAGAGCAGCATCATTTCATTTGCTGTTCGCGCCCGGCCGGGCGCCGCGCTTTGGCGACACCACGCTGGCGACTTGGATCGGCTCGTCCATCAATTTTTTATTGCCCGTTGCGACCGTCGGGGGTGAGTTTATAAAAGCACGTGTTTTGACGCTGCGCGGCACAAGGGGTGTTGACGCCGCAGCATCGGTCATTCTCGATTTGACGGTTCAATCCTTGTCCGTACTTCTGTGGGCAGTGATCGGTATTGCTCTTCTGATTGCAGTAGCTCCTGCAGATGAGCCGATGGTTATTGTCGCGATCGTCGGTACTGTCCTGCTGGCGCTCGGCATTGCAGGTTTCGTACTGGTTCAGTGTGCGGGGGCCTTCGGTAGGTTCGCCCGGCCTGCGACCCGCGCACTGAGTGCCAGCAAGTGGCAATCCCTATTGGATGGGGCGACCGATTTGGATGCGACCATACGCAACCTTTATCGCCGGCCAGGTGTGATTACATTGTCCACTCTTTTGCGTCTCGCCAAACGCGCGGTGAGGGGCGGGGAGGTTTGGTTCATCGCTTGGCTGCTTGGCTATCCCATAGGATTGGGGGAGGCCGTGATGCTGAACAGCTTGGCCGTCGCCCTACGGGCCGCGGCCTTTGCGGTCCCTGGTGGATTGGGTGTTCAAGAAGGCGGATACATTATGGTTGGTGCACTAATTGGGATGCCGCCCGACTTGATGCTGACCCTTTCCCTGGCAACCAGACTTGGAGAATTGATCGAGGGCCTGCCCGGTCTGGCTGCATGGCAGTTTGCTGAAAGTAGGATATATTGGCGCAATCGCCGCAGTGTACCTTCCGGACCGCCATCCTAATAATGTAAGATTTTCGGGGAGCCAGCGCGGCGCTTACCAAATTTTTTATTCGAGTGATTTAATGCAACTAAAATCTTGTCGTGGACTGGCGGCGCTTGTAACCGGCGCGTCGAGTGGAATTGGTCGCGTGCTCGCCTTGCGCCTGGCTAAAGAGGGCGCCCGCGTGGCCTTGGTTGCGCGGCGTGAGGCCGAACTTGAAACGGTTGCTGAAGAGATTCGCGCTCAGTCCGGCGAGGCCATCGTGCTCCCTTGCGATGTGGCTGATCCAAACCAAGTCGTGGAGACAGTAGATCGTGCGCTGGAGGCGTTCGGCGAAATAGACATCCTGATAAACAATGCCGGTTATGGGGGGCAGCGCAATTTCCTCGATTGGGACCTCGAGGATATGGAACGCATGATGCGGGTGAATTATTTCGGTGCCTTGAATTTTACCAAATTGCTGGTGCCCCAGATGGCCGCGCGCAAAAGCGGTTGGCTCGTATTCATCTCCTCTGTGTCCGGCAGAATAGCGTCGCCTGAGAAAAGTGCATACGCTGCATCGAAATTTGCCCTCACTGGTTTTGCGGAGGGGTTGTCATTGGATCTCGAGGCCGCGAATACTGGTGTGCACGTCCTGACAGTATATCCGGGAGTTGTGCGCACGCCCTTCTTCACCGCCCAAATGCTGAAGGACATGCCCGAGAAAACGCGCAATTCTATGGCTGAACCCGAGGGCCTGGTTGAGGCAATTATGGGGGCCTTGGCAAAGGGAAATAGAGAGCTTACCTACCCTAGCGGTCTGGCTGCAGGTTACGTTGTTCGCGCTTTGGCTCCGGGTTTTCTGCGTAAGCAGGTTCAGCGCGTAACAAAAAAATGACATGGAATGACTTTTAGGCGCCAGGGGCGGCTCGCGTAGTGCGGGCAGAAATTTGAGTAGGCTTGGGTTGGGGGCAAAACCTGAAATGCTAGACGTAATCGTAATCGGTGCTGGAATGGCCGGTATCGCTGCAGCGCGCGAGCTGTCGCGCGGGCAATACTCTGTCGTCGTGTTGGAAGGGCGCGACCGTATTGGCGGCCGAGTGATGACTGTGAATGACTTCTGCGATGGTCCTGTGGAAGGGGGCGCGGAGTTTGTCCATGGCCGAAGCGCAGCGACATTGAAGGAGGTCAACGAGGCGGGATTGAATTTGCGCGGTGTCCCTCAAATGCGGCGCACGGTTTTTAATCTCGGCGGTGCCACACGCTGGTTGCCGATCGCCTGCATGCACCCTGGAACATGGGCTTGCGCCGGGATGCGGGGAAATATTGCCAAAGCCGAACCGCCCGATATGTCAGCCCGGGAATTTATAGAGAAGCATGGTTACAAAGGCCGCGCCCGCCAATTAACCGAAATGACGTTCCTCCAGCATTTGCCGGGCGGCGAGGACGATGTTGGGGTTTTGGGGTTGATTGACGATGGGGTCTTGGATCTTCAGACCAGATACAATCATCGCATTGTCGAAGGATACGGATCGCTGCCGAAAAGCCTGTCTAACGGACTCGATATTCGCCTAGATTCTAAGGTTGAGACAATTGTCTGGAATGATCAGAGTGTGCGCGTGCGGTTTAATGGCGGGCAGGAGCTTGAGGCACGCGCAGTGGTATCGACGCTCCCTGTGGGAGTTCTGAAATCCGGTGCCGTGCGGTTCGAGCCCGAGCTGCCGAAATCCAAGAAGCATGCGCTTTCGTTCATAGAGATGGGACCAATAATCAAAATCCTTATGCACTTTAAGGAGGACTTGTGGCCCCGTTGGATGGAGATGGCTGCGGCGGCCACCGGGCCGGTTAATTTGTATTGGTCTGTGTTTCGCAATGTCAAAGACAGCCCATCGGCGATGATTGCCTACAGTATTGGCCCGCGCGCGGAGGCGCTTTCGAAAGAAAGTGACGACAAAGTGGTCGAGATTGTGATGGACGACCTGAAGCGCATGTTTCCGAAGTCAGCACCCCATGAGGCTCTGATTAAAACTCGGATTATCAATTGGGGGAAGGATCCCTTTGCTTTCGGCGGGTACACTTATCTGCGTCCTGGGGGGCGAGGTGCGCGGGAGAGCTTGCGCGCAACCGATACGGGGGCGCTTTTTTGGGCGGGTGCCGGAACTGAATCGCAGCCAATATCGGAACTGGTCGAGACCGCTTATCTGAGTGGCTTGCGCGCGGCTGGCGAAGTGCGTGCATCCCTCGAAGCACGGTAAACGCGCGGCCTCTCTTCGGGGCCTGCGAAAAGTGCTATAGTGGAACATGGCACGCGCAGTTGGTAGGTCGATTACCCTAGAAAGTGGCATTGACGGAGGGCGCTATGGCCCCGCGAAAATATGAATACCAGCCGAAGCAAGTGGACGAAATAATCATTCGTCCGTTTGCCTTTGAGTTCCCAAAAGATCTGGATCCGATTTGGTCGCCAGGCAACACGGTGCGGTCTCATATGTTCAACGGCTTGTCGCTCACGATGCCGTATTTGGAACCCTACTTGATCAAAAGCACTAAGGAAGCGATGAAGTTCATCGACGAGCCTGAATTGCTGAAGGACATGCGTGCCTTTAACGGCCAGGAGGGATGCCACTACCAATGCCACCGCCAGCTCAACGAAATATTGAAGGCGAACGGCTATCCGGAGCTGGCCGGTGTTGAAGAACGCATGGACGCGTCATTCAAACGGTTGGGGAACCGCA
>Ga0315336_1005602_pt1 | contig 13585 bp, 17 predicted proteins | sample ASW5metaG_FD_204512 | JGI IMG/M metagenome (GOLD analysis project Ga0315336, IMG submission 204512) | Ammonia-oxidizing marine archaeal communities from Monterey Bay, California, United States - ASW #5 | ecosystem: Environmental > Aquatic > Marine > Intertidal zone | place: USA: California...
AAATTAGACGGTTAACATCAGACGAATTAGATCAACTTATAAGTTATCGTGATAAATCGCAATGGTCAAATAGGATTAATAGAGCATTAAGTGATCTAAAATATAGAAAACACAAAGGTTGGAAGCCCAAATATAAAACCTATTATAATACAAAAAGAGATGAATTTGGAATTAGCCAAAAACAAGCATCAAAAGTATTAGAAAGATTCAATCTACATAGTTTATTACCCGGAGTGCATGCTGCATGGAGTGGTAAACGTAATTCACAATCTCCTCGTGGTTATAATAAATTTATGTCTCTTTTAACAAATATTTCTAATAACCCAAGTTCTAAATATTTTGAAGATGCTACTGAAATATTAAAATATGTAAGAAAAAGACAAGGAGGTTATCCTGGTTATGGTCTTCAAAAATATTTAAATAAAGAGTTTGAAAAAGCAGGGTGGGGAAAAGACTTCATTAAATCAGTGTATGGTAAAGGCGGCAGAGCAGGAAGTTCTTTAAATTACTCCGTTATCCTAAATGATAAATATGTTTTATCTCTTTACACAAAAAAACAAGGAGATATCGATCCCTACAATTGGAAAAAAAATATGCACAAAATAACTCTTGATGTGCTTAAAAAGAATCTAAAACCAGAAAATCTTGATGCTACATATATTGAAATTCCACCGGAAGATATCCATTTAGATTCAAAAGATATTGATATCCCTCCAGAACCTCCAGTCACAATACCGAAAACAAAACCGCCAGAAGCGGCGCCAACATCTAAAGAATATGAATATTTACCATCAGATTTTTTTAAAGATATCGAAAATATAAAAGTAAATGAAGATGTTGATATATCAAATCGCCATAAAGCTGGCTTGGATGGGCCCCAAATAAAAGTTACTCTAGGTCGTGGGAAAATGAATAAACAAGCAGAAAAAGACGCGTTAGAAGATAACGACGATCAAATAATAGATGAAGTTTCATCGATGGCTGGTGGAAGTGTTGAAGGCGCGATGACACAAAGTCCTTTTACTGGATTAGATGTTGAAAAAGAAAATGAAGATGAAACAAAACGTTCTCATACCTTAGAAGAGAACGATGAGCTTGTTGAAGAAGTTATGAACTATTTATTAAATAAAATGGAGTACTCTAATGCAAATTAAAAGACAAGATTTTTTAAACGAAATTCATGAAGAACTAACGTTTCGTAAAGCAGTGCGAAAAGGTATCGCACTTATAGAGTCAAAAAAAAATAAAGAAGAAAAGCAATTTCGTAAAATTATTAGAAAATTAATTTATGAAGCAAAAGCTGAAGAACTAAAAGTGCATGATACAACTGGGATGAATTATTTAGAAAATTTATTTAGTAATACTAGTTTTCTTTCCGATTTCAAAGGTGCATATAATTCTTTAGCAACCAGTGATGAACAAAGAAAATCTTTTCAAGCGCACATTCTAAATGCCATGGAAGGTTTATTATCAAGAGACCAGTTAAATCGACAAGAAGATGATGAAACTATAGAAGCTAGTAGTTTAAAAGATACGCCGTCCGCAGGTTTTGATATTAATGTTACTGATAAAAATACTAGAAAAGAAAAAAAGCTAGAAACTGAACAAACAGAAAAATTTCAGTTACTCCCTGGAATGGATCAGAGTGGCGCCGAAGCAGCGGAATCTGTGTGGAAGTCATTGGGCGAATTAATTCAAAATGAATTAGTGAAATTAAGAGATCCAAGAGATCGATCTATTTTTGAAGAATATTTAATTAAAAATGTTATTGGTTATTTTGAAGAATGGGAAAACGCCATTGTGAGTAAACAAAAGAAACAAGTCCCGGCAGCTACTTTATAATAGATTACCACCCAATTGATTAAACTTAAAATATTTTAAAATAATTAAAAAAAATGATAAAATATATTTATGAAAAAGAATAAAAAGATTGAAGAATCAATTGCCATCCACCCGACCAAGGGTATCAGATACTGCAACAAAAATTAAGAAAAAAATGACTTGGAACAAAAGAAAATATTACGGCACACTTAAAAACTATAGTTTAATTAATAAGTTACGTAAAGAAAATAAAACTACTGAAGAATTTGAAATTATGCTTAATAGTTTATCTTTAGAAGAAATTATAGGTCTTAAATTAGAGTTGGCTTCACGTACGTTTGGTGGGAATTCATATGGATTACCAATATGGAAATCTATGAAAGAAATTATACAAGATGCTGTATTGAAATATACGCTTTCTGCATGTAGAACTAAAAAAGAAGCAGCGCGTTTTTTAGGGTTAAGACATCAAAATTTTAATAAATTAATTAAAAAATACGATACAGAAAGCTTTTTCGAAAATGATATTAAAAAACTTGATGTTTAAAGTATAATCGAATATAATTATATATTATAGTTCTTTTAAATTATGGGGACGAAATGGTTTCGACAGAGTATTGAAGTTATTTTGTGCAAAGTCGTGAAAGTGTCACGGTAAAAAAACTTAAATTTATAAATGCCAACGACAACGTTGAATTTGATTACGCCTTAGCTGCGTAATCTGAAGTTACTAACGCTTTATTAAAAAAGTTAGTTCGGTAGTGCATACGATATCATGTATTAGTTTTTAAGGGTTCAAATAACCTAGTCTAACTGTGTTCATGCAATGTATGAGCTTAAAATCGGATGGGCGATTCAATTATATAAGGACTATATAATTTTGGTAGCCAACACCTTAAGAGTGGTAAATGGATTCCCTGTATAGTACAGGTGGCTGGTACTTCGGTGGTGAACGTATCTATCTTTGTGAATGACAGAATAATTAATTTATTTTGGACTCGGGTTCGACTCCCGACGTCTCCACTAATAAAAAAATAATAAAAAAATAATAAAAAATATTAACTAATTACCTGCAGGGAGACTGTAATAATGAGCGAAGAAATATTAGAAGATTTAACAGAAGAGACAACTGAAGAAAAATGGGACCTACCAGAAAACCCACCAGATGATTTTGATTTTGTAGAAGCCTATGACGACACGCCGTCTTTAGATGAAAAAATGTTAGAGGAAAATACTGCAGCTAGCGCAATTAATTGTGCCTTTGTTGGTGTTGGCGGTGGCGGCGGTAAATTAGCTAAAGCATTTCTAGATCTTGGGTATAATAAAACTATTCTTATTAATACAACAGAGAAAGATCAACCTGATGGCATCAATCCAGAAAATTTTATTTTAATACCTGGTGCAGATGGTGTTGGAAAAGATGTTAAACTAGGTAAAGAAATATTATCAAACAATAGCGCCTTAGTCGAAGATGCTCTTAGGACGCGCGTAGGTAAGGTTGACTGGATCTTTGTACTAGCAGGGGCAGGTGGGGGCACTGGAAGTGCTAGCTTCGTCTTACACAAGGCTTTAAGCCGTTATTTATCTTCTATTGGTGCTAGCGGCAAAGTTGTTTACATTGTTAGCACACCAACAGCGCAAGAGCTTTTAAATCCAACAATTAAATCTAATTGTGAGATGATGTTAAAAGATATAAACAAACAAACACACGTTGTAATAGATAATGAAAAACAATTGCAGTTACTGCGCGGTAAAGTTGGTATGTTGAATATGTATCCTGCAGCAAATAAAAACTTTGCAAAATTATTAGCACAAGTTTTTAAACTAGCAGATGAAGCTTCACCAATACAAGCTTTTGATTCAAAAGATTTAGAGAGGTGTTTAAACACTCCAGGTAGAATGTTATTAGGAAGCACAGTAGTGAGAGATCCTTCAATAACAGATTTAGGATCCTCGGTTTTTCAAGGTTGTTTAAAGTCTTCTCCATGTCCTAAACCAACAAACAAATCAAAAACAGGAGTACTCCTTTTAATAACCACTCCGGAAATGGCTGACGATCCAGCGATTAGTAACAGACTAGAAGCAGCTTTTTCATATGTAGGTGGAAGGGCAGATACATTATTTTCTGGTGTTTATATAAGAGGCAAGCTTCCAGGGTTAATTGCTTTAACTTTGTTAGGTGGAATGTAATTTAAATATAAAAAGGATTAATATGAACGAGATACAAGCCCTACAAATACTTATACACGCTGTTAATATGGCACAAAGCAAAGGGGCATATAAACTGAAAGAAGCTGCAGTTATTTCAAAAGCAGTAGAAATAGTGTCAGGCCCTACTAATAATCAAAACAATGCTAAAGACAAGGAAGAAGAAGATGACAACGAAAACTAAAATATGGACCACTATTGGTACTTTTTCTAGCTTCGATGAAGCAAATCAATTGAGAAACACTTTAATTGAAAAGCATGAAGCTGTCAAGGTTAAACGTGGGGGTAAAAATGGAGTGGTATATAGAGTAAAAATATGGAATTCTCCACCACCAGAAAATAAAAAATCTAATAAGAGGTCTCGAAAAAATGAAAACAAGAAGATTCGCGATTGATCAACATGGCAAAAGAATATATATTGGAAGTTCAGTAAAATACAATAATAAAATATTCCTTGTTGAAGATATGCAATATCTTTCTTGGAGCAAAGATCAATATTTGACGCTAACAGATAAAAAAAACAAAAATAAAAAAATTGATTTTGTATCTTCATCAGATGTAGCAATAAAATATAAAACTATTTAGTTACATGAAAAAAATTGTAAAAGATATTATATCATTACAACAGCCATGTGAAAAAATCGATTCATATAATGAAGCTAAAGATATTGCTGATGAGCTTTTTACTATTCTTAAGAACCATCAAAATGGCGTTGGTTTGGCTGCAAATCAAATCGGCATCAATAAAGCAGTTTGTGTTATTAACATTGATCGCCCTATATGGTTTATGAATCCTTCGTTTAAACCGATTGGAAATGAAAAAATATATTTTAATGAAGGGTGTTTATCCTTTCCAAATATTAGTATTACCACAGAAAGATATAAAAATATTACAGTTACAGCAGAAAACCACACAAAACAACTTTATTTTGATCAGTCAAATATGTTAGAATGTATATGTGTACAGCATGAAATATGTCATTTAAATGGCGAAACAATGTTTGATTATAAAATATGAGGTATAAATGAAAAATATATTAATTATAGGGACAGGTACAATCGGAGAGCCCTTAATAGGATTGTTGGCAGATTTTAAAAACAAATTAGGAATTCGAGTATATTTTCACAAACGCACACCATTGGTAGATGAAATTGCTAAAGTTAATAGTTTAATTAATCGTGGAGCAAATTTAGTTGTAGATCCAGAAAAAGTTGAAGCATTTCAGGAATTAGGGCATGAGCCTGTTTTAATTTATCAGGCAGCTTTAGATCTATGTGATGTAATTATTGACTGCACTCCTGCAGGGAATCTCGCTAAAAAAGAACACTATTTACCCCTTTTAAAGAAAAATAAAAAGAAATTTTTTATAGCGCAAGGCAGCGAAAAAGGATTTGGCATGCCCTATGCTTATGGAATTAACGATGCGGCACTTATAGAATCAGATTCTCAATTTGTCCAAGTTGTTAGCTGTAATACACATAATATTGTTTCTTTAGTAAAAACAATTTGCCCCACCACAACAGATCTTCATTATGGAGATTTTGTATGTATTCGACGCGCAAATGACATTAGTCAAAATGGTAGTTTTATTGCTTCACCAGAAGTTGGAAATCATAAATATAGTTCTTTTGGAACTCACCATGCAAAAGATGCTCGTGATTTATTAGCAACGTTATATGAACATCCAAATTTATTTTCAAGCGCGCTTAAAGTTAATACCCAATATATGCATACTATTAGGTTTAGTTTGCATATTAGAAAATATGCAACTGAAAAAGATATCCGCGATAGATTTAAAAATAATAAATTTATTGCTTTGACTCATAAGAGCCTTGCAAATAAGGTTTTTTCCTTTGGCCGCGATCATGGTTATTATGGTAGGATATTTAATCATACCGTTGTTTCTTTGCCGTCTTTGCATATTGGAAGAAATAATGGTAACACAGTGATAAGTGGATTTTGTTTTACGCCACAAGATGGTAATTCTTTATTGAGTAGTATAGCTGCAGCTTTATACGCTATACATGGAAAGCAATATAAAAAATACATGAATATATTTGATGACTATTTATTTACAAGGGTCTAGCAATGGTAGCAACAAAAATAATAAGATATGTAAAATATATTTGTGATCCTCGCAATATAACAATTGAAGTAGAATTTCCAGTCAACTCCAGACACTTTGTTATTAAATTAAATGTTGATGCAAAAACTGCTAAACGTGCAGTATATAATGTTAGTTTTTTTCCAACACAAAGAGAAGAAATAGATAAAATTATTGAAAAATTTTGTGATAATTTTCTTAATTTTAAAGAAACTGATCTATATCGAATTGCTGATGAGTATATGCCAGCGCTTTATGTACATAGAAAACTACAAAAAGTTTTGTCTAAGCCTGGTAATCTAGTTTGGGCTAGATCTTGAAAATATCTTTTAATTGTAACTCTTTTGTCATGTCTTTATAAATAATATATTTTTTTACATTTACTTTTATAAAATTCTTTAAATTATCATATTTTGTTGCCATGGTCATTACTGGAAAATGTGTAAAAACAGAATGCACCATGCCAATTAATTTACCTCTATTATTAACTATCATAGACCCAGAACTTCCAGGCGCAGCAAGAAGGGAGTAATAAGCCTCACCGTTTAAATTTCCATTAAAACGACCTTCAAGTATTGGTACCATGTTTGGGCCAACAATACCCATGGGCGCCGCCAAATTATATACTTTATCTCCAGGTTTAGGGGCCCTTCCTGAAATTTTAACCGGTTTAACTTCTTTAATTAAATCTTTAACATATATTAAACAAACATCAATATCCCTTTGATAAGTTAAAGCCACTGCTTTATATGACTTTCCATCAAGTCGAATTGCTTTATACTTTGTAACTATTTTAGCTTTTTTAAGATCGTTTCTCTTTGGTGCCTCATCTTCACAAAAATGAGCAGCTGTTATTGCAAAACTCCCATCATTTATTATAGAAACAACAAAACCAGATGCTGATGAACGAAAACTCAATGATAAACATTGAGCTTCGTTGCAAGATTTTAATGTTGTGGTTTTATAAAAATGTACAAATGATTTGTGAGGTAAAATTCCAGATATATTAGAATTATTTATTGTAGCACAAGAACACAAAAATGTTGTAATTAATAAAAAGAAAAATATTATATTTTTACGTAACATTATTTTATTACTCCTTATAATATAAGTATCTTTTAAAAGATCATTTGTTCTTTTAAGATATTTTTTCTTTAAAAGAAGTCAACAAACTAGTTATCATTAGATCCTAACAAGGAAATACTTTTGGCTAAAAGAATATATGTTCTTGATACTAGTGTTTATTTAACGGATGCAAATTCAGTATATGCATATAAAAATAACGATGTAATCATACCGTTCACAGTATTAGAAGAAATTGATAAACATAAAAAACGGCAAGATAGTGTCGGATTGAATGCCCGCCGAATTATACGCACCCTAGACTCATTACGAGAAAAAGGAAGCCTATATAAAGGAATAAGAATTGGTAAAGGAATGGGTTTGCTTTATGTAAAACAATGTGAACATAGAGGCTTGCCTGATGGTTTTGATTTAAGAATTCCAGATAATACAATTATTGGCGTGGCTTTAAATGAAAAAGGGAAAAACCCTAAACGTAAAGTTATTATAGTTTCTCGCGATATCAACATGCGTGTTAAATGTGATTCACTAGATTTAATGTGTGAAGATTATGTGATTAATCAAGTTGTTAAAGACACAGAGGCATTATATAAAGGATTTAGAACTCATTTAGTTGACGATCAACTTATTGATCAATTCTATAATGGAGAACCAACATATCTAGAAGAAGATGAAATAAAACTTTATCCAAATGAATATATCATGCTTGTATCAAGCTCGAACGAAAAAAAGACAGCACTGGCAAGGTTCCATAATTATACAAAACCGCTTAAGCGAATTGATCGAGAATATAAAAAAGGAATTTGGGGCGTCAAACCAAGAAATAAAGAACAAAATTTTTCACTTGATTTGTTAATGGATCCAAATGTCCCTATTGTAACTTTGGTAGGCAAAGCAGGAAGTGGTAAAACATTGATGGCTATTGCTGCGGGTCTAGCACAGGTTGTCGAAGATAAAAAAGAATCTATATATAGAAGATTGGTGGTCTCTAGGCCAATTCAACCTATGGGGAAAGACATTGGATATTTACCGGGCACAATGGAAGAAAAAATGAATCCATGGCTAGCCCCAATACAAGATAATCTACAATATTTAATGGGCAATGACAAAGAAACCCTTAAAATGTATACAGATAATGGTACAATAGAAATAGAAGCTTTAACATATATAAGAGGAAGGTCTTTGGCCAATTCTTTTATTATAATCGATGAGGCTCAAAATTTGTCTGCTCATGAACTTAAAACGATTATCACAAGGGTTGGAGAAAATACAAAAATTATTTTGACAGGAGATGTTGAACAAATTGACAATGTTTATGTAGATGAAACATCAAATGGATTGACATATGCAATTGAAAAATTTAAAAATTATGAATTATCCGGCCATATCACCCTCACTAAAGGTGAACGTTCAAAAGTTGCAACATTAGCAGCAAAAATTCTTTAAAAAAAAAAGTTGACATACAATTTATGGAGAGGTATAATGGAAGAAAGTAATGTTATAGCAGGAGAAACAATTATAGACGAAAACCCGGAACTTCAAAAGCCAGTTGAACCAGACACTGAAATAAAAAATTGGCTTGTTGAATATGTAGGAGAAGCCCTACAGCCAGAAAATAACGAGGTTACTTTGGAAATGGTTATTGAAGTTATGGCAAAAGAGTTTCCGGAATTTCTTCTATCCATTGCAGAAGAAAATTTTATTAGAGGATATCAACAAGCTTTGTTAGATATTGAAGAAGGGCAAAAAGCCTGGGAAGAAGAAAAGGCAAAAAGAAAAAATAATAATGAATAGTGATTTTATTAAAAGATCCCATAAACGAGTTTTAAAAGAAAACAAAGAAAGATATTTGCATGGAAAACTAGTTTATATACAAAATCCATTACCAGAAAATGTTTATTTAGATTATGTTATAGATTTTGTTGAAAAAAGAATACCACTACATTTAATGCACTTAGTTGATTCTGTGTTTGTTGGAGATTATAAATTCCTTAAAGATCGCGATATCAACGCATCATATACTGATGGGGCTATATATGTAACAAACCAGCAAACAAATGAAGATGATATGATTGACGATATCGTACACGAGGTCGCACACTCTGTAGAAAAACTAGCAGGTGCTGAATTATATTTTGATGGACTTTTAGAGCGTGAGTTCTTAGGAAAAAGAAATCGTTTTTGCGCTTTGTTAGAAACAGAAGGTTTAAATATTCCTGATAAAGTATGTACAGATGTAGAATATAACAAAACATTCGATGAATTTTTATATAAAGATATTGGCTATGAAAAATTGGTTAATCTAACCATGGGTCTTATTAATTCGCCCTATGCCATTACATCATTAAGCGAATATTTTGCTAATGGATTTGAGGCTTTTTTTATAGGCGATAAGGGTTTTTTAAAAATTATAAGCCCGATATTATATGAAAAAATAACCAATTTAGCTAATGAAGACTATTAAGGAAAAATTAAAAAATGTCAAAAAAATATAATTTAAATGTACGCGTAGATGAAGAAAAATCTTTAGTATACGCAAATTTGTCTGTTCCATATCTTCCTGAATGGAGGGGCTTTTATAAATACAATGTCGAAGATGTTTGCAAAATGCTGAGAGAGCAGGGATATAATGTCAAAAGCAAAGGCCTTGTTTCTGCAACAGCGTTGACTGTGAGAACAGACGATAAACCTTCTACAAAAGGTCAGTGGGTTTTACGATTGAAAACTAATAAAGTCGAATTTAAACCTGGCCCTAAACCTGGTCCTAAGACGGATTCTAAACCAGAACCAACAAAATTAGACCTCCCCGTGAGAGCGCTTGAGCCCAAAGCGGTATCCAAAAAAAAGAAGGCGCCTAAAACTACGCGCGCTAAACGAAAAGCCACAAAACAAACCACAAAAGAAGTTTTAGAAGCTTATAAAAAAGAGAATAATTAAGAAGGCAATAATGACTCACGTATCCTATTCAGAATTAAAAATATGGAAAGAATGTCCTTGGAAACACAAATTAGTATATCTCGACAAAATCAAAGGTTTTGAAGGAAATGAATATACTGCTTTTGGAACAGCAATCCATTCTACATATGAAAAAGTTTTACTTAAAGAAAATATAGATGAAAAAGATTATTTTCAAAATAAATTTCTTGAAGAGTTAAAAACACTACCAGAAAAAGTTAAGAATAATCTTAATAAAAAGCTGGTTGAAGATTTAAGAAAACAAGGCGACACTTTAGCTTCTTTATCCATGGACGCATTGAAGGAGTACTTTGGAGATTTTGAGGTTGTTTCTGTAGAAGAGCAACTATATGAACCTATAAAAGCATCCTTAAAAAAGGAATATAATTTTAAAGGATTTATTGATTTAGTTTTAAAAACGAAAGATGGTAATTATCACATTATTGATTGGAAAACTTGTTCATGGGGTTGGGATTCTAGAAAAAAAACAGATAAAATGATTACTTATCAATTAACTTTTTATAAATATTATTTTGCCATAAAGCATGGTTTAAATCCGGATAAAGTTGAAACGCACTTTGGGTTGGTTAAACGAACTGCAAAGAAAAATAATGTTGAAATATTTAGAGTAACGAGCGGCAAGAAAAAAACTGAAAATGCACTTAAATTTCTAAAAAAAGCGCTGTACAATATGAATAGAAACGCATATATTAAAAACAAATTATCATGCCATGGCCGCTTTGGCCCTTGCGAATTTTATAATACAAAACATTGTCCACAAAGTTGAGGTGCAAATGAACAAAAAGATTAAAATTTTAACTTTAGGTGATCACCCTTTATCTCCCTCGGGTGTTGGTACTCAAACTAAATATATGATTGAAGCAATGCTTAGAACTGGCAAATATCAGTTTTTTAGCTTAGGCGGCGCCATAAAACATGAAGATTACTCACCAGTTAAAACAGAGGAGTGGGAAGATAATTGGATAATTCAGCCTATAGATGGATACGGTACACAAGAAATGATCCGCTCAGTTTTAAGATCACAACGTCCGGATATTCTTTGGTTTATGACTGATCCAAGATTTTGGGGATGGTTGTGGCACATGGAGCACGAAATTAGGCCGCTAGTACCTATGGTTTATTATCATGTGTGGGATAATAAACCATACCCCACCTTTAATCGAAATTTTTATGAATCAAATGATACTATTGTATCCATCTCAAAAGTTACAGATGATATAGTCAAAAATGTTGCGCCGAATATAAAATCAATTTATTTACCACATACTGCAGATACAAACACATTTAGAAAATATCCTGAAAAAGAAGTACTAGATTTTAAACAAAATTCTTTTGGTGATAAAATGAATGATAAATTTATTGTCTTTTGGAATAGTCGAAATGCAAGAAGAAAACAAAGTGGATCTTTAATTTTTTGGTTTAAAGATTTTTTGGATAAAGTAGGTCATGACAAGGCTTCGTTAATTATGCATACAGAAGTTAAAGACCCACATGGACAAGATCTAGAAGCAATTATTCATCATCTAGGATTAACACAAGGTGAAGTTGTTTTTTCTGGTCAAAAATACTCACCAGACGTCTTAGCAAAAATGTATAATTTGGCTGATTGTACCGTTGGTATTTCTGATGCCGAAGGATTTGGATTATCAACATTTGAATCCTTAACTTGTGAAACACCAATTATTGTAACAATGACCGGTGGTTTACAAGAACAAGTAACAGATGGAGAAGAATGGTTTGGAGTTGGTATAGAGCCATGTTCAAAAGCCATTATTGGCTCTCAAGAGATCCCATGGATTTATGAAGATAGAATAAGCGGAGAGGATTTTGTTGATGCATTAGTTAAACTATATAATCTTTCTAAAGAAGAGCGCAGCGAACTTGGTAAAAAAGGACGCGATCATATATTAACAAATTACAACCCTGAAAATTTTGCTAAAAAATGGGATGAAACATTTACATATATTTATGATGAATTAGGTTCATGGGAAAACAGAAAACAATATAAAAGATGGGCATGTAAAGAGGTAAAATGAGAAAAATTTTAGTAAGAGGACCAGCACTTAGTAGGTCTGGTTACGGAGAACATACACGTTTTATTTTAAGATCTTTAAAAACAAGAGAAGACATATATGATATACATCTTATAAACACTAATTGGGGCAAATGTGGTTGGATTTACGAAGACAACGCTGAACGTCGTTGGCTGGATTCGATTATTTTGAAGACCACCTTATATATACAAAACCCAAGCCCTAGTTTTGATGTTTCCTTGCAGGTAACAATTCCAAACGAATGGGAAAAATTAACACCTCTTAATATAGGAGTGACCGCTGGTATTGAAACAACTAAAGTTTCACCTGAGTGGGTTGAAAAAAGCCAAATTGTGGATAACATTATAACAATATCAGAACATTCTAAAAACATATACGAATCAACAGCGTATCAAGCTAAAGATCAAAAAACAGGAAATACAATTGAAAATTTTAAATGTCAGACTCCTATAGAAGTAGTACATTATCCTGTTAGAAAATATGAGCCCGTTGATATTAAACTTGATTTTGATACTGATTTTAATTTTTTAGCGGTTGCTCAATGGGGCCCCAGAAAAAATTTAGAAAACACTATCAAGTGGTTCATAGAAGAATTTATAGATCAAGAAATAGGATTAATTGTAAAAACATTTATTGTGAACAATTCAGTTATTGATCGCCAGCACTCAGAAGAAAGAATTAAAGCTTTATTAAATGAGTATCCTCAAAGAAAATGTAAAATTTATCTTATGCACGGAGACTTGACAGACGAGGAAATGACAGCACTTTATCAACACCCCAAAGTTAAAGCTTTAGTTACATTAACTCATGGTGAAGGATTTGGTCTTCCTATCTTTGAAGCAGCTTATAATGCTTTGCCCGTTCTTGCTCCGGATTGGAGTGGTCATGTAGACTTTCTTTTTAAACCAGCAGAAAATAAACAAGGAAAAATTAGAAATCGTCCTCATTTTGCAAAAGTAGATTATAACATAAAACCTATTCCCAAAGAAGTTGTTTGGGATGGTGTTTTGATTAAGGATTCAATGTGGTGCTACCCAAAACAAGGTTCATATAAAATGCGCCTTCGCGAAATATATAAAGAATATGGAAGATTTAAGAAACAAGCAACAACATTACAAGAATGGGTCAACGAAAACTTTGAAGAGAGTAAACAGTATAAAAAAATTGTAGATATAGTTAATTTGGTTATTGGAGAAGATGCCGCCGCGGCAGCTGAAGAAATTGATGTTCTGTTTGACAAACTGATGGGCGAAGATAAAAAGTGATAATATTAGTTGCAGATCTCTTTGCTGAACAATATAAAGGCGGCGCCGAATTAACGACAGAAGCAATAATAAA
>Ga0315336_1005603_pt1 | contig 13585 bp, 11 predicted proteins | sample ASW5metaG_FD_204512 | JGI IMG/M metagenome (GOLD analysis project Ga0315336, IMG submission 204512) | Ammonia-oxidizing marine archaeal communities from Monterey Bay, California, United States - ASW #5 | ecosystem: Environmental > Aquatic > Marine > Intertidal zone | place: USA: California...
ATGCCTGCGCAAATTCAAGGCGTCGAGGCGATACGCGGCAAGCACGAATGGTGGTATGCCAACAACGAGGTTCACTCGACCTCTGCCGAAGGCCCCTACGTCGGCAATCGAGACGATCAGTTCGTTCTACGGTTTCTCATGGACATCACGCCGACTGGCGGAGAGCGCATGCAGATGGACGAAGTCGCCCTGTTTACGGTTCAAGACGGCAAGATCTGCAAGGAAGAATACCTGTACCGTATGGGGTGATGCCCAGCCGTTCAATCATCCAGGGGCGCTGACTCACGACCAAGCTGATGTTGTGCGCCATCGCCACCGGCTTGATCAAGGCGCTGCAGGTAGTTCAGCGGGTCCTGCAGATCGCAGCTGCCGCTGCCTGCGAGGTCCAGTTCCATACGCCGTTGGCGGTACTCCAGATCCCTTTCTGCGATACGGTGTGCGTATATCTGTTGTTCGTTCATCGGTATCAGCCGTGGTCGCCCGCGCGCGCTTGCGATCCTCGCGTGACGCCCTCGTTAGCGGTACGCTATAACACTTTGGTGTAAAAGCAACATTTCGACCACGGGAGAGGCGGCATGACGACGACACTGCGCAACGAATTTTCCAACCTCGGATTCGATCCGGACCAGCTACGTGCTAAATACCAGGCCGAGCGAGACAAGCGCCTGCGCCCGGAAGGCAACGAGCAGTACGTAGAAGTCTCCGGCGATTTCGCACACTTCGTCGACGACCCGTATATTGAGCCGGGCTTTACCCGCGACGCGCTGACCGACGAGGTCGACGTGGTGATCATCGGCGGGGGGTTCGGCGGCTTAATGGCTGGCGCACGCTTTCATGAGGCCGGCATCGACGACGTTCGCATCATCGAAGCGGGCGGCGACTTTGGCGGTACCTGGTATTGGAACCGATACCCCGGCGCACAATGCGATATCGAGTCGTATTGTTACCTGCCGCTGCTGGAAGAGCTCGGCTATATGCCCAAGGAAAAATATTCCTTCGCCCCGGAAATATTCGAGCATTCAAAGCGAATCGCCGATGCTTTCGGTCTCTACGACGGTGCGCTTTTGCAGACCAAGGTCACCGAGATGCGCTGGGATGAAGGCAGCGCCCGTTGGACCGTCTATACCGACCGCGATGATGCCCTGCGGGCACGCTTTGTGGTCATGGCGACCGGTCCCTTGAATCGGCCCAAACTCCCGGCAATCCCCGGGCTGGACGAGTTCGAAGGGCACACGTTCCATACCAGCCGTTGGGACTACGACTACACCGGTGGAGACCACTCGGGCAATCTGCACAAGCTGCGCGACAAGCGCGTGGCAGTGATTGGTACTGGCGCTACTACGATCCAGAGCGTGCCCTATGTCGGGGAATATGCACAGCAGCTTTACCTGTTCCAGCGCACGCCTTCGTCCGTCGATGTGCGTGGCAACGCACCGACGGATCCCGAATGGGCGGCAAACCTCGAGCCCGGCTGGCAGCGCGAGCGCCGCGAAAACTTCAACGCTGTCATTACCGGCCAGCCCGTCGAGCAGGACCTGGTCAGCGACGGTTGGACAGACATCTTCCGCAACATCGGCGGCTTGTTGCCCAGGGCAGACGATGGCTCGATGTCGCCGGAGGAAACCGCTGAAATCATGGAGATGGCGGATTTCCAGAAAATGAACGGCATCCGCAAGCGTGTGGAAGATACCGTCAAGACCCACGACACAGCAGACGCTCTGAAGCCCTGGTACCGACAATTCTGCAAGCGCCCAACTTTCAACGACGAGTACCTGCCCACGTTCAACCGCCCCAACGTCGAGTTGATTGACACCAGCGATAGCCAGGGCGTGGAGCGCATCACCAAGAACGGGGTTGTCGCCAATGGGGTTGAGTACGAGGTGGACTGCATTATCTACGCGACGGGTTTCGAGGTAGGCACGGCCTACACCCGACGCGCGGGTTATGAAATCTATGGCCAGAATGGTCAGGCTTTGTCCGACTACTGGGCTGACGGGTTACGTACTCTGCACGGATTTTCCGCCCACGGGTTTCCAAACTGTTATCAGCTCGGCTTCGGACAAAATGGTCTATCCGCCAACCTCACCGCAGTGTTGGACGATCAGGCCCAGCACGTTGCCTACATTATCAGCGAAATAGACAAACGCGGGTATCGCTACTCCAATCCGACCGCCGAGGCCGAAGCCGAGTGGGTGAATACCATCCGCACCCTCGCGGTGGGAAACATCGCGTTCTTCGAAGCTTGTACGCCCGGCTACTACAACAACGAAGGCAAGATCAGCGAAGGCGGCGGTATCAATGGCGAATCCTTCGCACCGGGCGCCAACGCGTTCAACGCGATACTGAAAGCGTGGCGAGAGGACGCCAACATGGCAGGACTAGAGCTGAAATAAGCGGAGGCAATCATGACAGCAGCAATGCCCATCATCGATATCGACACGCACTTCACTGAGCCACAGGACCTTTGGCAGCTACGCGCGCCCCAGGCGCTCAAAGACAGTGCCCCGCGAGTCACCCTCGACGCTCACGGCAAGCAACAATGGGTCGCCGGTGATCTGCCGCTGGGCCCACCAGGGTTCTGCGTCATCGACAAGGATGGCGCGAAGAACTACGGTACGCTCTCCATCGACAATTTCGAAGCCATGAGTGCGGCGGCATCTTTTCCCGACGCTCGCCTCAACGCCATGGACAGCTTGGGGCTGAACGCCCAGATCATGTATCCGAACATTCTGGGATTCGCGGGCAGCAAGCTCATGCAGATAGAGGATCTCGTGTTGCGGGATTTCTGCATCTCCGCATACAACGACGCGATAGCTGATTTCCAGGCTGACGGCAAAGGCCGCCTGTATCCCCAGGCCCTGCTGCCATTCTGGGATATCGACAAAGCGGTGGCCGAACTGGAACGGGCTAACGACACGCTCGGACTAACCGGATTCACCATGACCGACGCGCCGGAGCAGTGGGGCATGCCCTACCTGCACGATCCCGCCTGGGATCGTTTATGGGCGACGGCGCAAGAACGCGAACTGCCGGTTAACTTTCACATTGGCTCTGGCACCAGTGTACCGCCATGGCAAGGGCTGAGCCCGGCACGAATGTTGGCGTCGGTGTCCACCATGCTGTTTATGAACAACACGCGATGCCTGGTCAATCTGATCTTCAGCGGTCTGCTCGATCGTTTTCCCTCTCTGAATTTCGTATCCGTTGAGAGTGGCATCGGATGGCTGCCTTTCATGCTCGAAGCATGCGAGTACCAGATGAACGAGAACCTGATCGACGGCGACGGCCTGGAACTGCGGCCCAAGGAATACTTCGCACGGCAGATTTATGCCTCGTTCTGGTTCGAAAAGGAACAGGTCACCCAGACTGTCGAGGTGCTGGGCGATGGAAACATCATGTTTGAAACCGATTTCCCTCATCCAACCTGTCTTTATCCAGACGTTCGTGCCCACGCCGACGCCGCCCTGAAGGACGTTTCAGAAGCTTCCCAGCGCAAGATCCTGTATGAAACAGCGGCTAAGGTATACAACCTGCCAGACTTCGGGTGATTGTCACTTCGAATGCACCCATTGCGTTCCAGGATCCGCTGCCTGACGCTGTAGATGTGGTGGTCATTGGCGCCGGGGTTATTGGTGTGTCCACCGCCTGGTTTTTGCGCCGCAGTGGCGTTTCAGTATTGCTCTGCGATAAGGGTCGCGTGGCCGGCGAGCAGTCCAGCCGCAACTGGGGCTGGATACGCCAGCAAGCGCGCGACGCGGACGAATTGCCGATTGTCATCGACAGCATCAACACCTGGGAGACACTGGCCAAAGAGATCGGCGAGGACATCGGCTTCACCCGCCAGGGTGTACTTTATTGCGCAAAAAGCGACGAAGAGCTCGCCCAGCACGAAAAGTGGCTGGACGTCGCCGGGCAACATCAGCTCGACACCAGGATGTTGAATAGTGTTGAGATCGATGCGCTACTCGATCACGTTCCGGGGCAATACGCAGGCGGTATATTTACGCCCAGCGATGCGCGCGCCGAGCCCTTCAATGCGGTTCCTGCCCTGGCCAGGGCACTGCAATCCCGCGGTGGGGTGATACGCGAAAATTGTGCCGTTCGATCTATCGAGACCCAGGCGGGTAGGGTCGCAGGCGTTGTGACTGAACACGGCCGCGTAGCGGCCCAGTCTGTTGTATGCGCCGCGGGTGCCTGGTCAACACTGTTCATGGCCAACCTCGGCGTGCCACTCCCACAACTGACCGTGCGTGCCACGGTTGCGCGCACAGCGCCGGCGCCAGACATTTACGCTGGCAACGCGTCGTTGGGCGAGATAGCGATACGTCGCCGGCAGGACGGCGGCTATACGGTAGCGTCCAGCAACACCAACGAGCACTACATCGGCGCCGACAGTTTTCGTTACTTCTTCAAGTTCATGCCCGCGCTCGCATCCAGCGTACGCTTCATCCGCCTGCGCATCGGCGGCGACGTGGTCACACGCATGCTGCCAACGCGTCGCTGGGGCGACGATGAGGTCAGCCCGTTCGAGCAAACCCGAGTGCTGAACCCGGCACCATCCACTAAAGCTCTGCAGCAGATGCGCACAGGTTTAACGAAACGCCTTCCCAAACTAGCCGAAATCGGATTCGACGAAGCCTGGGCCGGCATGATCGATGTCACACCTGACGTGGTGCCGGTGATGGACGCCGTACCTGCCTACCCTGGTTTATATCTCGCAACGGGCTTCAGCGGGCACGGGTTTGGCATCGGGCCAGGCGCTGGGCGCGTGATGGCTGATCTGGTGATGGGCAACCCGGCCATGCACGATCTGACGCGCTTTCGATTCTCGAGGTTCTCCGACGGCAGTAAGATGAGGCCTGGCCCGGGTCTATGAGCGTGCACCACCCAGCTCGCACAGCAAACCCACATAACGCACGAACTCCTGGTTGTCCGCCTGACCGATCACCACCAGATTTCCAGGTTCGGCGCGGCCTTGTTGTTCGACGGTTCGCCAGCGGGGACCCACCGCTTGCACTTCATGCCACTTCGCCGCTGCACCTCGCTCCACAACGCTGAGCGCACCCTTGATCCTGTACACGGGCGGCGGAATATCACCCAGCAGGCCGAACAAGCCTTCGGCATCAACCGGACGATGAAACGTCAGTACTTCTGCGCTGAACCCCTCCACCGCGTGATCCGCTGCTCGAGGCGCGAGCCGCGCCCCCCGCGTGGCTGCTCCCAGAACCACTTCTACGGCCTGTGCCCCCGACCGCAGAATGGACTCCGCCTGCACCACGGCCCTACCCGGCGCAAGCATGCCGACGTCTTCCTGGACTGCGGATGTTTCGTCCGTATTACCGGCCCTCGTCAGGACAATGAGGTGGGACGCAGCCAACTGACGCTCGAATAAGTAGGCCGTCACGGGATCGGACCGGCGCAACCGGTAGCTTTGGGCATCCACCACCGTGACGATACCGTCAAGAACGGTCGAGGCGCATAGAGCAACGGACTGGGCAATCCCCATGGGGTCAGACAGGCCGCTTGCCTCGATGACGATGGACGTGGGAGGGCTATCTCGCCCCCCAAGTGCGGCCAACGTATCGCGAAGGTCGTCCCCCAATACGCAACACGCGCAGCCGTTGTCGAATTCGATGGTTTCCGCATTCATGGCGCGAACTCGCCGCGCGTCTACGTTTAGCGAAGCAATGTCGTTCACCACCGCGACAATCTCTACCGGCGAGCGCGCCAGGAGCTCACACAACAGGGTTGTCTTGCCCGCGCCGAGAAAACCGCTGAGCACCGTGACGGGAATCTGCCGCGCAAGCGCGCCGCTTTCCTGTCGCAGCTCAACCTTCTGGTTGGCAGGCGGCGCGCCCAATGTCGACAACAAAGTATCCCACGCCGCCGCCAGCCGCGCCGAATCCGACATGCTGCTTAATGGGTCACCGGGTAGTTGCGTCATGTATCTCGCCAGCGAGTACGGTGCCACGGATATCGATGTCTTTCAGGCGCTTCGGATCCACCTCATAAGGATCGTCATCCAGCACCGCAAAGTCCGCGTGCTTGCCCACTTCTATGCTGCCCAGCGTATCGTCTCTGTTCAGCACAAACGCAGCGTCAACGGTAATGGCGCGCATGGCTTGATCCACCGAGATGCACTCGCCCGGCGCAACGGTTGCGCCATCCATCGTGAGCCGGTTGACCGCCACCCACGCCGCTGTCAGCGGATGCATGGGTGCGACCACCAGGTTGTAGTCGGAATGCAGCGCAAACGTAGCCCCCGCGCGTACCAGGGAACCCAGCCGCGCGGTGGCCTCTGAGCGGTCCGGGCCGAACCCATGGTCTGCGTGGATATCGCTACGATAATGCACAAAGTAAGGATTCACGCTGGCAAGTCCGCCAAGCGCCGCTAGCCGCCGCGCTTGTGCCGGGGTGCTGATGCAGTAGTGCTCAATGGTGAATCGATGATCGAAGCGCGGCACCGCTTTCTGCAAAGCGCTCAGTGTGTTCAAGGTCATGTCGACGGTTTCGTCACCATTGGCATGGGAATGTATCTGGATGCCGCTGCGCCAGAATGGCAGCATGCGCTCGAACATGTCTTCCCAGGGTACCTCCCCAGCCAGCCCGACTTCTCCGTCCAGGTAGCCCGGGTAATTCAGGCGCAGGGTCATCGACGGATAAGAACCGTCATTGACGTATTTAACCCCATGCACCGCCAGGCGGTCGCTGGCTTTAAACCGCATGGTTTCGTAGAAGTCGAGAAAGTCATCGCCGAACTGCTTACGCAGACGGCCTTCAAAGGGTACGAGCAGAACGCGCAGCGGTAGCAGCCCCTGTTCTATGGCCAGGGCATGGTCGTCCCACTCCCGCTCGAACGAGTCTATGCCATAGATCATATCGGCAGTGGTGGTGACGCCACTGTTCACCGCCACCTGCCCTTGCAGCTTCAGTGACGTCAGGCCGAAGTCAGCGCCAAACACCTGGTCACGCACCGGCCGCGACGCTACCGCGGTGGCTTCGGTTTCGATGAACCAACCGTTCAGGCGGCCATCCGGGTAGCGCCCCAGACCATGAATGCGGCTGGCTTCGTCCACCCCCGTGCGTTCGATCATGGGGGAGTTGGTGTAGATGATGTGCGGCGCGTAGGCGATCACCCAGATTGGGATGTCGGTGGAAATTGCATCGAGCATGTCGCGGTCGAGATGGCCATTCTGCATGCCCGGGTCATAGCCCCAGGCCACCACTGGAGCGACCGGTGCGGCGTCGGCGTCTTCATTGCGTCCTTTGACCAGGGCTGTGAGACGGGCTATCACCGCGTCCCGATCAGGCAACCCGGATAACGGTTTACCTTGCGGATCGGTGGAGTCAATCGGCCCGACATAGTTTAAACCCATGTAGGTCCCGGACAGGCGCAGGTGCGTGTGCGGATCGATGAAGCCCGGCGTGAGCACGCGCTCGGCAAACGTATCGTCTATGTCGTGGGGCAGCCTGCGCAGCCAGGGCTGCATCGAATCCAGCGTCCCAACCGAGACAATGCGACCGTCGCGTACCGCCACCGCACTCGCCTCGGGCCGGCCCGGGTCCATGGTTCGAATTTTGGCCGCTGTAAATACCCGCAGACGCGCATCAGTCACTACACTCAACCCCCACCATTACCCCGCTTTTGCGCGGGCGATCTCATCTTCGACCATGTCCAGGCGGTCCTTACCGAAAAACATCTCGTCGCCCACAAAAAAATTGGGCGAGCCGAACGCCCCGCGTACAACCGCGTCCGCCACATTGGCTTTCAGCTGTGTCTGCACCGATTCGTCTTGCGGTGCCGCGAGGATGGCTGCCTTGGGAAAATTACCCGCATCAAGCACGTCCTCGATCACTTGAGGATCGGTCATATCACGCCGATGGTCGTACGCTGCGGTAAAAATGGCGTCGATGTAGGCAGCAGCCACACCTTCTCGCTCAGCGATCACGGTTCCCGTCAAAAACGGGCGACTGTCGAATGGAAATGGTTTTGGCAGGTGGTAGGTAATGCCGTACTTAGCGCAGAAACGCCGCATGTCCGCGGCGATGTACTCCCCTTTATTTTTCACCCCCTGGATCTGAACTGGCGTTGGTTTGTTGCCGGTGGCCTTGAAGGTACCCATGATCGACACCGGAACGTAGCGAAACTCAACTCCGGTATGCGCCTGCAGTGACGGGATCATCCGATGTGCGAGATACGCATTCGGGCTCAGATAGTCGAAGTGAAATTCGTAAGACGTGGTCATTGGTACCCTCCTCCGGGCTCAATATACATGATCATGAGGTATGCTTATTACACATCGATGTTCAAGAAATTTACTGACAATGGAATCTCGGCAAACGATCGCACTTGTTCTACTGGGGTCTCTCACACTGGCCGGGTGCGGCCCAACGACACCCGACGAACCCACGACGCAGACCTCTACGCAACTGCCTGTGGCACCGGGGTTGCCGCAAGCCCTGGCCAACAAATGGGCGCGCAGTTGTGCGCTTTGCCACATTGACGGCAATGGCGGCGCGCCGCGTATCGGCCACGCCCAGGAATGGGCTCCGCGCATCGCCCAGGGCAGGGATGCCCTTCTCACCCACACCATCGAAGGTATGGCGAACATGCCCCCGCTCGGGTATTGCATGTCATGTGAGCGCGACGACTTTATCGCCCTAATCGAATTCATGACCGGAGGTGCGCCGTGAGTAAGACAACGCGCCGCCAGCTTCTGGCCAACACCGCCCTTGCCGGCCTGTTCGGCTTCGGCATGCCCGCGCTGGCACAGCCAGCCAGACCTTCTTCAATTCCGTGGCGCAATTGGTCTGGCGGCCTCGTAGCGCACCCAGCAGGACGCTTCGCGCCATCATCCGAAGACCAACTGGCGGAATTTCTTAAGTCGACCAAGGGCGCCGTACGACCAGTGGGCGCCGGGCATTCATTCACACCCCTGGTGCCCACCGACGGGCATCTCATCGTCATCGACGAACTCACCGGAATGCTGGATTACGACCCCGAGACGCTGCGAGCCACATTCGCAGCTGGCACGCGGCTGGCAGACATGGGCGCACCGCTCGAGGCCGTCGGCCAGGCCATGCTGAATCTTCCGGACATCGACAGGCAGACCCTGGCAGGGGCCACGGCCACTGCGACCCACGGTACCGGGATCGATTTCACCTGCTTGTCCGGCTTCGTAACCGAACTGCGGCTCACCACACCCGCGGGCGAAATCATCGACGTCAATGCCGACAAAGACAAAGACCTGTTCAACGCTGCTCGCGTGAGTCTCGGCGCCCTGGGCATCGTGACCCGCATGACGCTGCAGAACCGTGCCAACTATCGCCTAAAGTCGCAAACTTCCATTCAGCTTACAGAAGACGTTCTCGACGGGTTCGACGAGTCCGCGGCGCAACATCGTCATTTCGAGATGTTTCCAGTGACGCATTCCGACTACGCATTGACGCTCGCGATCAACGAAACCGACGAGCCCATTAAGAATCCGCCGCCGCAAAGCCCCGAGGAAGCGGCCGCCTACGCCGAGGCGATGACCACTATCGCGCAAACGCCACCCGAGGGGCGAAAGCCGTTAAAAAATGCTTTAGCCCAGCAGATACCGCCAACGGAAAATGTGGACGCATCGTACAAAGTCCTGACCAATATCCGCAATACGCGCTTCAATGAAATGGAGTATGCGGTGCCCCTGGAAGCGGGCGCGGAATGTCTGCGGGAGATACTGAGAACCATCGAGGAGCAGGCCGTCGATGTGATGTTCCCTTTAGAGTATCGCTATGTGAAACGCGACGACACCTGGCTCAGTATGAGCGCCGGTGAGGAGGATCACGCCGCCATCTCTATACACCGCGCAGCCGGGGCGGATTACCGGCCCTACTTCGATCTCATCGAACCGATCTTCTGGAAATACGGAGGACGGCCACATTGGGGCAAGGTGCACTCGTTGGGCGCGGCTGAACTCAAAGCCCTCTACCCACATTTTGGCGAGTTTCAGGCATTGCGCGAACACCTGGATCCGCAAGGTCGGTTCTTGAATGAACATTTGAGAAAGGTATTCATGGCATGAAACGTCGGGACCTCCTCAAGAATACAACCACGCTGGCCGCAACAGCAGCCACGGCCGGGATTTTGTGGTCCCCCCAGGCCAGAGCCAGCGCCCATGACACCTACTACGCCAAGCTCAACGAGCTGCTGAAGAAAGACGGGCCGGGACGACCCGTGATGCTCATCGATATTGAGCGTATGCATCACAACATCGACGTGCTGGCAGCCTCCACCGGACCCGACAAAACGTATCGCGTGGTGGTTAAGTCGCTGCCCTCGGTGCCGCTACTGCAGGCGGTCATGCGCCGCGCCAAAACCAACAGCCTGATGGTGTTCCACCAGCCCTTCCTGAATGAAGTCGCGAGAAGTTTTCCTACTTCGGATGCACTGCTCGGCAAACCCATGCCGGCACAAGCGGCGCGCACGTTTTACCGCAAGCTGGGCACGACCCCATACGATGCAGCCGGCAAAGTGCAGTGGCTGATCGATTCCCAGGAGCGGCTACTGCAGTACCAGCATCTGGCGCGGGAACTCGGCGTTAAAATGAGGGTGAATGTCGAGATCGATGTGGGCCTGCGCAGAGGAGGCCTGGCCCAGCCGGAAGCGTTGGCGACAATGTTAAACACGGTAAAGCAAGACCCCGAACACCTGGAGTTTTCAGGCTTGATGGGGTACGAACCTCATCTAACTGGCATGCAGGCTGCGCTTGAGCACCCGGCTGTACAAAGCGTGCTGCAGATCTACCGCGGTCATCTCGACGTCGCAAAAGCCGCCGGCGCGGATCCGCAGAAGTTGACCCTCAACGGCGCCGGCAGCCATACGCTGAGGATCTACGAGCGCGACAACACCATGAACGATCTGGCGGCCGGTTCCGGCGTGGTGATGCCGACAGACTTCGATACACATCATCTGTCCGACAATTTTCCCGCGCTGTTCATCGCTACCCCTATTCTCAAGCGCTACGACCGCAACCCGGTGATGGCCGATCCGCCCGTTGACATGCAGCGCCTGTTCTACATCTATGGCGGCTACTGGAAAGCGAAGATGGCGTCGCCAGCAAAGGTCGGTGAACCCGTTTATCGGAGCACCAACCAGAGTCCGATTACAACATCGGCCGACGTTGATCTGAGAGTCGACGACTACATGTTCCTGCGGCCGACGCAAAGCGAACACGTGATGCTGCAGTTCGGCGATCTGTTAGCCGTCAAAGACGGCGAGTTCGTAGAGCGCTGGCCTGTGTTTCATCAGACCGGGTGAGTTCACACGCCCATCCGCGCCAATGCGTTGACCAGCTCTCGCAGTAGCGCCTCTGTGCGTGGATGGCCGGCAGCATAACGCGCAGCCAACTGCTCGGCGTTGTCCATCACCCCCGCGGGTTTCACTTCAGACGGATCTTCGGATACGAGCTTGTGGATATCTTCATCGAGGGTCGCCAGCAGCGCATGAATTTCCGGGTCGATGTGATCCTGCTGCCCGAGTTCCCGGTGCAACTGTTGCAGGGTCTTTTTGAGCTGTTCTCGCTCCATAGCGCCTTATTCCGTCTGCGTTCCGTTAGCGGCCGATCCCCTGGGCCCGGCCATGGTCTACCTAATCATTGCTCTGCACAAATCGCTGCAGGACGTTTTTCGTCACCGTCGCGACATCTGGCTGAGTCAAGCCGTACGCCCAATCTGTGCAGCCGGTTGTGAACACCTGCCCACGGCCTTTGCGGAAGCTGCCCATAACCGCGTGGCCTTGTTCAAACAAAGCACGGTTTTCCGGAGTGTCACCACCACCGATTCTCTCGGCCACCCAATTCAATTCGCCGACGTAGCTTTCATGCAGACCGTCTGACGCTTCATGGGTTTCCCACAAGCGCGCCGGGGCGGTGGCCAGCACCTCAAATTCGGCAGGCGTCCCGTCTTCGCCGGTAGCTAGGAGGGCGTCGTTCGTCTCGACAAGTTCGCAGCCGTCGCATTCATAAGCCACGACAATACCCCCAACACCAAGATCGTCATCCACCGTCAGATTCAAGTCAGCAAATGCCCAATGGCCGGGCTGGCGGACCCGATAGCCTCCGGTTCCCCTGGGGGCATTGGGCATGTGCGCATAACCGCCACGCGTAAATGACACCCCGGTCATGGTGTTTTCGGGGCGCCCCACCAACGGGTCCGACCACATGGTCGATAGATTGGGGGCATGCTCCCGGTGGTATTGCGGGTCGTCCTCAATGGCATTCTTGTAGCACACCAACTGGGTGTGATCGTTTTCGAATCGAGCCTGCCAGAACGCCGTATTGCCAGAAAAGAACGCGGCATTGCCGCCATGCTCAACAAATGCCTCCACGTTGTCGCGCATGCCTGCGGACCAATATTCGTCGTGGCCTACAGAGACATAGGCGGGATACCCCTGCAACAGGTCGGCATCGCCATCGAGATCGCTGCTGGTGGCATAGCCGAGCCGCAGGCCCTGCGCCTCGGCCCAGCGTACGAACAGGAATTCCCAGTTGGCCCAACCCGCCGCCATGCACCAGGGCGAGTAGCGCGCCACATTAAACGCTTCGACGTCTGCGGGTGACCAGTCCTGATAACGCGCTATGCGAAACCGGTCAGGCTCACGTTTGTGCAGGAATCCCCTGGGCAACGGACGCACCAACGAGGACGTGTTGCCCCCGGTATAGAAGCTGGGACCGCCCCAATCGTTGTACGCAGTCCACGTAGAGGTCGCAAGCACCAGCATCGCATCCAGCGGCTGGGTCGAGCGCACCACAAAATACGCCTCGGCGCGCCGGTCGTGCTCGTCGCTCATCCGTACCAGATAGAACCCCGAGGACCAATCTGGATCGACTTCGAATTCTATACACCCGGGCCAGTCGCAACCGCTGACCGAGACGTCTTCAGGACGTGGCTGCGCGACTATAGAAACTCCGCTTTGCGCGAATACGACGCGGTCGTCTGCCCCCTGACGTATGACCTCCACATGCACCCGTGGATCATCGCTATGGCAATACAGCGTCACCTTCTCCAGCGGGTCGACACTCTGGGGCCAACAGTAGCCTGCTAACATCGAATCGGCCTGTTTGAGCTACGCAAACGGGTCGGTACCGGCACGCATGAATGCGGGCACGCGCCCGTAATCCGGATTCTGACTGTCCTCGTACGGGTACAGTGATTTGCCGATGACACGCTCGAGCTCAGGGTACTTCTGCAGCAGCTGCGGCGAAGTGCCCATTTCGTAGTTGTGCTGAGGCCGCATATAGCTACGCATATAGTTCTGCACCAGCGTGATGCGCAGCCCCGGGTTCGTTCGCGTCTGGGATGCATGCCACGTAGCGCCATTCCAGATGGCCAGCGACCCCGCCCGCGCTATCAATGGTACGAATTTGAAAGGGGTGTTCGCCAATTCCGCCTCGTGGGGAAGCGTGGCACGACCGAAGTGATGACTTCCGGGCACAAACACCGTAGGTCCGTCCTCGGCACCATCGTAGTCTGTACAGATCCACGACGCGTTGCACATGTGCGCAATCTGCCCCGCACCTGGCGGTACGCCATGTGAATCGCTATG
>Ga0315336_1005604_pt1 | contig 13584 bp, 10 predicted proteins | sample ASW5metaG_FD_204512 | JGI IMG/M metagenome (GOLD analysis project Ga0315336, IMG submission 204512) | Ammonia-oxidizing marine archaeal communities from Monterey Bay, California, United States - ASW #5 | ecosystem: Environmental > Aquatic > Marine > Intertidal zone | place: USA: California...
AAAAAGAAGGCGCCGGGCATCCCTATCTTAGCCTGGGCGATCGGGGGAGGCGGCGTGGCTCTCCTGGTGGCTGCCACATTTTTCGTCATATCGAACTTCACCAACGCGCCGCAATCCGCTGGGGAACTGGCGCAGGTTTCCGATCCGCAGCACGAACCGAAGGAACCCGATCCAGATCACAGCAACACCAAGAATCCAACCGAGTCGGCGGAACCTGCGGTGCCTAAAACCAACAGCCCCGCTCCGGCGAGGAAGGTGGATCGGACGCCGCCGCAACCGGATCAAACCAAGAAAGCCGGCCAAGCAGCCGCGCCCCCGGCTCAGAAAAGCCAAAGACCGCCACGGAGGAAGCGGAACAGGCGCGGCCGAAGCCGATTCAATGTACCCGATGTACCGCGTCTGAAACCGTACAAGACGATTTCTGCGCACAGCTTTTTCGTACGAGATGGGCAATTCCATCCCGACAAGAAGTCATTCTGGATCTTGAAGAACGACATCAGGACCAACGTCAAGAACGACGAAAACCCTAACGGTTTTTATGCTTTCGATACCGAGACGTGGGAGCGAATACAGTTTATCCCAATAATACGATCGACCCTCCAGTTTGAGTTGTCGCCCGATGGCGAGCGGATGATTGGTGAGCAATCGCAAGATTTCTTCGTGTGGGAGATAGGCAGTGGCGAGTTTCAGGACGCCATGAGACGGTTGGCGGAACCTAAGCGCGTCATGAGCTTCCAACTCTCGCCGGATGGCCGACATGTGGCCATCATTTCTGCATTTCTTGGGGTTCTTGTCCTTGATCTGGAAACTGGCGAGGTTCGCGTCCTGGCTAAATCACAGGTAGGCACTTTCGGAAAATTCATGATGGCCTTCTCGTCGGACAGCGACAAGATCGTCGTCGTCGGACGTAGTGGGGATTCAAAAAAGGAAAAGCAAACCCTTCTGTGCTGGAACGTTCAAACGGAGGAGTTGCTCTATCAACTCAAGCCTCCAAGTACACCACCGTTCGGTGTCGCAGATCCCACCGGCTTCACGGCGATCGCGCCGTCTCCCGTGGCTGATGAATTTGCGACGGCAACGACTGCGTCAAAGGTTCTGTTCTACAAACAAGGCGAATCGGCGCCGTACCACGCGATCGAGACGATCGGCGATTTTGGGAGAGTTTCAGCTCTCAAGTACTTTCCGGATGGAAAGCGGATCGTTGTGGCAAATTCAAACGGAATTTGGCTGGTTGATATCGCGACCGGCCAATACTTGGCTCATCTCTACGAATTCGAACCATCGATTATCACTGAATCGGGGGGATGGATGGATTTCACAAGCGATGGTCGATATCTCGCAACTCCGTGCCGACGGATCGGCTGGGGGTTCTGCATCTGGGACATGTCATCGCTTTCGAATTAGCCTGTGCTGGGGTTGTTGGCGAAGAGCATAGCGTATCCCCAGATTGCATGTTCAAGCGGCTCACGCTGTTCGACCCCAGGCACTCGACTGATGGGGAGGCATGATGCCAATCATGTCGTTGAACCAGAGACGCGAACGATTCATCGACAACGGTCTTCTGTATTCGACCTTCGATACTCAGGCGACGAAAAAGGTCCCATTCGTCCTGATCCTACAGCAACACAACCATGAGATCGTCTGACGAATACGAGCAATCTACTCGAGAAGTGGTCCTGAAACCCTCCGTTGGCTCAAAACCACTCTTGAAGTAGCGTCAAAACCCTCTGTTGCCAAATCAAACCCCTTGTTTTCCAGGCCGAGATTCGTCCACAACCGGGTTTTGACGTGACCTCTTGTTATCCAATGTTGATTGCGCCCACAAACGGCTTTGAGCGTGGGTTTTAACACAGATCGACCGATGCACCTGTCAGCAGGCTTTCATCAATCGCTCGTGCCGTGTTCAGACCCAGGCACACGTCGGCGATGTCGGCGACCGGGATTAGTCCGCCCGATACACGTCGACAAAAGTGGTCCAGCATGACCTCTGTCGCTGGCCGATCAGACTGTAGCGATTCGGTGACCGATTCGCTCTCGCTTGGCTTCGCGCTCGTTGCCCAGGAGATATCAGCATCGGCAGGAAGGATCGCGCGACCGCGTTCGCATTGGACTTCTCGAGCCGTCAAGGAGCATTCCGGCGCGTCGGATGCCCTTGATGCGGCGAGCAGATGGATGTCAGCGACCGGACGGGCGCCGCCGTCGCGCGGTTCGGCGTATTCAATCGCGATTGACAAATTAGGGCCACTCGACGCGCCGTTATTGTCACCACGTTTCGCACACAAACGCAGCGGCACGGAACGCACTACGTAGCGGCACCAGTCGAACAGATCAACGAGATACGGCATACATGTTGCGTCTGGATGCCCGCCCTCGATCCATTCACCTTGGCAGGCCACTTCGAGGGAAACCCGGTGCGGGCGTCCAATTCGCGTGGCGATCAATTCACGCAGCCTGGCGGTGGATGGCGTGTAGCGTGAGCCGAGTTCCGGCATCAACATCAACCCTTCCGACTGAGCCGCTTCGTAATGCTGACTCAGTCGATCGGCATCATCCCCGAGACGTCCGGCAATGTACGCAGGTTTATGTTGCGCGCGTATGAGGTGCAGGGCTTCGTGACCGTACCAAGCCATATCCAACAGCAGGACGGCTCGCACGTCAGTTCGTTCGAGCAAAGACAGCATGCCGTGCGACACGGCGGCCTCCCACTCGTCAGCCACGTGTTCAGCCCGTTCGGCGATGGGATCGTAAACAGCTCGAACAGCAATGCGCGACCGAAACTTGCGCAACAGGGGGGCATACACGCGATCCCAATGCGAGCCCAGGCCAATTATGCCAACGTTTACCATGGTCGGTATGCCAACTCGCGTCTAAATCACTTGAAACGCGTATTCTACAGAGCGGTTTTCGTTTCCGTGTCCGAGGATCACGTCGTTGTGTCTCGTGAGGTGATATCGGATGACTTCAAAGTCTAGCGTTTCTCGTCGTCAGAACAAACCGCCAAAAGGCGTTTGATGACTTGACATCATTCGCACGCGTGGCCTGGTGATGGAAGAAGTATATTTGCGGCAGGATCTGTCATTGTTGGGCCACAGGATGACTCTCAAGCAGTGCTCGAACGGCTCGACCGGGAGTCGCCGTACTTGTTTCAGGGCAGGGCACTACCAACTCTCGACGCCGGCAACGCTCTCACAACGAGAACGCCGTGTGCAGCGTTTTGACGGCTAATCACAACAAGCTCAAGCCTGGTGAGTTGGCAACAAGGGCGTTTGACGACTATCACCGAACCTGTAGCCTCTTACCCGACGAGTTTGGCCGCCCATCGGCCACGATTCCCCGCCATGCAGGCGCTGAAATTTAGATGATGAATTCGGCCTCCTTCAAGGTAAGATGAAGGTTCGGATCGAGGCGATCGTTGATCGATGATGCATCTGACTCGCCATCCGAATTGGACTACGTGCCGGCCGATCGAGTACCGCGTTGAAAACCACAAACCGATTCTCGACTTTTGACGGTACGAACATTCTACGGTTTGCAGTTTCATCCACAACACACACACGGGTTTATGTACGGTGCGCAGCGACACACAATTAAGCCACAAAAGTTTGCGCAAGCTGGCCGTGGCTGGTGACGCGCCGGCTGTCGGACAATTGTTGGGCCTTTACCGTTCCTATTTGTCGCTGTTGGCAAGGGGACAGATCGGTCGTCGACTGCAGGCGCGCGTCGACGCCTCGGATCTCGTCCAGGAAACGTTGCTAGCTGCGAGCTGCAACTTCGAGCAGTTTAGGGGTGCCACAGAAAAGGAGTTGACCAAGTGGCTGCGTCAGATCATGGCATCGAAGATTACCGACGCGGTTCGCCGCCACACGGCTCGTAAGCGAGACATTCGCTTAGAGTGGCAAGTGGCCAAAGAGTTGGATCGATCATCGGTCCTGCTGGGAAACGCGTTGGCCACCTCGCAACATTCGCCAAGTGAACAAGTCGCTCGTCGCGAGCAAGCCGTTCTGCTGGCTCACGCTCTGGACAAACTCTCCGATGACTATCGTGAAGTTTTGGTGTTGAGACACATCGAAGAACTGAGTTTTCAAGAAGTGGCGACGAGAATGGATCGCACACTGGACAGTGTCAAAAAGCTGTGGACTCGCGCTTTGATAAAGTTGCGACAATCGATTGAGAAACTGAATGGCTCCCCTTGAGAGCTCCCACACCGACGCAAGGCGGGATGTCGAAGCCGGATCCGTCGATCGCACGGTGCCCACCGACGATCCGAGGGTGACGGAGGCCGTCGAGGAATATCTTCGCCTGCTGGAGCAAGATGAGAGCCCCGGTCGCGACGAATTTGTGGCGCGCTACGCTGACATTTCCGAGCCGTTAAACGAATGCCTGGACGCCCTGGAATTCATCCATCTCACAGCGGGGCAGCTCAAAGGTGATGAAAACGATGACGATCATCCGACTGCCGGCGCTGTCGTCGGTGTGTTGGGCGATTATCAAATCTTACGTGAAATCGGCCGTGGAGGGATGGGAGTTGTCTACGAGGCGAAGCAGATTTCGCTCAATCGTCGCGTGGCGATAAAAATACTTCCTTTGGCGTCGATGCTGGATGGGCGGCAGCTCAAGCGGTTCAAGAATGAGGCGATGGCAGCCGCTCAGTTGGATCACCCGAACATCGTCGACGTTTATGGAACCGGATGCGATCGTGGAGTCCATTTCTATGCGATGCAGTACATCGAAGGAGAGAATCTCGCCGAAATCTGCAGCGGCCTGCTCGATCGTGGGGAAGACCACGAACCACGCCCCCGCAATGATCGCGGACTGGCAGTAGACCGAGACGTTGTATCGGAACACGCATGGCGCGCTCCCGAATTGACGGAGGCACCCCACGACGAAAAGAGACCACGCAACGACGAGGTCGTCTCTGCGCACTTCTCAGAAACGTACGAACAATCGCAATCTTCGTTCGAGAACTCGTCGCTATCGGGCAAACTGTCAGCCGAAAGGTCTGGGCGCGGTACTGAGTATTGTCAAACGGTGGCCCAGTTTGGCTCGCAGTTGGCGATTGCCTTGAACTACGCCCATTCGGTGGGCATTGTGCACCGGGATATCAAGCCATCGAACGTGTTGCTGGATGCGTCCGGGCAGGTGTGGATCACCGATTTTGGTCTGGCACACATTGACACAGGCGCCGGACAGACCGTGACCGGTGATGTGCTCGGTACGCTCCGCTATATGAGTCCCGAGCAGGCTTCTGGCAACAAGGGCTATGTCGACCACCGCACCGACATCTATTCACTCGGTATCACTCTGTACGAAATGTTGACGTTGCGGCCGGCTTTTTCCGCGAGTGATGGGCAGCAGTTGTTTCGACAGGTGTTGGAAGAATCTCCCCCGCCACCTCGAACCATTAACCCAAACATTGCGTTGGACCTCGAGACCGTGATCTTAAAGGCCATCGCGAAGGATCCCGCCGGACGTTACACCACAGCCGGGGAAATGGCAGACGATCTTGGACGGTTCCTCGAACATCGACCGGTTAGCGCGAAACGACCTTCCTTTTGGGATCGCGTTGCGAAGTGGTCTCACCGAAAGCGGAAGGCATTGATCGCAGCGGCGTTCGTCATGATGTTCGTTGCGATCGGCTCGATCGTAGCGACGTTGTTGCTCTGGCAAGAGCAAAGTCGTACCGAAGCGGCTTTGACAGTCGCCCAAGACAACATTTCGATCGCCGAACGGGAAACTTCACGTGCCGAGGCATTGGCCAATCAGGTTCGTCGACAGCTTTACGTTGCCGACATGAAACTCGCCCACCAAGCCTGGCAGAACGCTGATTTGGTTTCAGCCGAACGTATTCTCGATCGATACCAGCATCCTGACGGACAACAAGATGTTCGCGGGTACGAATGGCACCATCTGGAAAACCTTTGTCGAAACACTGCTCTGACGATGAGTGATTCCGAGGGCGAAGTGTATCACGTCGCCTTCTCTCCTAACGGCAAGCGATTGGCCAGCACTGGGGAGGATGGAGCGGTTCGGCTCTGGGATTCGTCGACAGGAGAATTGTTGGCAATCCTCCAGGGACATCAGGGAGAGGTCACCAGTGTCTCGTTTTCCCCCGACGGAGGCACTTTGGTTTCTTCGGGCGATGACCAGACGGTTCGGTTGTGGAGCACACAAACGACTGAACAAATCGCCGTTTTGCGTGGGCATACCGCCGCCGTCAATCACGCGCTGTTTCTGCCCGACGGTGAGCTGGTCGCGAGTGCCGGTCGAGACGCCGTCATTCGGATGTGGAACGCTGTTACTCAAGAGCAGGTCGCTGAGTTGAAAGGGGAAACGGGAGTTATTGAACACCTCTCCATCTCACCCAACGGGCAGACGTTAGCCGCCGCAGCAAGCTTGAATTCTCAGGCTTTGGTGAACGTTTGGGATCTGCCGGCGCGGAAATTCAAAACACAATTCAAACTCGACCGACGAAGCGGTGTTCTGCTCACGACGTGCTTCAGTCCCGATGGCCGATGGTTGGCGACCGCCGGAACCGATCAAACCATCCGGATTTGGGACATGCAGGTCGAGGAAGAATTGACCGTTTTGCGGGGACACTCGAGCTGGATTCAAGACCTCGCTTTTTTACCCGACGGCAAGACCCTGATTTCCGCCGGCCGTGACGCCACGGTTCGGTTTTGGGATGTGCCATCAGGTCAAGAAAAAGGGATGATAAAGGAGCATCGCGGCCGGCTGTGGTCGGTTGCCGTTTCGATGGACGGAGAACGCGTGGCGACGTCGAGTGCCGATCGAACCATCAGACTGTGGAACCTGCCACATATCCTCAAGAGAGGACGTTTCCCGCTGGAGCCTTCTACTCAGTCTGCTTTGATATCATCGACCGGCCGGCACATTAGTGCGTATCAAGGCCATCAGCACGAGCGAAAAACCACCATCTGGGATACCGTCATGCAAGCCAACGTCGCATCGTTAAACCTGACCGGCGCAGGCGCCGAAGGTTGTCTGGCAATAGCCCCGGATGGAACGACTTTGGCCGCAGGTGGAATGAATGGTGCCTTCCACATCTGGAACGTCCATTCGGGTACATTCTTGCATGACCTGAATTCGCCCGAAATCGAAAAGGCCGTGACGGCAGAATACTCACCAGATGGTTCTCTGTTGGCAACGAGCAATAGCATGACCGGGCTTCGCGTCTGGGATGTTGCTTCGGGTTCACTAGTTACCAGCTTGCGGGGACATTCCGGAATGGTCACCAAAGTGGCGTTTTCTTCCGATGGTCGATTGCTCGCCAGCGCCGATGAGGACTCTGCTGTCAAAATCTGGGATGTTTCCACGTTTAAACGTTTGTCGACTCTACAGGGGCACAACGAAAATGTCCTCAGTGTGACGTTTTCTCACGACGGCGCGACGCTCATCACCGGTGGCAAAGATCAAACTGTGAGAATCTGGAATGTCGCCACGGGAGACGAAATGAAAACGCTGTTGGGCCATTCCCGTTCGGTCACCGCCGTTGCCTGCTCTCCCGATGATCGGACTTTGGCCACCGCCGACAAAGACGGAGTGATCAGACTCTGGAACAGTGCCACATGGCAGGAAGTTTTTGCCCTGAAAGGTCACTCGCTTCCCATCACGGATCTGGCATTTTCGCCGAACGGCGAGCAGTTATTCAGCGTTGCAAGAGCCGAAGCTCCCGGCGGACCGGTCGAATGTCTGGTCTGGCCGAACGCAGCGAGAATGATCCGCGAGTAAGACGGTTGCCTGAGCACTCAGAAACTTAGCGCAAGATGTTCTCGCTGGCAAGCCGCGCGGGCGAGTCGACTCGCAAAAGTAGCACTCTCAGGCTTGCTCATGAGCCGTGTATCGCTGGCTTCACGGCCTCACCCCCAGATTTGTCATGCCGTCGACGCCGTTGAAATTGCGTTCTCGCGAGGAAATTCCAAATTATAGAATTTTCTGCGGCCCGAAATTGTGGGGATTTCGTCCTAAGCAATAGGGGAATCTCCGTCCACCTCCCTTGGAAATGCCTGGTAGATGGAGCAGAAGATGAAACCGTTACGTCATTCGATCGTGTGACTCGTGTGTCTGGCTGTCTGGCGGGGCGGCGGATCTGGCTCGGTTTCTCTCATGGTTGGATAACTGGGACTTAAACAACTGGAGGCTGGATCATGAATGTGGTCAAAGCACTCTCAACTCTGGCGATTGTTTCCTGTTGGTGTTTGTTTCTTTCTGGGAATGAGCAGCTTAAGGCCGCACCCATTTTCACGGATGACTTTGAAGCAGGTGCAAGTTCTGAATGGTCGAATACCATCACCGATACCACTCCGGTTGGCGGCCGAAAATTTCTGGGTCAGTTGGGAACAGAAATTGTCAGTCTGAGCCTGACTGGTCTTTCTCCTCACACACAAGTCTCGGTATCTTTCGACTTGTTCATCATTCAATCTTGGGACGGAACGCGTGACCCCGGCTTTGGCCCCGATCGATTTCAACTGCGGGTATTCGATGGACCGACGTTGCTCGATACAACGTTCGCCAATGTTGGTTTTGAGAGACAGAATTATCCGGACCCGTTTGTCGGAGTTCTTGGAACGCCCGACAATCCTCCGCAAACCGGCGCCGCCGAGGTGAACACACTCGGTTACGCCTTCTTCGGCGATTCCGTCTACAACTTGGCGTTCACGTTTGCCCACGCCTCAAGTTCCCTTCGGCTCGATTTCGAGGCGGAAGTCTTCGAAGGCATTGCCAATGAAAGCTGGGGGCTCGATAACGTCGCCGTCTCGTTGGATGCCGATGCTTCCGTCGTTCCCGAACCGTCGGCATTCGCCCTATTCGCGGCAGGTGTCATTGGGCTCATCAGCTATCGCTGGCGGAAGCGAAAGCTGACTGTGTAACGAAATCAGTCTGTCAATTCGCACCGAGTCAGTTTGCCCGTGGTTGTTTATTCAGGGACGACTAAGCGCCGATTCGACGGTTGGGGGAGTTGCGCCGATTACCGTTTGAACGTTGGCTGCTACTGGATGTCCATTGTCTTGTCACCATCATCCGAATTGGAGACCGAAAGTGAATAAACATCGGACGATACATCGCTGGAAGCTTTCGTCATTTGCTGTTTCTGTTTTCGTGCTGTCGGTCTGCCTGAGGGCCGATGGAGCGCCGATCTTTGTTGAGACTTTTGACAATGGCAACCTTCCAGGGTCGAATCAAGACGCTGGAGCACAGTTCGAAACGGGTCTGGACCTGAGCGCATTCGGAGACGTTTTGGGCTGGAGCGAATCGGGTCACGCGACAGTACATGCCGTTGATAGGATCGCTGGTACGGGAACCGACTTCGCCGTGATGATTTGGTCAGGCGATCCGACGTTTCCACCATCCAGTGAGAACATCATCACACTCGACAGTGGCATTGCTGCGAATAACCTTGGGACCGTATATGCGGTGGATTTCGAGGTGAGTCCGGCTGTTTATATATTGGGCGCACAAACAACCACCGCCACCGATTCGCTGCTGATCGAGATCCTCAAGGCGGACAACTCCATTCTTACAAGTTTCAACTCTTTTCCAGGCGAGTGGGCCGGAGCAATGGCGTTTATCGACGACGGCTTTACCTACACAGGCGATGGGACCGGTGCGGTGAGACTCCGGATTTCCAGCACAAATCCGTTAAATACGATTTTTGCTGGTGCGATTGACAACCTTCAGGTTGGCGTCGCCGCCGTCCCCGAACCCTCCTCGCTCGTCCTACTCGGTCTCGGCGCTCTCGGCCTGATCGCCTACCGCCGCAGACGAAATGCCGCGTAGTGCAGTTAAACCGAATCAGTTTGCCTGTCGTACTATTTTTCTGGAGTCGACGATGCGGATTCTTGTCTTACTTTTCTTCGTTTTTGGAATGTTGGGAGCATCTGAGTTGAGGGCGGCGACGCTTTACGGCTTGGACCACGCAGCGGATCAACTGATTACAATCAATCCCATCACGGGACTCGGGACAGCCGTCGGTCCGACGGGGTTTCCCGTCGGGACGGGCCTCGCCTTCGACCCCAGTTCAAATACGCTTTATGGCTCGGACTTCAATGTCAACCAGTTATTCACCCTCAATACGGTCACGGGAGCTGGGACAGCCGTCGGTTCGTTCGGGTTTCCTGCTCTGTTGGGCCTCGCATTTGACCCAAATTCGAACACGCTCTACGGCGCGGAAGCCTTTGCTGACGTACTGCTCACAATCAACCCGGTCACGGGTCTGGGGACAGCCGTCGGTCTGTTTGGGTTTGGCGGCGTTGCCGGCCTCGCCTTCGACCCGAATACAAACACACTCTACGGCTCGGACATCCAAACTGACCAACTGCTCACCATCAACACGGCCACAGGAGCCGGGACGGTCATCGGTCCGTTGGGGTTTAACAGCGTTACCGGCCTCGCCTTCGAACCGAGTTCGAATACGCTCTACGGCACAGATACTAGCAGTGACCAACTGCTCACAATCAACACGGCTACCGGAGCCGCGACACTCGTCGGTGGTTTGGGTTTCTTAAACGTTGAAGGCCTTGCCTTCGTCCAGCAAGCCGCCGTCCCCGAACCATCTACCTTCGCCTTGCTTGGCCTCGGCGCTCTCGGCCTGCTTGCCTACCGAAGACGGAAGCGAAAGCCGGCTAAGTAGCGATCTCATCGATGAGCGGTTCGCGACGCAAGCGAGTAGTGCCTTCCCCGTTCCCAAGCTTTGCTTCGGAACCGGTGTAAGCCATTGAAGATGTCTTCTTGCGCGGAAATTCCCGACTGTGAAATTTTCTGCGGCCCGAATCCCTGGGAATTCCGTCCTAAGCAATAGGGGAATCTCCGTCCAGTCATCTTGGCAAATCTCACGTAGGTGGAGCGGCAGATGAAGACGTTTACTTTTTCGTGTGTGGGAATCGCTTTGATCCTGGGTGTCGTGGGACAGGCCAAGGCAGCCTTTATTCCCGTCGACAGCGAAACATTGATCCCCTTCACCTGGGGCATCGCCTACGACGGCGACGCGACGTGGAGCGTCGGCCAGTTCATCTCGACGGGGTGGGCGCTCTACGACACGGATTTCATTTTGACCGGGAGCGGCGGGGCTTCGAACACGGGAGCCAAGCGTGGCTTAGCCTATGACGGCCTGACCGACACCGTGTTCGCCGCCCGACGCGACGCCACCGATGCGATTTACGAGGTCAGTCTGGCCAACACGGTTGTGCAACAGTTCAACACAGGCACGTCGTTCAATCTCAACGGCGTGGCCACCGATTCCACCGACGGCTCGCTCTGGTTGGCCTACTTTGACGGCGTGATCGAAAACCGAACGTCTACCGGGGGGCTGATCAGTTCCTTCGTCGGCGGCGGAGTCGGTGCCGGCGATTGGACGGGTATCGTCGTCGATTCCTTCAACAACACGCTCCTCGTGCTCGGCGGGGTCGACGAACTGTTCGAGTACGACAAGAGCGGCTCGTTGATCGGTCAGCAGGCCCTTTCGCTGGCCGGGAACAACGGTCTGGGAGTCGAATACATTGCCGATACGGGCAAGTTGTACGTCACCTCTCAGGACGGCGTCTTGACGATCTTACAGGATGCCGGCCGGATCGGTGCTGTCCCGGAACCGTCGACGTTGACACTGTTCGCGCTGGGCGGCGCGGGCCTTGTCGTCTTCGTCCGGCGACGCCAACAGCGCCGAGATCACACAGCGACGTAAAGGATTTCTGCAACCGGGTAACAATCGGACCGCGATACGAGGGCGACGCGCCTTCTCGGCTCCCACTTGCGGTACGGGCGTGGTGGACGAAGCCGCAGCTGGTAGGCTGCCGATGGCCGTCTGCGTTTTCAACGAGCCGATGTGCGAGATCAACGTCGACGAGGTGGTCACACTGGGAGCCGCCTTTCAATCGGCGCTGATCGCCGCCGACCGCGACGTCGACGACATCGTGATGACAGACGTGCGCCCGTTCACCCTGGAGACGAGGAGCACCGATCAAATTCGGCACTCAAAGGATGGACCGGCATGGCACAACTATCCTGTAACCGGCCAACCGTTCGATCGCCACCACGGAGTGCAGCGGTCCTCAAACCGCCGACTATTTGTGCCTCGACATACGCTGGACGAGACCATGTCTAGTTCTGTGTTGGCGGCGTCAGACACGAATGAAGCTGGAATACGAGCATCTGAATCGCTACAGTTTTGCGGGGCGCGCTTTAGAAGTGGTCCTTAAACACTCTGATGCGTAACGAGTGCCCTTGATTTGTGGGGTCACGTTCCACCACAACCGGGTTTTGGGACGGCTTCTAGTTATCGACTCCGGGCGCCAGCGATATGCCGAGTTGATATAAGGGGTATTTAGACGATCTGCAATCGTTTCTCGGGCAGATCGCTGTTTTGCGCTCGCTGGGTACTTGAGGCAGTCTCGTGACAGCCAAGTGTTCATCTAGGAAAGATACGCCGAGAGAGCCGCAGCAGCCTTGATCAATGTGCGCACGTCGATTGTCAGAGTCATTTTTCGCTTGCGATTGGTGGATACGTAGCATCAAATAAAGGAGGTCACTTCCGATCGTCCTGATCGACAACATGAATACGAGGCGCGAGCCATGTTCGGATTCTCCTCTTATCGCGAGGTCCCTCGGGCGGACCGTCGCCGCCGCATTCGGCAGCCGTCCTGTTGGCTGGAAACGCTCGAGACCCGCACGTTACTGACTGCGACCCCTCTCGCGGAGTTTTCCGCGATCACCCTCGAAGCCGAATTGTACGACCCGTCGAGTATCCTGGTTCGTTATCGAACCGAGGCCGATTCGACTCCGTCCGACGGTGCAACAGCGAACTCGTCTTTGCTGCCCGGTTTGCAGAAGGTGCAACTCGACGAGGGTGTGCTGGTGGCGGATGCGCTGGCCGAATACCTGGCCGACCCGTTGGTGCTGTATGCCGAGCCCAACTATCAGATTCAGCTCGAGATCACTCCCGACGACACCCAGTTCGATTCGCTCTGGGGATTGCACAACGCAGGACAGACCGGCGGCACCGTCGATGCCGACATCGACGCACCCGAAGCCTGGGAGATCACCACGGGAAGCGGCACGGTGGTTGTGGCGATCATCGACACGGGCGTCGACTACACCCATCCAGATCTCGCCTCGAACATCTGGGTCAACGTGGGCGAGATCTCCGGCGACGGAATCGACAACGACGGCAACGGGTACGTGGACGACATCCATGGATATGACTTCGTCAGCAACGATGGCAATCCGATGGACGACCACAACCACGGAACGCACGTCGCCGGCACGATCGGCGCTACCGGGAATAACGGCTTCGGCATCTCCGGCGTCAACTGGGACGTCGAAATCATGGCGGTGAAATTCCTCGATGCCGGTGGTAGTGGGGCGATCAGTGATGCCATCGATGCGCTCAACTACGCCGTGGCCAACGGGGCGATGATCTCCAACAACAGTTGGGGATTCAATGGCGTGTTTTCGCAGGCACTCGACGACGCAATTGCCGCGGCGCGCGATGCCGGCCACATCTTCGTTGCCGCCGCGGGCAATGGAGATTTTGCCGGCAATGGGCTCGACAACGACGCGGTTCCTTTCTGGCCG
>Ga0315336_1005605_pt1 | contig 13583 bp, 10 predicted proteins | sample ASW5metaG_FD_204512 | JGI IMG/M metagenome (GOLD analysis project Ga0315336, IMG submission 204512) | Ammonia-oxidizing marine archaeal communities from Monterey Bay, California, United States - ASW #5 | ecosystem: Environmental > Aquatic > Marine > Intertidal zone | place: USA: California...
CGTCGCTGACCATGTGACTGCCAACGGCGTCCCGCAGAGCCAGCTCGATTCTGTGTTGATGCAGGTCGTCACCCGACTCCACGTCCGGGTCAAAGGTCAAGTCCCAGTAACGACGGACGTCCAACCGCCCCTGCTCCACCCGCAGGCTGCAACCCGGGGGCAACTGGGCCACATCGCGAAGCATGGTCCGCGGGTGCGGAACAAATTGGTAGAACAGGAATTCGTCGAGGGCCTGTAAGTCGATCTCGGGAGCAATCGCAGGCTGCATCAACAGCGACTTGATTTCCGACGCAAACGTGAACACGCCCTGCTGGAAATGATAGAACAGAGGCTTTTGGCCGAAGCGATCGCGGGCTGCGAACAGGACGTCGCGTTTGCTGTCATAGACCACGAAAGCGAACATCCCCCGTAAGCGATCAACACAACGCTCCTGTTCCTCTTCCCACAGATGAACAATGACTTCGGTATCACTGCGCGTACGAAACACGTGACCACGTCCCTGCAGCCACGCGCGGAGTTCCCCGAAGTTGTAGATCTCGCCGTTGAGGATCACCGAGACCGTTCGATCTTCGTTGAAGATCGGCTGATCACCGCCCTGGAGATCAATGATCGACAGTCGCGCGTGGCCCATTCCGCAGCGTTCGTCGTACACCATCCCCCGCGCATCGGGGCCGCGATGCTGCAATGCGTCCACCATGGATTCGAGCGTGGATGCCGCAGGGGAGGCCGCGGCACGGGTGCTGAAAAATCCACAGATTCCACACATGGCACTGTCGTCTGCGGGCAAACGGAGCGGGCGGCCGAAGGGCGGGTACTATAGTGACCACCCCACAACCGGCCTAGCCCAACTCGTTCCAAACTCCGATCCAGGCTGGGACGGCGGAGGTCCAGGCTGCGGCACCACGGCCGAACCCATCTTGACACGTCGGAAGCTTGACCCTACGTTTTGCCGCCCAATTCCATTTGTACCGCGGCCGTCCACTTCCGCGCGTCGCTGAAGGCGCGTGCCGATTTCAGCCTGTCCTGCAGCTCGATTTGAGTCATCTCTACCGCTGGAACACGTGATGTTGCAAAGCGACCGCCTGCTCAAGTGGTTTCTCTCGCGCCGCCGACTGCTCAGGTATTGTCTCGTCATCGCGGGCATCGCCGCGTTCCTGATCCAATGGGCGCGACTGGCCACTTACGCCGACAATCCTCCGGGAGACTTCAAACTGCATTGGGAGTTGGCCCGGAGGATGCTGGAGGGGGAGTTCATATACGCCGGCGGGCTGGATAATCCGTATCCGCCATTCTGGGGCCTGGCCCACATTCCATTCGTCATGTTCCCGGTCTCGGTCGCGCAATGCGTCGCCTACCCGCTGTTCGCCGGGGCGCTGTTGGCGTTGTTCTGGACTCTGAATCGACTGACGCGCGAACGGATCCGGGTGGACCACAAGACGCTGTTCTGGGTGGCTGCGATCCCCACATTGCTGGCCGCACGTTTTCTGGTTCGCGACATGCTGGAATGCGGAGTCAATCTGGCATTGGTCGCGCTGTCCTGGTTCGCGGTGTACCTGTGGACGCAACACCGTGATCGTCTGGCGGGAATCCTGCTGGGCCTGGCCATCGCGCTGAAGTGCACACCCGCGCTGTTTCTGGTGTATTTTGCCTGGAAACGCCAGTGGAGCGTGCTGTGCAGCACACTGGTGGCTGTCACCGCCTTCACCCTGTCGCCCATCGGCTGGATGGGGCCGACCGAGTTCGCGCGCGCCGGAGACTTCTGGTACCGCCACTCGATCCGCGGTGTGACGTCTGAAGATCCCAGCCTGGGTGTTCTGGGGCAGGAACACTTCCAGAACATTTCGCTGAGATCATCTCTGGGCAGATTCCTGGTGCACATCCCACCAGGCCACAAAGCGCGTGTGGAACATCCCCTGTACGTGGACGTACTGACACTGGAACCCGCCACGGCGGAAAGGCTGATCCAGTGCGTGCTGCTGGCGCTGGGCCTTCTGACCTTTTTGCGGATGCAACCGCAGGTCAGCGACCGCGGTGCGAACAGCGTCCTGTGGGAGTGCGCAATTGTCTCGCTGCTGACATTGCTGTATTCACCGATCACCTGGGGCCAACACTGTGTTGCGGCCATTCCGGCTCTGTACCTGATCACGCGCACGACGTTGTCTCAACGCATGATGTCGAAGTGGATGGAGCAGGTCTTGATGATCTACGTCGGACTGGTGCTGGTCTTGAACCGGGCCGTCATCGGCAAGGACCTGTCACGTCTGCTGGACAGCTATCACGTGACCACCTGGTGCCTGCTGGGCATCCTGATGATCTCCCTGGGCTACCATTCCCGTACACAACCCACGCTGCTGGCGAGACTCCCACGGCGGACGACACTGAACGCGGTTTTCATGCGGAGGTAGATCGTGCCACGCATCGTGGCTGACATCAAAAGACATGGCTCCCAATCGGTGGCCTGGTCGTGCGGACTGCTGGACCGCGTGTGGGATCTGTTGCAGTCCCGCCCGCGAACATTCTTGTTGATCGTTTGTGGTTTGTTGATGATCCAGATCGGACCCTTGTGGTATCCGACTCTGGATTCCACAAACTATCTGTCGGCCAGCCGCAGCCTGACATCGGAGGGGCCGATCAAGAGTCTGGACAGCCCGCGCGTCGACATCCCCCTGGGCTATCCGATTCTGATCAGTCCCGCGTTCCTGTTCGGGGAGCGTCCCTTCGTGGCGCTGTCGATCATCCAGTTCTGTCTGGCGCTGGGAGTCACTTGCGGCGTGTACCGCTGGGCGCAGCGTCAGATCCCCGACGCCGCCGTCCTGGTGACTTGCCTGGTGATGGTCAACGCGGGTGTGTGGTTGTACTACCGCAGGACTCTCAAAGAGATTGCCTTCATGGCCTTCAGTATCTGGACGGTCAACGTGCTGCACGACGTGTTGCGGGCCCCCGATCGCCGCAGCCTGCTGCGTTCGAGCGTGCTGGCGGTGTTGCTGAGTTGTTTTCTGGTTACGATCCGCTATGCGGGTATCGTGTTTCCCGCGGCGTTCGGCGGGCTGCTCCTGTGGCGTGCCGTTCACCGCCAATGTGCACCCCGCCTGGCAACGGCGCTCATCCTGTTGGTCGCCTGTCCATCGGCTGCAGTCCTGTTGGGGCAGGTCGCCTACCACCGCTCCATGGCTGTGGTCCACGGCGGACGCGACTATCTGCAGGGATTCCAGTCGCGGACCAGCACAGCGACACAAACCACGGGTGACCGCTTACTGGCCAGTTCTCAGATGCGGCTGCATGGCATCGCGCGCGTGGTGGCACCGGGCATGCTGAAAACCGATGCCGCGCTGATCACCAACCATCCCGCGGTGGCTGTCGGAGAACTGGTGGTCTTGCTGATGATTGTCTGCGGTTGTTGGAAGCTGGCCCGAAAACACGATTTGCTGACCCTGTCATTTCCGCTGTACATGGCGTTGTATATCGCCTGGCCTTTCGACTCCGGCGGACGTTTTCTCGTCCCGATGGCCCCGCTGCTGATCGGCAGCCTGGTGGTCGCCTGGATGCCGTACGTTGCGGGTCGCCGACTGCATATCGTGGGTCTCATGGCGCATGTGACGGTGGCCCTGGGTTACTGGTTGTTCATCGATTTGCCGCGGGCCCAGGAAATCAACGGCCAATGGGCGACCGTCGATCGCATCGTGCAAGTCGTCGCGAGCAATCCCGGACGGTTGGAATGCGAACAGCGTGAGTTGCAACCGCTGTTGCAGCTGGCCGGCGACAAGTGCGTGCTGTACAGCCACTCGTGGCACAGCAACAGCAAGAACCGTCCCCAGTGGTTGTTACTTTCCGCCGGCCAGCCGGTTCCCGACGCATTCGGCCGGCCACGGACAATCGACGGCTACCAGATCCTGGAACGACGGGCGCGCCCGACCGCCAGCGACCGTCTTCCGCGGACCGCCCAGTCCCTGCGGCGAACGGTAAACTGACCGTCGCCCAACCGGCGGACGCGGCAGACCCGCAGATCGACTGTCAAAGTTCCTGCTCCGATATCGCGGTGGCTGGCAGGTGTTGCCGTTTTGTGTTAGGCTGGTTAGCAGATGATCCGAACATCTTTTTGCCCCTGAGCAAACCCAGGACCCCGAGTAAGGAGCACCCGATGAACAGACTTTGTGTCTTTTCAGCTGCTGTGCTCATCACGACGGTCGGTGTTGCGTCGGGTGCGGAGTTGAAATCCGGTCTGCAGCCCGGCGAATCCGCCGGAGCCTTCAATGTGAAGGACTGCACCGGTCCCCGAAAGGGGAAATCACTCTGCTACCGCTGACGCTACGGCGGACGTCCGGTGGTGAGCATTTTTGCCCGCGAAATCACCGACGACTTGGCCAGTCTGGTCAAGCAGATCGACAAAAAAGTTGCAGAAAACAAAGACAAGAAGATGGCCGCATTCGTCATCCTGTTGTCGGACGATCCCGATGCGGATGAAGGCAAGCTCAAAGCGTTTGCCAAGAAGCACGGCATCAAGAATGTTCCCTTGACCATTTTTGATGGTCCAGCGGGACCGCCTCGCTACAAGATCGCTGAAAAAGCCAAAACCACGGTAACGATGTGGTCAGGCTTGAAGGTCAAAGTTGGCAAAGGCTTCGATGGAAAACTCACTTCCAAGCAGATCTCTTCGATCGTTGCGGCGACACCTAAGATTCTCAATTGAGCGATTGATTGCTGACTTGTATTTCGGATGTTCGGATTTCGCTTCCCCAATTGGGGAAGCGTTTTTTCTGCGCGGGCACCTCGACGGCGGTTGGCCACGACCGCAAATCGAGACGTCCTGACGACAGTCGGCCGCGGATCGAGTCGCCGATTGGCCGGCCCGATCGCAGCATTTGAACCGGCGAGATTCCATGTCGGCCAGCCATCCAGAATTTCCCGCCGGCACTCCTGCTTGGCAACGCAGCAACCACTCTCACGCCTGGATGCCCTACACACAAATGCAGACGACCGGCTGGGCTTTGCCGGTCGCTGGCACCTCGGGGGTGCGGCTGACCCTGGCGGATGGGCGGGAGTTGATTGACGGACTGGCCTCCTGGTGGACGGCCTGCCACGGCTACAACCACCCCCATATCCGGCAGGCCGTTGAAGCCCAGCTGCAACACATGCCCCACGTGATGTTCGGAGGACTGCAGCACGAACCGGCCCTGCGACTGGCGGGACGCTTGGCGCAGCAACTGCCGGGCACGCTCGAGCATGTGTTTTTTGCTGAATCCGGATCGGTGGCGGTGGAAGTCGCGATGAAAATGGCCCTGCAGTTCTGGCAGAACACGGGCCAGTCCGAGCGGAATCGATTTGTGTGCTTCCACCACGCTTATCACGGCGACACGCTGGCTACGATGGCCCTGTGCGATCCGAAGAACGGCATGCATGCCCGGTTCCGAAACAGCTTTCCCGAGCAGTGCTCCGTGGCGTTGCCAGACGATGCCGAATCTCTCAACGCGTTCTCCGACTTCTTAGGCGAGATGCGCAAGCGGACAGCCGCCGTGATTCTGGAGCCGCTGGTCCAAGGCGCCGGTGGCATGCGGTTTCACTCGCCCACCGTGCTGACAGCAATTCATGACATCTGCGCCACCCACGACATCCTGCTGATTCTCGATGAAATCGCCACGGGATTTGGCCGTACGGGCAGCATGTTTGCCTGCCAACAAGCCAACGTCACTCCGGACATCATCTGTCTGTCCAAGGCGCTCACCGGGGGCACACTGCCACTGGCGGCCACCGTAGCCAACACACGCGTGTATGCATCGTTTCTCAGCGACGATCCCGACCGGGCCCTGATGCACGGACCCACATTCATGGCCAACCCGCTGGCCTGCGCCGCGGCCAATGCCTCGCTGGATCTGTTCCAGGAACATCCACGGCTGCAACAGGCGTTGCACATCCAGGACATTCTGGCCAGTGAACTGGAACCCTGCCGCGAAATGACGCGGGTGGTCGACGTGCGTTCGCGGGGAGCGATTGGCGTCGTGCAAGTCCAAGAGCTGGTGCACCTGGAGTGGTTGCGTGGGCGTTTCGTCGAGGAAGGCATCTGGCTGCGGCCATTTGGGGACGCGATCTACACCACGCCCCCACTGGTCATCTCCGATGACGACCTGCGGTTTCTGTGCCGAGCGATCGTCCGCGTCGTCAGCCAGTGGTCCGAACGATCCGCCTGACGGCGGGCGCGGCTGACACCGGTCAAGGGTCTCACCAACACTCAAGGATCTCGCGCTTCGACCGGGCGACCCGCGGCGGCGGTTTGTGATCCCGCTCGCAGAGCCCGACCGGGTTTGCGCTGGGTGTGACGGCCCTGATCCAGGACCAGTTGCCCGTTGACGATCACGTATGCGATGCCGGACGGATATGCGAACGGTGCGGTATAAGTCGCGTTGTCAACGACGCGTTCCGGATCGAACACTGTGATGTCGGCCATCGATCCACTGCGCAACACGCCACGATCACGGATGCCGACCTTCGCGGCATTCAACGAAGTCATCTTGCGTACCGCGTCTTCCAGACTCAGTAGCTTCAATTCGCGAACATACACCCCCAGCACGCGGGGAAACGTGCCAAAGTTCCTGGGGTGCGGATTGCCGCGCCTCAGCGGGCCCGCGATGGCATACGCGGAACCATCGGAACCCACGGAGCACCAGGGCTGCACCAAGGCCAGATTCATGTCCCGCTCCGTATGATGCGCGTAGACGGTGCTCACGGAGCCCTGCTGTTCAATCAACAGATCGAACAACGCGTCCAGCGAATCCGCGTCCCGCGGCTGGCCACGCATGCGTTGGGCCATGACGCGATCCATTGTCAGACCGCGATAGGAATTGTTGGCGCTGATCAACATGCGACTCCAGTCACCGCCGACAGCCGTGTAGTGGTTGTACCAACCGGGCAGACCGCCTCGAATGTCGCGCTTGAGCCGAGTCCTCAACTTGGCATCCTGCAAGCGTTCGACCAATTTGCGGCGCCCGCCCTCGTGCGCCCAGGGAGGAATGATGCTGACCAGGTTATTGTTGCCACGGGTGTAGGGATAGACATTGGCCTGCACGTTGACGCCCCGACGTCGGGCGGCATCGATCTGCGCGACAATTTCATTCATCCGTCCCCAATACTTCTCATCAGCGATCTTCAAGTGGATAATGTCCACGGGAATCTCAGCCCGCTGGCCGATCTCGATTGCTTCGGCAACCGAAGTGAACACACCCAAGCCTTCATTGCGAATGTGTGTGGAATAGATACCGCCGTAGTTGGCGGCCACGCGACACAACTCGACAATCTCGTCGGTGGTGGCCAGCGAGCCCGGCGGCATCATCACCTGGCTGGACAAACCCCGCGCCCCGTCGCGCATGGCTTCATGCACCAGTTTCCGCATCGCGGCGCGCTGCGCCGAAGTCGGCGTGTCAAACGAGTCGCCCAGGACACACTGCCGGACGGTCCCCAGGCCCACATAGGACGCGACGTTGGTGGAAATCCCCGCCGACTCCAGGACTTCGAAATACCCGCCCAGCGTCGTCCATTGCATCTTCTGGCCGTGGACCACCGCCGTGCGGGCCGCGACCCGTCCCTGCGCGGGTCCTGCCGAACGTCCCTCACCCAGAATCTCCGTGGTCACACCCTGCCGGATTTTGCTTTGGGCCAATCCGTCCTGCAGCAGCAAGTTGTCGGAGTGGGAGTGGATGTCGATGAAGCCCGGCGCGACAATCAGTCCCCGGGCATCGATTTCGCGGTTCCCGCGCCCGCGAATCAATCTCCCGACGCGGACGATCCGGTCGCCGCGCACGGCCACGTCGCCGGCAAACCACGGGTTGCCCGTTCCATCCACAACGCGTCCATGGCGAATCACCAGATCATAAGGTTCAGCTGGCGGATCGGCGGACAGCGACACACGTTGCAAACCGCACACGGCCATCGCGCCGCAGACGGAGAAAAACAACATCCGCACCAGGAAATGCCGCATTGCAGTCCCTCGACAATCTGGCCTCATCCCCGCCTGTCGCCATCCCGCACATCGATTCGGGTGCGTCGGCGATTCGGGTGCGTCGGCAGCAGCCGCCGCACGGGAACAGTATAGCCTGTCGCGACGTCAATCCGCCCAGGAATCCCTCGAACCGGCGCGGTGCGAACCGGCGATTCCGAGTTCAAATCGCATCGATGTCGCCGCGTTGGGAACCGTCGGCTTCGAGATCATGCGGGGTGCCGGCCACGTCGGCCGTGCGCCACACAAGCAGCTTCCACTCGTGCAGACCCAGCAGATGGGCGACTGCGAAATAAGCGGCCCCCGCAACGCAGACGGGCACGACGACCCGCAAACCCTGCCACCCCAGACTCGCATCCGCTGGAAGCAACCACAAAACCAACCCGCACACGGCTCCCATCACCGATGTCGCCACCGCGGCCCGCAGCAGGCACAGTCCCAATGCGGCCCACTGCAGTTTGGCAACGTGACGTTGGACGAACCAGGTGGCCAGTACGACCTGCAACGCGGCCGTGGCCGCCGTCGCCAGAGCCAGCCCCGGGGCCCCCACGACCACGATCAGCAGGAAGTTCAGCGGCAGATTCACGGCCACGGCCATCAGGCCGATCCGCAAAGGCGTTGTGCGATCGTCCAGGGCATAGTAGGCCCGTGTCACGATCAGCAACCCGCAATAGGCCCAGACACCCGTACCGTAGGCGGCGATCATCGCCGCCGTATTCCGACCATCCTCACTGGTGAACGCCCCCCGCACAAACAACAGCGATGTCAGGGGCTCGGCCATCAACACCAGCCCCAGGCTGGCCGGCAAGCCGATCCCGATCACCAGTCGCAACCCCAGGCTCAGGTCATTCCGCAACGACAGCATGTCGGACCGCGCCGCGTGTCGGGACAATCGAGGAAACAGGGCCGTACCTAAAGCGACTCCAAACACACCCAGCGGAAACTGATACAGTCGCTGGCCGAAATACAGCGCGGACGCCGTACCAGGTTCCAAATGCAAAGGACTGTCGTCCGGTACTCCGGTCAGGCCCCAGGCAATCAGGCTGTCGGCCAGAGTATTGAATTGCGTAATCGACAGCCCAATCAACACGGGCAACATCGCTCGCAGGATCTGACGCACTCGCTGCCGCACGTCCGAGTCGGCCGGCAAGAATCGAAATCCCAGACGCCGGAGTCGAGGAAGCAAGAACAGCAATTGCAGAAATCCCGCCAGAACAATGCTGACTGCGACCAGGTACACACGGATCACCTGGGACTCGAAGCTCGGCACAATCACAGCCAGACATGCGATCCAGACGGTGTTGAGGATGATCGGCAGAAAGGCCGGCCAGCCGAATTGATCGAAACCGTGCAGGATCGAGCTCACCTGAGCCGCGAGGCAGATCAGGATCAGGTAAGGCAGCATCACCGAAGTCAGTCCGATCAACAGCCGTCCCTCATCACCCATGGGTATCAGTAGCAACAACAGTCCCAGGAACACCTCGCCAGCAATCACCAGTCCAGTCAGTCCCAGGCTGAGGTGGACCAGCATGGAGGACGCCAGTTTCCACCCCGCCGCCTGACCGTGTTTTTCGATTGAGCGCACCAGTGACGGCAAGAACACCGCCGTCAGCGCCCCTTCACCGAACAGGCGCCGCGCCATATTGGGAATACGAAAGGCCACGGTGAACGCGTCGAGAACCGCCGAATTTCCGAAGCAAGCGGCCATGACCATGTCACGGGCCAGACCCAGAATTCGGCTGACCAACGTCCACAGGCCGACCAGCCGCATTCCGGCCCACACGTCGCCCAGACCACTGGTCGGCAACTCGTCACCGGGTGGCGAGTTGCTATGTGCAGCACCACGGTCGGAATGCATGACTCGGACTTTCAACAACCGGCAACGGCCAGAAACCACACAGGCGGCCACGATGCTGGGAGATATCGAAGCACCGCATCACGGTTCGCCACCTGGAACCCGGCCAACTCGGATCGGTCGTTTCCGCCGGAGCACGGGAGCCCGAGCGGATATGCCAGGGGCAGATTTGCGGGGGAACTTCAGCGGATGGTGTTCGGCGAGTTATAGCGACCGTGGTCCCGCGGCGACAACGGTAATTCAACAGTCGACTTGGAATTCCAGGGAATCCAAGGCCACTGGCTAGCGGGCCCACAAGTCCGAGGTCAGTTCCACCGCTGCCCCCATGCCGAACTCAAAGGGTTCGTGCGCAAAACTCGGCCGCTCGCCCGCCGGTTCCAACTCGGACAGCAAGTCCCCTTCAGCCGATTTGCCCCGCAGACGATTCACGAACAAGTCTCGAAACTGGTATCCGTTGTCCTTGTCCAATCCGCAGGCCTCGGTGATCCGCGAAACCTTGCGTGACCCATCCTCGGAGAATCGGTTGAGTTGAACCACAATATTGATCGCCGAAGCCACCTGGGCGCGTGCGACATAGACGGGCAAATCGACGTCGGACATCAGCGACAAGGTCTCCAGTCGCACCATGGCGTCGCGAGGCGTGTTGGCGTGCACGGTGGTCATACTGCCCGAATGGCCACTGATCATCGACTGTACCATGTCCAGTGCCTCGCCACTCCGCACCTCGCCCACAATGACTCGGTCGGGCCGCATTCTCAAGCTGGCTTTGAACAGCTGGCGGATGGACAAGCCGCCCCGACCATAGGCGTCTTCCTGCTGTGCTTCGAGATACAGGGTATGGTCCTGGACAAGTTTGAGTTCGGAACTGTCTTCGATCACCACGATTCTCTCTTCACCCGGAATGGCCACCGACAGCGCGTTGAGAAAGGTCGTCTTGCCGGTTCCCGTCCCACCGGAGACGACGATGTTCTTCTTGAGTCGCACACAAATCTCGAGAAACTCCTGGGCGACCGCCGAAATGCTGTTGAGCCGGATGAAGTCATCGAGGCCCAGGATATCGCGTTTGAATTTGCGGATCGTCAGATACGTACCGCGGCGCGCGCTGGGGGGGATCACGGCGTGCACCCGCGAACCGTCGGGAAGACGTGCATCGAGCACCGGTCGCTCGGAGTCGATTTCCCGGCCCACGTATTGTGCCACGTTATGGACGGCCGTCAGTAGCGCGTCCTCACTTGTGAACTGCAGGTCGGTCAGGTGCAGGCGACCGCGGCGTTCGAAGTAGACTTCCGCATAGCCATTGACCATGATCTCGGTGATCGAATCATCGCACAACAGCGTGCGAATCGGGCTCAAGAAATATTCGATGCTCGCTTCAAAAATTGCCTCGCGCGTCATAACGGCCTCGGAGAGTGAATTCGCGGAAACCGGCCCGATGCAAGGTCAGTCCTCAGCCTAGCATGGAGTGATCGCGGACGCCAGATCACGACGCCGCAACCAGCTGCTCGCCGATCCGGTAAATGGCCTCGGTGTCCAACACCAGATCATTGGCCTCGAATAACCGTTGCAGTGCGGCAAAGTGGATCTTCTTTTTCGTCCCGCCAACGCCAATCGCCCCGTAACAGACGACTCCTCCACGGTCCACCTTGCGATCTGTCAGCTCGATCCCTCCCAGCCCCGTGGGTGGAACCGCGTTGAGGTCAATGGCCACTTGCAGATGCTCAAGCCCCTGCCATTGATCACTGGTCAAGAAGGCGACTCCACTGGCGCCGGCGGCCACGATGAGTTGGGCGTCGTTGCAAGCCTGGGCCAGTTGTTCCGATCCCTCGCCGACCAGGGGCCGCGGTGACTGGGCGTCGGGCAACAGTTTTTCAATCCGCTGACAGACGGCTTCGGCGCGACTCGAGGAACGGGACACCAGCCCGACCACCGCGCCCGACATGGCCAGCAATTGGGCCACCCGTTGCCCGACGGGCCCGGTGCCACCCAGCACAACGGCGCGACAACCTGCCAGCGGCAAAGTCTCGGCCGCCACCAGCACAGCGGCGGCAGCCGTTGTGTTGGAGCCATTGGAGTCCATCATCACCGAGACGCGCAGGGGGCCGACAAAGGACTCCTGCACCTGCCGCAGCAGAGCTTGCCCCGCGTCGACGTCGGAACCACCCAGGAAAATGGCCGTGTTGGACAACTGCTGCGGGGCTCGGGTGAAGATCGCTCCGTGAACCAGCCCCTGCACCTGATCGGGTGTGACGCCCCCATAACTGAAAACGTGATCGGCTCCGACATCGACCGCGAACACACGATCGAACACACTGGGGTGCGCATCGGTATCGAGTTGAATCAGGATGGTCTGCATTGCGGATCGGTTCTGCGCACGGCGGACTGGGAAACACCGAAATGTCATCTACCTGATGAGAAATGCCCCCGTCCCAGCGACAGGGGCATCTTCTCCAAAATCCAACGGTCGCCCAGCGACCATTGCCAGCGCGCCCGGCAATCAACCGGCATAAAACGGATGGCTGGCTTCGTCTTTCTTGGCCATCACTTCATCCACTTGGGGCTCGCCCTTCATCGCCCGTTGGATCGACAAACGCGTGGCTTCGTAATTGTATTGGTAAATCTTCTTGTCGTCTGCCGCCTCCCAATGAATGAACACACCGCAGACGATGACCAGGTTTTCGCATTGATCGCGGGGGATCGTGCCAGATTCGACTTCGTCGGCAACGGCCTTGGCCACGGCAATCTGCGCGGGTCCAAACATCTGGACAGCCTGACGGGCTCCCTTAATCGTCACCTTGGTGATCATCACCGTGGCCGGTTTGACGGCCAGGTTGGGTTCCAGCACCGCCAGCAAATTGCTGTGTCCCATCTTCTGGTCCGACAGTGCGTTGGCAAACGCGGCCCCCACGGGACCATCCTTGTCGCCGATCAACAAGTCAATATGAGATACCTCATTGCCTTCGCCAACCAGCGCTTCTCCGATGTACATCGACATACTTCTCTCCCACTGACTCGTTTCATCGTCCCGAGGATGCCACCCCGGGCCAGGACCAGTTAGTCTACACAGACCGGCCGGGAGCGGTGCCAAATGTGGCAGATCCATTGCCCCGGCCCAGCCAGCAGGCATTTCAAAGGAACTCCGGAGCGACTTCAAGGCACAGCACTGCGAGATGCTCAAATTCGACGAAATCAACCTGAGTTCAGGTCCCGCCGCCCGCCAGGTCGCGGCACAGCCAGTCCGGCCGCTGTTGGTCCTGGGTGCCAGCGCCCGCGCCGCCTGCCATTCCGCGCGACGCGCCGGGTTGCAGCCGGTGGCGGCCGACCTGTTCGCTGATTGCGATCTGCAGTCCATCTGTCGCTGCCAACGGGTCGACAATTCGCAGCAGCAATGGATTGCCGCCGCGCGGAAACTGGTGCCCGACCGCACGGCCTGGCTCTACACCGGCGCCTTTGAAAACCATCCGCAACTGGTCGAACTGATCTCGAACCGGCTGGAACTGTGGGGCACCCCGGCGGACGCACTGCCGCGCGCCCGCGATCCCAGGATTGTCGCCGCGGCGCTGGAGGCCGCGGGTTTACCCAGTCTCCAAGTCCGCCTCAGCCCACCGCCGCTCGAGACCCCCCTGCCATGGCTCCGCAAACCGCGCAGGGGGTCCTCCGGAAGCGGCATTCAGGCCTGGTCAACCGGGTTGCCGGCTGCAGAGACCGTTGGCGAGCGATCCAGACAGCGGGACACGTACTTCCAGC
>Ga0315336_1005606_pt1 | contig 13578 bp, 15 predicted proteins | sample ASW5metaG_FD_204512 | JGI IMG/M metagenome (GOLD analysis project Ga0315336, IMG submission 204512) | Ammonia-oxidizing marine archaeal communities from Monterey Bay, California, United States - ASW #5 | ecosystem: Environmental > Aquatic > Marine > Intertidal zone | place: USA: California...
AGTTTCTCGGCGGGGGGGCGGGGGAGCTTCGCACAATTTTATAAGATTTCCTTATCTTTTAACAAGTAGTGTATCAGAAAAAAAACTTAAAAATAGAAGCACGTTTTGTGACGTTTTTTATATGGTTTCAAAAAGTCTGTACCGCCCCATTGGGGATTTTTTTAATGATCTTTATTTGGAGGATGAAGATCTAAAGCAATAATGATGAATGATGATAGGAAAATGATGATAAGTACTTTATTTCCGCTTCGCGGAAAAGTCGGTCACTTCGTGCCCGACTCAATGAATAGGTTTATTCAAATTTTAATTTATTTATTCAAAGCGCATATGACACGTGTATGTATATTAGTCCCATGCAGTTCGCCACTTTATGTCATAAATCCATAAGTGAAAGTTTTAATAGACATAAAGGACACACTCCCATTATACACTTATGGTTGCTCTTCGTTCAATGTATCTCGTAGCCAAGATTTACTGGAGATTGATATTTCCAATCTATTGAACCTCGTTCAGTGATGAGATTTATCACCTCAACTTACCGCGCCTGACATGCACGTTACTAAGCAGTTTGAGAGAAACTCTTCTGGCCTAATTGCTTAAGTGCCGGTTTTACACATAGAAAACTATGGATTATAAATTATTGATAAGACAGAAATATTGCTTATCTAAAGTCTGTATCGGAATAAGCCACACTAAAAATACTAGTGAGGAAAAACTTTATTATTAGTAGGGGTGTCAAATTCACAATTAACAGAAGTATCAAATTTTTTATCTTCTAATGTTTTCCATGGTTCTAAAATATGAATATCAATCTCGTACACTCCAATGATTTTTTTTATTAAATCAGTGAGGTCTAAATTAACATTATCTGATGACATCCATTCGGATACGGAGGTAAAAGAACAATTTTTTCTTTTACTTATTTGATATCCATCCATGTATAAATTGCCGTTTCTTGATTCATTTTCACACCCACATAGAATAATATTTTTTGCTTTTGCAATGGCTGCTATGTGGATTGCGCTTGATAAAGTGGAACTTGAAACTATAACTTTTTCTTCTTTTCCGTCTATAAAATCTGCATCTATTTCTCCCATGTTGTGTATATGATCAAAAACTATATCATGAGGCAAGCATAGATTATAAATGTTTCCACAATTACCGGCTTTATGTTTGGACATTATTAAGCATTTATCTTTTGGTCTATCCTTAAACAAATCTTCTGGCTCTTTTGTTACAGAAAATATACAATCAAATTTACATAAAGCGTTGTTTATACCCAACACCTTTTTATTCTCAAAGAAGTTATTTGAGATAAAGTTCAAAGAAGAACCACCTCCAATTATCCACACATCATCATTGTTTATGTATTCTTTTAATATTTCTATATTTTTTATCACAGTGAATACCAACCGTTTTTACTTGTTAATAATGATAACTCATTAAAATAATTTTCATAAGATTTTGATACTACAGGTAGTGTGAATTTAGATGTTGCGTAATCAATGCATTTTTTATTATCAATCATATCTATATTTTCAATTGACCTAATTAACTCTTTAAATGTTTTAAAATTAAAGCCGGTAACTGAATTGAGATTATTTTCAGAGAACGACCCCCAGTCTGGTGCTATCACTGGAGTTCCAGACAAGAAAGACTCAGCCATAACTCCTCCGAATGGTTCTAGGTATAAAGATGGCATAATAGTTGCTTTTGCCTTAGACAAAATTTCAGCTTTTTGTTCTTTGCCAACAAATCCAATAAATTCTATATATTTTTGATCTTCTTTTGAAAGCCAATCTATTGATCCTTGACCAGCAACAACTAATTTTTTATTTAAAAATCTACAAGCCTGTATAGCTATATGAAGTCCTTTGTCTTCACACAGTCGTCCAAGGAATAGAAAATAATCATCTTTATTTGTTGATTGTATAAAATCTTTATCATCAAAATAGTTTGGTATTACTTTGTCATACCATCTAGGTCTTTGATTCTGAGATCCATACAAATAAGACATCCATGCATATGATTCAAATACACAAAAAGGAGCAAAAAAATTATCATACCCGATGCCTGGTTCTATAACAAAAACTTCTGATGAAAGTTTGTCAGCAGCTATTTGATGACCCTTTCCCCAGAAGCATAATAAAAAGTTTATTTTATCTTTATTTAGATTGTCTTTCACGCATTTCCATGCTCTCTCATTAAACATAAGATGTGTTTTATCATTAATATTATGCCTATAGTATTGATTCTCCCAGTTATATTTTCCAGTGCATTCTATTATCTCTTCATCTGTTATTATGTCATGGTGAATGATATTTGTAAATTTATCAGAACTAGAATTGCCATAATGATGAACCTCGAAGTCTTTTTTGTCATTAAACATCTTTAAGAATTTAAAGACTTTTTGAGTATATGCGCATCCTGAATGCATTTCTGATGTCGATGTATGAGGAATTGCAAGTACATGTAGGCTAAACATACTTTTTTATCGAAAATAATAGTATGCCAAAAGATTTATCTAGAAATGTAGTTCCACCTTTTATCCAAGGTCCATCAGGACCATCGGGAGGTATAGGTGATTCTGGTGATTTTGGTTCTTCTGGACCCACAGGGGCAATAGGACCAGGAGGGGCAATAGGACCAGGCGGCTCATCGGGATTAAGGGGAGACAGAGGACCAACAGGACCAACATTATTAATAAATAATGATGCTAAAAATAGAGTTTTAACATCTCAGGGAGATGATACTGTTAATGCTGAACATGGTCTAAGATTTGATGGGACTATTTTAACAGTTGATGGTGAACTAAGTGTAAATACACTTGATATTGGCGGGGTTAATATAACGGCTAGTGCTGATGAAATTAATCTACTGGATCCAGATCCACATATGGATATAAGTATTATTCCTGCTGAAACAGATAAATTTATCATTAATGATGCTGGAGCAATGAAGCAAGTTAGCATGTCCAGTATTAAGCAATTTATTGCTACTGTAACTCTTGAGTCATTAACTGTTGATAATATAGCTATTGATGGCACTACAATTGGCCACACAGGTGATACTGATTTAATAACACTAGCGGCTGATACCGTAACCGTTGCAGGTGCCATGAATGCTACTACAGTTGGTGGTGCATTATCTACAGCAGCCCAAACTAATATTACATCACTTGGGACACTAACAGCATTAACTGTTGATAATGTTTCTATTAATGGAACTACAATTGGTCATACGAGCGATACTGATTTAATAACTTTAGCTGATGGAACTGTAACTGTAGATGGTGATATCTATGTAGATAAAATTAGACGAGCAACAGATAGTGGTTCAACCACAAAAATACTTCTTAATGATGAAATAATAAAATTATACGCTGGTCATTCATCTAATGAAGTATTGAATATTGCAAGTGGTGCTGTAACTGTAGATGGAGAGATTGCATGTGAAGATAATTTAATAACTCGTCCCAAACTGAAAGATTATGCTGAAACTGTAAACGCTGTTGGTAATGTAAACGCTAGTACCGCATTTGATTTCGAAGATGGTAATGTTCAGACTGTTACTGTTACGGGTGTTGATACGGGAAGCCAAATAGTTTTCAGTCTTACCAATCCACCCGCAAGTGGTATTGCGGGAACAATGACAATTATATTCACCAACGGAAATGCTCATGGAGATATTGCGTTCCATAGTTCTATTAAATGGCCTGGTGGTTCTGCTCCTGCACTTTCAGCATCAGGTGTGGATATTATATCATTCACCACAATAGATGCAGGGACAACATATTATGGATTCGTGGGTGGAATTAACTTCTCAGCACCATAGGATTAAATTATGTTAGGCGCAAGCAAAGCAACAAATACAAGAGCATATCAGTTAATTAATACTGGAACAATTACTTCTACAGGAAGTCAAAGTTATACAATTCCTGCCGGTACTCTATATCTTGAAGTAGAGGTTTGGGGTGCAGGTGGTGGAGGTGGTGCAGGTGGTACTTCTGGTGGTAGAAGTGGAACTGCATACCAAGGCGGCGGAGGCGGTGGAGGTGGTGCATACTCTAAGCACAAATACCAACCATCAGATATGCAAGCAAGTGACACATTAAACTTCACAGTTGGTGCAGGTGGAGCAGGAGATACAACAAGTGGAGGTGTTAGTGGAGGAGCGAATGGGGTAACCACAACACTAGATACACACAAAAGAAGTTCAGACACAATTGCTTCTTTTAGTGTGAGTGCAGGTCATGGGAGGGGAGGCCTTTCTGGTTTTGCCTTTTCGATAGGTGGTACTGAGGGAGACGGCGGAACGGCGGCAAACGGTAATGTAACAAACACAAATGGTACAGACGGAACAGCAAGGCCAAACCAAGGTGGTTCATCGTCTAATGGTACAGCAGGTGGAGCAGGTGCAAACGGTGGAGCAGGTGGAGCGGGTGCTACTACTCATGATGGTGCTAACGGCACTGCACCCGGCGGTGGCGGTGGTGGTGGTAGGTCAGATTGTTCTGGAGTTTGCCCCCACGGTGGTGATGGTCATGGTGGTGATGGAGCAGACGGAAAAGTTATTGTAAAGGCATACGGATGAGAATAACAGTTGATATTCCAGAAGCAGTAAACGGTAACTTCGAAATTAAAAAAGTTACCACCGATATTATTGCAAATAAAGAAGAACCACTTGATATATATACCATTCTCTATATGGATGGAGTTGGTATTATGCAGGACACAACGCACGAATATATTGAGCATCAACCCTTGTGGGACAATGCAACGGGTAATGTTTTGATTGGTGGCTTGGGAATTGGGTTTGTAAATCAAAAGCTCATGGACAATTCGAATGTTATATCAGTTACTATACTAGAAAAACATCAAGAAGTAATTGATCTTGTATGGCCCTATTGCCCTAAAGATGATACATTCACATTAATTCATGCCGATATTGAGACATGGCAACCAACACAAAATTTTAATTCTATGTGGATTGATACATGGCTATCAACTCATGGAGACTATTGTGAATATAACATGGCACTTATAGAGAAATACCAACCCTATTGCGATTGGGTGGGGTGGTGGAGCTCTATAAATACTTAAATATACACATGAAGTAGATTTCTTACGAGGTAATTTATTAATTTTATTAAAAATATAATATTACATATGTCAATATCTAAGGAGCCATATTATTATCTAATAATATCATCCAGTACGATTGACTTAGCACAAGATATAGTAAAAAAAGTAAAAGAGACAGAGGAAACACTAGATTTTGATATACCACTTGCGTACGATGATTTGGAACCACCAACACACTGGGGATGTGTGAGGGCGTGTTATCTAGTATATAGATATATCATATCTTGTTATAACGAGGATGAAGATGTGTTATTCTATTTTAAAATTAACAATAAAAGAAAAACCCTTATAGAAACAAATTCTGCGGACTGTATGTCTTATATAGGTGAAAAAATATCTTTTGAAAAAGTAATTAAAAAAATGGGGCTTCACAGGTTGCAGGTGTAATACTATGGCTAGACCAAAAAGTAAAAAAACAAATATTCAAAAAGAGCTAGAACAGCTTAGATCTTCTATAGAAGATTCTGTAAAAGACGAGTTACAGGGGATACCTTCTATTATTGACTTTGTTGAGTCTCCAGATTATTTAGGACTTCCCTATTACGATCCAACTCCCATTAATTTATACCCACTACAAAAATTGGTTTTAAAAGTATTTTATAGGGGAACTCCAGGTAATGAGAGCATGAGTCTTGATGAAGAAGATTTAAATTTAATTAAAGATTGCGGGTTAGATAATGACGACAACGGAGATTTTATTGGAAAGTTTGATAATAAAGAGCTATTCAGAGAACTAATTCTTGTTTGGGGAAGAAGATCAGGAAAAGACTTTATTGTTTCTATTCTTGCACTATATGAGGCTATGAAATTATTAGAAGCTCCTAATGGAGATCCATATGGAGTATATGGACTTGGTCCTGGTGCTCCTTTTACAATTCTTACTGTTGCTAATTCTAGTGCTCAGGCACAAGTTCTTTTTAAAGAGATAAAAGATAAGGCATTAAGATCTCCGTATTTTGCAGATAAAATTTCCAAAGATGGTATTACTCAAGATACTATAAATTTATTAACTCCAGTTGATAAAAAACAAAACGACGAATTAAAGAAACGAAATCTTCCACTTACAACCGGATCTGTTGTTATTAGAAGTGGTCACTCTAATTCAGACACTCTTGCTGGTATTAGTTGCTTCTGTTTGTTGCTTGATGAAATTGGTCTTTATAAACAGACTGGAGGAGCGTCTGGTGGAGATGCTATATTTAGAACCCTGACACCTACTGTCGCAACCTATGTCAGAAAAACTAATGTATTAGATGAAAATGGAAATAACATGATGGGAGATGATGGTAAACCTGTTTATAAAGACATATATGATGGCAAAATAATATGCATTTCTTCTCCAAGAGGTAAGGAGGGAGTTTTTTATGAGCTATATCGTCATGCCAGTAATGTAGGTGACAGGCTTATGTGCAGGATGCCTACATGGAAGGTTAATCCAATCCAGACAGAAGAAGCTTTACGACGTATGTTTTCTCATATGAGTGATGAAGAATTTATGATGGAATTTGGAGCCACTTTCTCTGGAACTGCTGGTCAAACATTTTTCCCAAGAGATCTTGTTGAAGAAGTGTTTAATAATAATTTAAAACTCAGGACCTCAGGAGAACCCAATACAAAATATTTTATGCATCTTGATCCTGCTACAAGTAGTCATAACTATGCTCTTACAATATGCCACAAAGAAAGATATATTAATGAAGAAACAAGAAAGGTGGATTGGAAGATTGTCGTAGATCATATTAAATATTGGAGTCCCAAGCCTGGGAAGCCAATACTTATTAGAGAAGTAGAAGATTACATAATTGCAATTAGTAGGAGATTTTATCTGTCGTTAATTTCTTTTGATCAATGGAATTCTAATGAATCTATTAATAGGCTTAGAGAATATGGACTTCCAGCAAAGATGACAAGATTTACGAAAAGGTATAAAATTATTATATATGACAATTTATACAATCTGGTTTCTGCGGGAAAGATAAATATTCCATATAATGAGCTATTAAAGAATGAAATGTTATATTTACAAAGAAGGTTTATGCCTACTGGATATAGGGTTTTTGCTAAAAAAGACGGACTAGTTAGAACGGATGATTTAGTCGATTCTTTAGCAGGAGCTGTATATGCTTCTATAGAATCAGAGTCATTAGGTTTACCTAAAGGAAAGTTAGCAAGATTTGATGTATATTCAAATAATAACATGGTTTGGAATGGAATGCAGGGACCTATAGGAACGGGTTCAGGTTCTAGAGTGTCTAATGATATAGACAGAAGGTCTCCACGTAGATTTTAATAGGAAAAAAACATGAGCATATTTAATTTCTTCAAAAGAAAAAAACAAGCTTCTAGAGAACAACTTCTTGAAGAGAGCAGGAGTGGACATGACATATCCGCAGATAATGAAACAGTATCATATCAGGGGTTGTTGTCTGGCCATCACAGCAGAGATGATAGTACAGATTCTATTCATGAAGTTGTGGCGTCTGAAAATAAGCATATCAATGATGACACAGTAGAGGTAACTTCAGAGATGAGGGTGTCTGATCCGTCATATAAAGGATATCTTATGCGCAAGAATGACGGCAAGGAATATTCCATGCCAGACATGGCTCTTGCTTCAGAGAAAAGTGATAGAAGATTTAGAGACGCCTATATAGAAGCAGAGTCTAAATTAAAAGATAAGAAAAATTTATTTACCTCAATGTCTGGGATGCAACTTGATAGAGATCCCCAAATGGTTGCTGATAATATCCCGTTGGAACATGGTGGCATAAACACTGCTCCTGAAAGATTTAAAGATTTTGGAGAAGTTCCAGGGCATTGTGCAAAAATGAACCTCAAGAATTTAGGAAAAGAACCAGAAGTTTCTCCAATGAAGTTTGCTTCTAACAATACGTCTGAACATATTTTATCTATGATTAAAGATGCTGATGCTTTATGCTTTATGATTAAATACCAGCAGTCAAGTAGCAATTCTGATTTGGATAAATATGAAATAGACAATCTATCTAAGATTAAAGCTGCTAAATCTTTCTTAGTTGAATCTCTTAGGACTAAAATTGCTCAAGAAGAGATCGACATGACTCATGAACAACTAGATAGATTAGTCGCTCAAGAGCAGGCAGAAATCGAAGGGCAAAAAGAAGAAGAAATTAGCAATCTTCTACAAGACGAATCAGAGGAAGAAATAGATACTGCTGACGATAAGATAGAAGAAATTGATCAAAGGCTACGAACTATTCTTGGCGAGTAACTATAATGATATATTTTGATATCGGGATGTTTAAAGATGCTAGATTTGGGGATGCAACCCCTACTGCATTTACAGCTCCAATAGACAGGGATGATCCGTATCCTCAAAATCATGTTCCAAATGATGGCAAGGCATACAGAATAACAAGATTTATGCACCAAGGCTTGCCTGGTGACAATGCGGACATATCATCTCCTGGTGGAAGATATAGCAGGAATGACTTGCCATTAGAAGATATTCTTAAAAAACCTCTTGAACATCCATATTCTAGCCTAGGTGATCCAGATCTACCTTTTAGTAATCCTCAAGAAGAGGGAGACAAAACACAGTATGGAGATGGAGGATATGCACAACAGTTCTATGATAGTGCTAGTCCTTTATCTAGAAGAGATACCATAAATAGATTAGATGAAACCTTAAAGAATCAGCCCTATGACAGAAAACCACTAACATCTCAAATGAACGTTGCAAAAATACAAAAAACAGTTAGAGATTTGACGAAAGCCATATAGCGACTTTATATAACTAGGAGAATAAAAATGTTAATAAAAACAAAAGAAGAGCTAAAAGGAGAATTGTATCTTTCTGCTATTGGGCACACCCTTAGGGCTGGAAGTTCAGTTACTATAAGTGATGATTATTCAAACGATCCTGATATATTATGGGCTATATCCAAGGGGATGATTGAGGTTGAAATTGATAATAAAAAAGCTGTTTTTGATGGAAAAAGTTCTATTACCCTAAAGAATTCCGGAAACAGTTTATTAAATCTTCCTTTTATTAATAAAACCATATCTGTAGGTCAGGATTTTACATTATCAAAAGAAGATTTTGATAGATCAGAGATATCTTTTTTGATAGAAAAGGAGCTTATAGAGGTAGTAGTCGCTGAAACGACTAAGAGTCCAGTTAAGGAAGCAACTAAAAAGGTAACTAAAAAGTCATCTAAAAAGGCTACTAGCAAGGCTTCTAAAAAGACATCCAATAAAAAATCTAAACCTGCAAGCGAAGAATCTCTTAATAAAAACTTTGCAGTTGCTGATCCAAACAAGGAAAAAACTTCAATTAACGAAAATAATTCTTCAGGAATGGACTCTGTCACCATCGCTCTCCCTGAGACCGCTGAAGACGGAATTATTTTCATTGATAATAACAATGAGGTTAAGTAGTTTGATCGAGATTAAAACCAGCTCTACAAAAAGAAAAAAGAAAAAAAAGCGCAAGAGCACAACAGAAAAAAATAAAGAATTACTCTGTCGCTATTGGTCTCTTATGTATCCATCTGATTATACTAGTGATTTAGTGGGTGCTAAGTGCGATGGATAACGTTTTTTCAAAAGAGTTGTCTCATTTTGGTATTTCTATTCTATCAGAAGATAAGTTACTGTTAATCAATAGTAATAAAGATATTTCTGTAGATGATTTTTGTAATTTGTTAAAGCATAGACACGAAGCATTAACGGATGTTCATGAAAAGATTATATCTGAATTAAAAGAAGTAGTCAATTCATCTATAAGAGATACTAAAAAATTTCTTACCAGGTCTTCGTTATCTGCAATTAAATATTTTTTAAAAGAAGCTTCAAGCATTAATGGTTATGACGTGTCTTTTCAAAAGAGGTTGTTGTCTATATTGAATGGGTGTGGTTTTAGTTTTTCTATATTCTCTAGAAAGCAAATTATATTATATCGAATGACTCTTAGATGGTTAAATTATTTATCCAAGAGAGATCTATACACTTACCATCTTATCGAGTCTGCAATTAGAAATTCTAGATGCGAAGAAAATCATGAAAAATTAGCTCGTGGCATCCAGGGTCCATGGGGAAATTTAGATTTGCCTATGCAGGAAAGGGTTTTTAAATGGGATGATGTTTCTGAGGAGACATATGGAAGAAGAGCTGATATACAAAAACAAAGAAGATATGTAATGGGTCTTGAAGATCTTAATAGTCCAAACGCCAAGGTGGGATATTATTATAGAGAGCTTAGAAACGAACCATATCTATTTTCAGATTCAGCAGAAGAGAGTCCTTATCCATTCAGATCAACACTTTGGGAATCATAATTATTATGGGTACTTTAGATATTTTATTACAATTATTTCCTAATCTTAAAAAGAATGAGACTCATTCAAAAGAAGCTCAATCTCTTTATAGATTATGGTCTAATGCTTCTTGTCAGGTTTCAGAGAAGGTTTTTACTAGACCGTTAGATGTCACTATGGACAGTGTCTATAATATGCAAAAAATTGGTTTAGTTCAGTGTGATGGCAATAATATATGCATAACAAAAAGCGGCACAGATCTCTTGAATAAAATGATATTAGATGATGACGACTTTTCTATAGATTATACAAGAAAATGAAACAGTTTTTTTACATTAACATTCCTAAGAAAGATCTTCGTCCAGAGAAGATTAATTCTAATATTAAATTATGGTATGACACCAAGTCAAAAAAAATGATTCAAGTTGATGGAGGATTGGATTTTAATTATAATTTTAGTGATTCGTCTCTAAATGTATCTGGAAGAAAAAACATCACTAATGATATAGGTGATGATAATAAAATATTGGATTATTTACAAAGAGAATTTAGTTTCGATATTTTAAATAAAAGTATATTTAGTAATTATATTGAATTAATAATTGACTTATTTGATAATAAAAGTGAGTTTGTCAACACTTTAGATGATTATGGATTAAGTTATAGATATGAGTAAAATAAAATATTTAAATGTTGAAGTCGCTGATTCTCCTCACAAAGTTCAAAAGGGGTTGATGTTTCGTAGTAAATTGCCTGATAATAATGGAATGTTATTTTCTTTTCCCAGGGAAGACGTGTTGAGTTTTTGGGGAATGAATACACACATTCCTTTAGATATAGCTTTTGTAAATAATAATAACGCAATTGATTCGATTCAGAAAATAAGACCTCACGACTTAACTGCAGTAAAAAGCAGCAAATCATGCCTTCATGCTATAGAGGCGAATGAGGGGTGGTTTAAAAGAAATGATATAAGCAACGGGGATTTTGTTGAAATTTTTAACGATAGATTAGGTAATCGTCCCAAGGTTTTTTTTATTACAAAAACAGAGTCTACTAAAACTGCTCAAGCTGAAGACCAGAATTTATTAGGAGACGAAGATCAGGGTTTAGATACTATACCACGGGATAGATTTTTTGATTCAGATAACATAGAAGATTCAGATCTTTTAGCGGATAACGAGGATCTTGATCCTGAGATTGATCAAGAAACAGAAGATGTAGTTGATGAGATACAAGATGATGCTAGAGAATACATAGACACAGAGGATGTTAAGCCAGAAGAGATTGAAATACAGATACCAGAATTCTCCAGTGTTTTTCAGGCGATTGATTGGGGAAAGATAAACAACCAGACTATGATATTAAAATATAAGACCCTTAAGGGTAGTGTTATCGTTAGGGAAGTAGAACCTCACGATATGTTTTTTGCCAGAACTACAAGAAGGCAAATCATGGTAACTTTTGATAAACAGGTAGGAGCACCAAGATCTTTTATTGTAATGAATATTCTTGAGTACTCTTTTAATGGCATACCGTTTAGTCACAAATTTATCGTAATCTAGATTATGGGTGATATTTACAATGAATGATAAGATAATAAAATTACTTAAAATAGCCTCTAAGCTAGAGGGCAAGGGCTTTGTTGATTCTTCTGCACAACTTGACAGGTGTGCAGAAAGTCTTGATTTAATAAAGAAAGCACAGTATGACGGGGTTCAGGGATACTGGATAAGGAACTCAAGATGCTGGCAAAATTGCTATAGACAAAAGAGAGCTAGCAATCCTGATAGTCCCGTGCAAAAGATATGGAATGAATGCCATACTGAATATATTGATTCTTTATATGGAAATAACGAGAGTAAATGGGGAAAATATGCTGATACCTTGTCTGATGATTCTATAAAAACAGCATCTTCTGATCAAACAAGGCTTATTGATATTGAATTTGATAGGCTGGTTGATGGTCTTCTTGCGGAGGGGAATAGCATGGAAGAGGCTATTGCAGGATCCATTATCAAACAGTGTTCTAGTTATAGTGATTTAGTCTCAGAGGTAACATGCTCAATTATCAAGGTGGCGGAATCTATTCAAGATTCAGATTTATCAAGCTCTATTGCTTTGGTTGATGTTGGCGATGAGCTAACTAAAGAGGCACAGGGTTTCTTTAGAAAATTACTTGATACTCTTAGAGGAGGGGCTGCTTACGGGAAAGATGCTTTTGGCGACGCTCGTGTTAGGGGAACCCTTTCAAGACTTTCTAATGTTGCAATGGCTAAACTGCAAAATGTCCATAATTCTATAGTAACTTTTAATCAAACTCTAAGTGAAACATTACAGGCTGCTAGGCAGGCTTCTGCTTCTGGAAGCGCTAGATTAAGCAGTGCTGGGGAACAAACAGTTAGCTTGTTGTCGGGCGTAGGAGAGTTGGAATACGATGTTAGTCCGTTTTTGGAAACATTAAGGTCTTTACCATATTCTAAATTTAGAGGCGAGGCTGCTCCTGCTGAAGAGGCTGCTACTGCTGAAGAGACTGCTCCTTCTGAACCAGTTTCTGAAGATGGATTAACAGAGACCACAGAAACAGAAGAAGTTTCTACTCCAGAAGCTGCTTCTGGTGATCCAGGAGAATTTATATCTACCAATATTGAGGTTGCCAGAGATGTAGCCGGTAAGCTTGTTCAAGATATGGGACAGACCGAGCAAGGACAAAAAAGTCTACAAGAAATGGTTGCTGGACTAGGATTAAGGCTGGCTTCTTCTTATCCAGCATTTAATTTATTAAATAAAGAATCTCAATTTGAGGATACTTCCGAGAAAGAATCTTATCAAAGACAAATAGATGAATTAAGGGCAAGAAGAAGGGCTATTGAGTCAAGGAAGGGCAAGGGCGAAGAAATGAAGCTAGATATGATGTCTGGTTTAGCAAAAAGAAACCCATATAGATTTTTAACTGAAGTTATGAATGCTATGGGTAAACCTCAATTTATATCTTTCTTGAATGAATCTATATCTTCTGACATAGGAAGAGGTTCAGGTGGTAAATTTAGGAAAAAACTCAAAGGTACATTTGAGGATATAGGAGGATCTTTAGATCTTTAGTAATAATCAAGAAAGGTATTTTTAAAAAATACTGA
>Ga0315336_1005607_pt1 | contig 13578 bp, 10 predicted proteins | sample ASW5metaG_FD_204512 | JGI IMG/M metagenome (GOLD analysis project Ga0315336, IMG submission 204512) | Ammonia-oxidizing marine archaeal communities from Monterey Bay, California, United States - ASW #5 | ecosystem: Environmental > Aquatic > Marine > Intertidal zone | place: USA: California...
ACGACGAAGGGCTGGAGAGCGATTGGGTTGAAGTCCTGGCAAGAGCCTATACACCGTCGCGCTATCTATTCCACACCCTGCAAATGGGTTCGGCCTACATCCATCAGATGGCGCCGGCCAGCACGATCACCAATTGTGGGACCTTTCAAACGGCCGATTCCCTGCGCTGGATGAGCCACACGGCCTACCGCACCGCTGAACTCGCCAAGACCCATCCCAAGGCGGGATTCGGCAAGAACGAACGGAAAATCTGGGAAGACGACGCCGGTTGGCAGGGCTTCCGCGAGCTTTCCGAAAACATGCTGGTGGCCTGGGACTGGGGCGAGGCCTTCACGGCCATCAATCTGGTTGCCAAGCCGTCTGTCGAGGCGGCTGTGCTGGGGCAGCTCGGCGAATCCGCGCGGCACAACAACGACACGCTGTTGGGCCTCTTGACCCAGGCTCAAATGCGCGATGCCGAACGTCATCGCCGGTGGTCCGCCGCGCTGGTCACCATGTCGCTCGAGAACAAGGGCAACAAGGACGTTCTGGCCAAGTGGGTCAAGAAGTGGCAACCGCTCGCCGATAACGCGATCGATGCCTATTGCGCAATGATCCCGGACGCGCCCGACGCCGCCGATAAGGCGAAGAAGGACGCCGCCAACGCGCAAAAGAGCCTTGGGGTCTAATTAGACTCGGCCATGGGCGCCCCTGGTCCGCATCCTCCGCGCGGGCCGGGGCGCCCGGTCGAACCTTTACATAGATTCTGATCCGGCGAGTCCGATGCCAGAAAAGAATGGCATACGGCATATCACCATCGGCGCTAGCGGCGACATGTTTCCGCAACCGGCCGACGATTGCGTATTGCGTTCAGCGCTTCGGGCAGGCGTCGGATTTCCATATGAGTGCAATTCTGGCGGCTGCGGCAGCTGCCGCTTCACGCTGGTCTCGGGCGATGTCGAAGTGCTCTGGGAGGAAGCCCCCGGCCGCTCCGCGCGCGACCGCCGCAAGAACATCTATCTTGGCTGCCAGACCAGGGCGTTAGGCGATCTCGAAATCGACGTCAGGCTTCGCCAAGACGCCGACAAGCAACATCGTCCAAGCAAGCGCCAAGCCCGTCTGGTCGGCCTTAAGGATCTCACCCACGATATCCGCGAGTTCCAGCTGGAGGTCGATGGCCCATCCAGCTTCTTGCCCGGTCAATACGCGATTTTCGAGTTCGATGAAGGGGCGGCGCGGCGCTGCTACTCCATGAGCAACCTGCCCAACGAAAAGGGCATATGGGACTTTCAGATCAAACGCGTGCCCGACGGTCTTGGCACCAACCATCTGTTCTCTCTGAAAGAGGGTGCGGAACTGTCGCTGGACGGACCCTTTGGCCTGGCCTATGTGCGCCCCGAGGCCCCTCGTGACGTGCTTTGCGTGGCAGGGGGGTCGGGCCTCTCGCCGATGGTCTCGATTGCGCGCGCGATCGGTTTAGACCCAGCGCATAACAAGAAGCGGATACATTTCTTCTATGGCTGCCGGACGGTCGAGGATATCGCGGGTCAAGACTATCTCGAGGACTTGCCGGGATTTGGCGAGCGCATAGCCTATCATCCCGTAATCTCGCTGCCCGAGCATGAAAAGTCCCGCGATTGGCAGGGCGCGACCGGCTTCATACATGAGGAAGTCGACCGGGCGTTGGGCGAGAGCGTGCGTGATCTCGAAATCTATTTCGCCGGTCCGCCGCCCATGGCCCAAGCGGTCCAGGAACTGCTGATGCTCAAGCACCAGGTTCCGTTCGGACAGATTCATTTCGACCGATTCTTCTAGGAAAGCGGCGCACGGATTGCGCCGCGCAAACCCGATTGGGGAGGTAAGATTATGAAAGCAGCCGTCTATTACGGGCCCGAGGACATCCGCTGCACCACGATCGACGATCCCAAGATCACCGAGCCCCATCAAATTCTGGCCAAGGTGATCGGTACCTCGATTTGCGGCTCCGACCTGCATCTCTATCGCGGCGCGCTCGATCCAATCATGGAGAAGGGCAAGTCGCAAACCGGTCACGAGCTGATCGGTGAGGTCATAGATACGGGCAAGACCGTCGAGTCCCTCAAGAAGGGCGACCGGGTGACCATGGCCTATTCGTGCTCCTGCGGTGAGTGCTACATGTGCCGTGTCGGCCAAACCGCCCATTGCGAGACCACCCAAAAAGCGGTTTACGGCTTCGGAGTTCCATTCGGCAATCTCAACGGCACCCACGCCGAAGCAATGGTGCTGCCCCACGCCGAAGCCCACGCGTTGAAGGTTCCCGACGGCGTGTCCGACGAAGCGGCGGTTACGCTGTCGTGCAATCTTCCCTCAGCCGTGATCGCCAACAGGTTGGCGGACATCCAACCCGGCGAAACCTTTGCGCTGGTCGGCTGCGGCCCGACCGGCATCATGGCGCTGGACATCGCGGCAAGTAAGGGTCCGGGCGAGATGGCCGCCATCGATCCGGTGGACTACCGGCGGAGCGCGGCCGCGAGCCGTGGCGCCCAAACCTTCGATTACGGCGCGGACGATTGGAAGGATTCCGCGATCGCGGTCACCGGTGGGCGGGGCTTCGACAAGGTCATCGAAATGGTGGGCTATCCGGAGTCCCTGCAGGCCGCGCTCGATATCGTCCGTCCCGGCGGGACCGTAGCGGCGCTTGGAGTTTTCTGCGACGACAAGTTCAACCTGAACCTGGCCGACGTCTTCTTGCGCGACATCTCACTGCACATGAATGGCTTTGCCAATGTGCAGCCCTATATGTGGGAGGCCATGCGGATGGTCGAGCACGGCACGGTGAATCCGGACGAGCTCTTCACCCACAAATTCGCGCTGGACGATATAGACAAGGCCTTCGCCACCTTCCATGGCAAGAAGGACAACATAAATAAGGTGCTCATACAGCCCTAACCGAGGAATTGGGCTTTGATCACGCTCAACTACGTTCGCACCATGGCGGCCTATAACCGTTGGCAGAATGAAAGCCTTTTTGGTGCGGCCGACGGTCTCAGCGATCAAGCGCGGCGGGAGCCGCGGGGAGCTTTTTTTGGCTCGATCCACGGCACCCTAAATCACGTGTTGTGGGGGGATCAGATTTGGATGAACAGGTTTGCCGGCACGCCCGTGCCGGCCGCAGACAGCATCGCGTCCTCAGTGGGCGAGCACGAGGATTGGGATGATCTTAGACGGGCTCGGCAAGCTTTCGATGATGTGATAGAGGATTGGGCGAAGACTGTTGATCAGTCTTGGCTTGAGGGTGAGGTCTCATGGCATTCGAGCATCGTAGGCCGCGACGTATCGCGGCCCGCGGGCTTTCTTGTGGCGCATTTTTTCAATCACCAGACCCACCACCGCGGCCAGGTGCACGCCATGCTCACTGCGGCGGGAGCACAACCGCAGGACACGGATCTTCTGCTCGCGGAGCAACGCTGAGTTCGTTGACTGTTGCCGCCGACCGAATCAGGAAAGGCGCCCCGGTTTAGGAATTACTTCGATCTGCAAAGATCGAGGTTACATCGGCTCTCTCCTGAGATGCCGGAGTCGATGTGAGAAATCCCCGGTCTTGTACCGGGGATTTCTTATTGCGGTGCGCCGATTCCAATTGTTCCCTGACCTCCGAAAAAATTCAAACCAGCTTCGCCCCATGCCAGCGCGAGATATCGCGGGACCTTAGCGTGGAAGTGCCTTTGTCGTGCCAGAGCCTCCGGCAGCCACGACAAGCAGGGCGCGAGTGCGAGAACAACTAGGGCAGAGTGATCCGCCACAACGTCATCGGCGGCAGGACGAGGGGCGCCTGCATGTCCCAGGTCGTCTTATGGCGCGATGTGTCGCTCATATACTCCACCGTGGCCTGACCCGAACCGGCGCCTGCGACCCGAAATGTATGCCGGTCCATGCTGAAATTGCCGCCATAGAGATGGAGCTTGCCATCCAGACCGCGCACCGCGTTGCCTCGCACCGCCTTTTCGTCGCTGATTTCGCTCTGCACCAGTGCCCCTCGATGGTGGCGGCTCAAAAAGGCCTGAGCTTGCGCGTGTTTGGCGAGCGACCCGTCGGGCAGAATCGCGCCATGGGGCCATTCCTTCGGCAGGTCCTCGGGAAACCAGGTCCAGCCGAGAAATGTCATGGCGCTGCTCGCCAGTGCCTCGCGCACCAAATCCGCGTGGGCGATAACCGCGGGCCAGGGCCACGGCTTCGAACTGTGGGTGCTGTGGTCGCCAATCTTGCCGTGGATCGCATTCTCTAGAAGCACCGAGGGCATGCCCGGCCGATTATCATTCGGGTCCCAATGGCTCGGGCGGACCGTGAAGTAGTCGCGCTGGGTCACGCCGGTCCGGACCAGCGCCGCGACGTTCTGCAGGGTCGCGGCGGTCGATCCGTCGGCCGTCGCGGTGATGCCGGCCATGCCGCGGTAACGGTGCAGATCCAGCGCCACGCCGTCGACGCCATGGAGCGCTTCATAGAGCGGCCTGTTCCAGTTGTTGCCCTTTGCGGGTTCAAAATCCGTGCTGTCGGAGGCCGAGGCGACGATGATCACCTTGTTGTCAGAAATTTTTTGACGGATTCGTTTGATCAGCTTGGCATAGGTTCGCACCGCAGCCGGTTGGCCGTAATGCCGCCACTCGCAGCCGGCCTCCAAGTAGATGCGCTGCAACTTATTCCACTCTGGCCGCGACTTCATAAAGGCGATCAGCGCCACCGCGTGGTCGCTGATTTTATCGATGGTCGGATCGTTGATCGCATGGCTGACAAAATGGGGTCCCCAGCGGACTCTGGTGCCATCCAGCACCGCCAGGGGCACTGCAACGGTAACGGCTTCGAGTTGCCAGCGATCGGCCAGATGCATCAGGTCGCCGACGCCGACGACGGATTTTTCGCACCAGCCGGACCCTTTGTTGATCAGGGCGATCCGCGCGCAGTCCCTAGGGCGCTGCGACCAGGGCCTTGCGCTGTTTTCCCAATTCACGCCCCAGGTGGAAAAAGAAACACCCCAAGGCCAGCTGATGTTTCGGAGATCGGCTTGTTTGGCGAGCTTCGAGCCGGTGCGTGCCAAGCGTTCGATATAGGCCCTGTGTTCGGCATCGCTGACGAGCTTACCAGGGGCCGGATACATCATCTTCTGCTTCCACATCGCGCCCCAACCGACGGCACCGGGATCGATCTGCTTCACGGTTCGCCCGGGGTCGATGGTCATGGTGACCTCGGCCGCGCGGACCGGCTTGGTTACGACGAGCAAACAAAGAATCAGAAGAATTTGGGGGAGACGTTTCATCGCGGCAGTCCTGCCAAAAACGAGCGCGCCCGGCGATGTATAGCTTGCTCGAAATTGGGGCCTATTTTGGCCCGAGCTCTATTGCACCGCGCAATCGCAGCGGTCTGCTGAGGCAGGCAAGCAATTCAAATAAAATTCGGAAGCGATGCGGAGCAGTCGAGCGTCAGGGAGAGAAACGCAGCGCTCCTTTGCGCCGTTTGATCCTGACCGCTTCTGTCGAGCGGATTTGGATGAAGCGCTGCGGTTCCTTGGTTCGGTCTCGGCGGTGTTACCGCCCTTGGTTCATGCCAATTCGATGCTGACGGGCACCGCGCGCGAAAGCGTGTGGCCCACCGGCGACGTGCCGGTCACTTTTTCATGAAGCTTCTGGATATCTTCCGATGGTGCCGAGCTATCGATATCCACCTTGACCACAATGTTGTGGAAGCCCGCATGCTCGTCCTTGAGGCCGAGGAAGGTATGTAGGTCGAGATCGCCTTCAACATCGATCACGAGCTTATCCAAGGGGATGCCCATGGCCGTCGCATTGGCGGCATAGCCGACCGCTAGGCAGTTACCCAAGGCGCCGAGAACCTGCTCCACCGGATTCGGACCGGTGTTGGTTCCACCAAGTGCCGGCGGTTCATCGGATTTCGCACAATCGAAATCGCGAATCGTGGCTTCGGACCGGAAGCCGCCCTTCCACTCGACTTGAGCGGCCCATTTGGTTGCCGCTACATCCGGCTCTTCTTGGATCTTTTGAGCGAGACTGGCGACACTGCCAATATCGACGTCGTTGAGCGTAGTAGTAACTGATTCAGCCATTACTCAACTCCTCCCTAAATGCGCAGCCAACGGCGCTGGCTGCTTTCCTGAGGGCTGCGAGCCTATCCCCTGAAGGCGATCTTTCATAGATGGCAAATGGCCGCCCACAGTAACTTGCGGATTATCCCATGGTGCTCAGCCCCGGGCGCGATCCGTCGACGACCCGAACGCCGTCACGCTGGTGCTCGATTTCGAGACGATCGAGACGGCGCGCGCCTTTCCCAACGACCAAAAGTTTGAGGCGGCGTATCAGCGGGCGGGGAGCTTCGGGCGCCGACCATATTGATTGCAATAAGAACCCGAGTCCTGATCATTCGCGGTGACCGCATTACCAGTATTGACTGGTTAGCCGCATTTTCTCATCCTGGATCAGTCACAATGCTGCCTAGGCGCGGGAATTCGGGGAATAACCGGGCGCGCGCGAAAAACAGTTTCCCATCAGACCAAAAAGAGCGTGCCCATCATGAAACCAAATCAATCCCGATACTTTCTGCCGGTTCTGCGTTTCTTCGTAATTCTCCTCGGCGCCGTTGCCTTGCTGGGCTGCGATTCGCCGGAAGAAGCCGCCACGGACGCCGCCCCCGGTGAGGCAAATGCCAAGAGCGTTGTGATCTTTCAATATGCCGACAGCCCGCTCTACGACCATGGCGTTAGCGGTGTGATCGAGGGCCTCAAGGAGAAGGGCTACGACGAAGGGAAGAACCTCAAGCTCACCCGGCAAAACGCCGATGCAAGCCCGAAGAACGCCGCCAATATCGCCAATGAGATCGCCGCTGGCGACTTCGATTTGGTGGTGGCGACTGGAACCCAAGCATTGCAGGCGGCAGCCAAGGCCGATCCATCGGGCAAGACGCCGATAGTGTTCGGCATGGTCGCCAATCCGTTTCGGGCGGGCGTGGGCTTGCATGCCGCATTCCAGGAAGAAGGGCCCGGCCACATCACCGGCATCGGCTCGTTCCCGCCGGTGGTGCCGGCCATCCGCCTCGCCAAGCAGCTTTACCCCGACCTAAATGTGTTGGGCATCGTCTTCAATCCTGCCGAGCCACAGGCCCAGGAGAGCGTAGAGCAGGCGCGCTCCGTCGGCGAGGAGTTGGGGATCGAGGTCGTGGACGCGCCCGTCATTAGCGGTGCCGATGTCGGCGGTGCGGCCAAGGGCTTGGTTGGAAAGGGCGCCCAAATCCTTTTTATCGGCGCCGACAACACCGTCCACAATGCTGCTGCCGCAATGATCGCGGCGGGGCGCGAAGGCGGCGTGCCGGTCATAAGCAGCCTGCCTGGGGATGCCAAGCGCGGCGCCCTGTTCGATCTCAGCCACGACTGGCAACGGGTCGGCAAGGCGGTTGGCGAGATCGGCGGCGACATCCTTTCCGGCGCCGATCCGAAGACGATTTCTATTTTGGTGTCGCCGGACCGCCTGAAGTTGGTGCTGAACGAGTCGGCGCTTCAGGGATTGAAAGCGCCTTGGAGCTTCCCTGAAGCGGTCGTCGCGCAGGCGGACGAGGTGGTCAAGGTCGGCAACTGAGGCCGCGCCCGGCGGAGAACGCCATTCATTTGGGCATGCGATACCAGAGGCACCGCTAGCGCTTCGGAGGCTTGCGCTTCGCCGGTGCAGGCGTCGCCTTTGGCTCCTCGGCTTCGCGCCGCAAGCCCGCATACTTCGTGCCTGCGGCGTGGATTACGTCGAAATCCTTGATGTGAATGTCGCGCTGCGGGAACGGCATGGCAATGTCGGCATCCTTCAATGCGAACCAGATCGCGAAGCGCAACTCGCTGCTGACGAGAAGCCGTCTGCCGATATTGCGCAGGAATACACGCAGCTCAAAATCCAATGAACTTTCGCCGTAGCCCGCGAAATAGACGAACGGTGCAGGGCTCTTGAGCACGGCGTTGTGGGTAGCCGCCACATCCAGCAAGGTTTGGCGCAGCAGCTCGACGTCGGTGTCATATGACACACCCACCGGCAGATCGACCCGGCAGGTCCTGTCGTTGTGCATCGAATTGGTGACGGTATCGGTGATCAGATTTGCGTTGGGCACGATCACCGAATCGCGGTGAACCGTCTCGATTTCGGTGGCGCGCACGCTGATCCGTTTGACGGTCCCCTGATAGGCGCCGACTTCGATCCAATCGCCGACCTTGATTGGCCGCTCCACCAACAGGATCAGCCCCGATACGAAATTGTTGAAAATGCTCTGGAGGCCGAATCCGATGCCGACCGAAAGCGCGCCTGCCACGATGGCAAGGTTGGTGAAGCCGATGCCCAAATAGGAGATGGCGGCAATCGCAGACAGTATGAAGCCTACATAGCCGACGCCGGTCTTTAGGGACTCGCGCAGGCCGATATCGCCGTCGCGGCCAAGCAGCGTGCGCCGTATCAGCCAGCGCTGGATTATCCGCGTCAGAAGCAAACCGACCGCGAATACGCCGAGTGCGATCAGAATCGCTTGCAAGGAGATCGTCAGCCCGCCGACTTCGAAGCCGACAAAGGCGGTCTTGATCCAGCCCTCGACTTCAACCCAGTCGAAGCGCCATTGCAAAAGCAATATCGTGACGCCGACGATCAGGATGACGACGTCCATAAGCAATGCGCTCAACACCCGGAGCGCACCGAGCAGCGAAGGCCCGCCCGCATGTTCATCGTCTTCGGCGGAGTCGGATTCCGCCTTCAGCACCGCATTCCTAGTGGAAATGTGCTCAGCCGCGAGATGCAGGAGATACATCACCGCCAGCACGCCAGCGGTAACAACCGCCTGGGTGGCGACGAACAGCGCGAGCGCGACATAGCCAAAGATCGCGGCAAGAGCGACAAAGGCGGCCGCCAGCGAGATCACGAGGAACAGCCAGCCGGGCCAGCCGCGATACGAGATGGCGTGGGCGTGCTGCTGTCCGATCGGCACGAACAGGATCGCCGCCAGCAAGGCTGCGATCAGTGCCGCGACCACCACGGAGCGCAGCACGATCGACGGGTAGGAGGTGAACAGAATCGGATCGGCCAGGGTCAAGAGCTGGTCCACGAGCCAAATGATTATCAAGGCCGAGAGCATCAGGCCGAGGCGACGGGCTGGGCCCTTATCGGCAGCGACCAGACGCCAGGTCGGTTGAACGGGGGCAAGGCAACGCCAAGCCAGCGCGACTAGGAAAACAGCCGCTGCCACGGACATGGAGGCCTGCACCAGAAAGCTATCGCCCCCCGGTGCGATCAGTCCGGCGGCCAATGCCATCAGATAGAATGTTGCAAGGGCGCCCAGACAGGGTGCGGCATCCTTGGCGGCGCCGAGAACCGCGGCTGCGCCACGCCGCGCCAGCGCCGGTATTTCGGCTCCAGGGACCCCGGGAATCGCCCGGTAAATCGAGAAATCCTTCGCCCCATACCAGAGCAATGCCGCGACCGCAAAGGGCGCGAGCAGCAACAATGCGATGCGCCAAATGCTGTCGCCAGCCGCGAGGTTTAGCCAGCCGGATATTTCTCTGGCGGCCAGGTCGAATTGATATGGGATATTGGTGAAGGCTCGGCGCCAAAAATACTGCGAGTGCAGGTTGGGAACCGGCTTTAGCAGCGCTTCGGCGAACCTTTCGCGCCGTGCCGTATTGGCGCCATCGATCAGCTGTCCCACTCGCACGAGCAGCACGTCCGCCTGCTTGATCAGACCGTCAAAGGCAGCGACCTCGGCCCCTAGCCGACTGCGCTGTTCCGCAATCTCAGACGCCTCTTCCGGCGCGCCCTCTTCCGCCGCCGGACCCAGCGTTTTGAGCCGGTCTTGGGCTTCCTTCAGGCGCGGCGTCAATTCGTCGTTAAACTCGCGGATCTCGCCGCTTAACCCCTCGAGAATGCCCGGAAGTTCCCTGAGTTGCTCATCGGTCGCCTCGTCGTCCTTCACGACCTGATCCAGGGCCGACACCTGCACCGACCAGATATCGATGGTCGACGAGTAGTCCTTTATGAGGTCCTCAACGGGTGCCGCCAATGCGGGCTCCGCCGCCGCCTCGGGTTCGGCCGGTTGAGCGTCGGTCTGCCCTGCTTCAGTTTGCGTGGCCTGGCCGCCAGCCTGCGCAAGCACCGGCGACGGTCCCAACCCATTGTTCGGAGTGATCGGCCCAATGGCCAATAATCCAAGGCAAAGCAGCAATCGGCAGGCAATGCGAAGCATGTCAGAGCTTTCTCAATGCGGCGCTTTGCACCGATCCTCAGCATTACCCGACCGGGCCGCCTGTCATGCGCCGCGCTGCCGATTCGCTGGAGATTTGGCTGCCGCGGCGCTTCATGTGGGCGTGCAGGAGTTGCCCTTCAAGCGCTGGTCGAACAGCTAATACAGGAAAATCAGACAGAATCGATCAAAGAAAATTACAGGGATCGGCCGTGAGTTCGGCAGTGCGCTGCCCGTCATGGATCGATGACGGCCGAGCTCCGGCGCCCTTACGGGCTGGTCAAGCCGATATCCAAAGGCCGCCAGCGGCTATCGCTGGATTATTCGATGTCGATGATCTTCTTCGCAGCGGCGAGCCTGGTAGTGCAGGTCTTCTCATTGCCCGCCACGTGGTCGGCTTGAGCTTGCTCGACAAATAGGCTCACCGCCTTGCGCACCACGTCCATGCTCATATCCGCTTGTATGGTCTTGATGCCTTCGGGCGCCGACAGCGCCTCTTTCACCTTGCTGATATCGCGGGTGCAATCGTCCGCCGCGGCGGGACAGGCCAGCGCCAACAGCAGCCCAACGGTCATCAAAGCTCTCTGAAGCATGGGTTTTCCCTCTAAGTCTTAGCTGCTGTTCCGGTGGTCGCAGACAACCCCGTGCCCAGGGGTCGCGCGAATTGGCGCCAAGCTAGTCAGCCAGCATGTCCATTGAGGGGCGAAATTATGACTTCAAATGGTATGGTTTGAGCCGATCGGCGAAGGCAGAGGCGGCGGCCTCTTGGTCCGGGCTAGTCATTCATTCGGCTCGACGGGACCCTGCCAGCGCCATTTCTTGGCGAGCCCGATCGCGGCCATCACGGGTTCGCGCCATAGCTGGTCCAGGCCGGCCTGCCCCTTGTCGGCGGGAAACATCGCATAGAGCACCAGGTCGCTTGAGCGTTGCCAGATATGCCCGGAGCAGAGCGGCTCGGGCGCCATTTGGGCTCCCTGCAAGGTCCAGCAGGTCATCTTCACCGCCAAATCCCCGTCGTCTTCATAGATGAAATAGTCCTTGGCGCCGGAAATCGGACCGTCCAGGGAGTGTTCGTAGCCTAGCCGGATCTGCCCAAATAGCCGGTCGCCCTTGCGCAAGCGCTCCTGGGCCGCACGAAAAACCCGTGTTGCCCCCGCAGTTTCGCTGCCCGGCAGAAACGGCCAAGTTATTTGAAACTCCACCACATAGTCGCGATCCGTCGGTCTCGGGCGGCCCGTCTCGCATGGTCTGAGGTCCGAGACAGCGAACCTATTGCGCTCGACGTAACGCATGGTCGGCATCCAGAATGAGAAGATCCCGTCTATGCCGCCTCGCGATTGAAGATCGGGATTATATTTCCCGGTTTTCGGGTCGAAGCCCTTGTTGGGCATCGTGGCGAGCGCCTGCTTGTAGTCCTCGATTCTGGTAAGAGTTGGCGTGAACTCCCTCGCCGGCCAAGGATTTCTGTAGCCCAGGGGCAACTTGAACCAGGTTCCCATCTTCCAGAAATATGACGGCGTATCGAATCTGGGACCGCTGGCAGCCGTCGACCCGCCCCCGCCGCGGTCTTGATGGGCGCTTTTCAGGATAGGCTGGCTCGGACCGACCGAATCTGGGCACCCAGGTTCCGCCAAGGAACTTGAATCGCATAGGGCCCAAAGGGCCGCGGCAAGAAGCGATGAGATTGCTGCTGTGCGAGGTTCGGCCGAAATCCGATCTCGGCGGTTGAGCATCAAGCTGTTCCCTGTGCTCGCCGTTCTTGCCAAGGCCCTCGACCTGGCACGGACGAATCTTCGGGCGGTCCCGCGACCCTAAAGCGACTCCATGAACTCATCGATCAGCCGGTCGTGCCAGGTCTCGGCATGGCCCTGGCCGTGGAAGCCGACATGCCCGCCACCCTCTGTTAGCACGATCCGGACGTTGGCCGGGGCGCGGCCCATCAGCGCGTCATAGGGTGCGGGCGGGATCCAGGGATCGTCGCGGGCGTGGAGCATCAGCGTCGGGACGGTGATATCGCTGGCCATCCGCGCGCCGGCGGTGCGCGCATAATAGTCGTCGGCGCCATCGAAACCGTTGCGCGGCGCGACAAACCCGTCATCGAACTCGTAAATCGTGCGCGCGGTGCCAATCGCGGCACGCTCGGCCTCGCTCAACAGGGCGCCGGGGGCCGCGCTTTCGCGCTTCATCTGACGCAACAGCCAGTAATGATAAATCGCGTTGCGCGGTTCCATAAAGCGTTGGGCGGCTTGGGCCGGCTCGATCGGCGCCGAGACCGTGGCCGCGCCGCGTATCGGCGGATCATGGGAGGCCAACAGATTGAGCAGCGCGTTGCCCCCAAGGGAAAAGCCGATCACGAAGATGCCGGACGCGGTGAGATCGCCCGGAAGGGCGGCGAGCGCGTGATGCAGGTCACCGCCACAGCCCGCGTGGTAATGCCCGATGCAGGTCGCCCGCGATGGCCCGGCGCCGCGAAGATTGAGCCGGAGGACCTGGCGACCGCGCTTGAGATGGAAGGCCGCGCTGGCTCGTAGATAGGCGCTGGCCTCGCTGCCAGCCAGCCCATGAATCAGCACGATCAGCGGCCCGTCCGCCGCCTCCGCCGGGGAATCGAGCATTGCGGCGATCCGGTCGCCGCTGCCGTCTCCCAATGCGAGATAGATCCGTTTCGAGGTCCCGGGCAGTCTCCCGACACCAGGCGCTAAAATGTTGCGCAAGGTCTGCAGGTCGCCGCCCCACCAGGGGGCGCGGGCGCGGAAGGTGGTCGAATCCGCAGTCGCTGCCATTGCTAACGGCTCCACATGATTGCGGCCGCGACAATATCGCCAACCGGCACATTCGGCCACGGCGGGATCCAGCGCATTTCAGCCGACACTATTTGGTGTTACCCAGGTCGAAACCAATGATCCACAGACAGCAATCGGCGAACTCTAGCTTGCCGCAAACCGGCAGGTGCGCTCGAGGCTGGCAGGAAATCTGAATGGCGATCGAGGCCCTCAACATACGCGAAGTGATGGTGTTCTTGGTCGCGGCCGGCGTCGTGATACCGCTGTTTCGCCGTCTCAAGGTGAGCCCGGTGCTTGGCTTTCTAGTCGTCGGTCTTGTGATTGGGCCGTTTGGACTTGGCCGCTTTGCCGACAGCATTCCTTGGCTCGGCTATTTAGTGATCTCGGACATCGAGGGCGTGCGCGCCTTCGCCGAGCTCGGGATAATGTTCCTGCTGTTCATGATCGGCCTGGAGCTTTCGATCGACAGGCTATGGGCGATGCGCCGCTTGGTATTCGGCCTTGGCGGCGCTCAAGTCATCGTGACCGGCACGGTGATCGCGCTGATCGCATCGGCTTTCGGAAACTCGCTTACCGT
>Ga0315336_1005608_pt1 | contig 13576 bp, 7 predicted proteins | sample ASW5metaG_FD_204512 | JGI IMG/M metagenome (GOLD analysis project Ga0315336, IMG submission 204512) | Ammonia-oxidizing marine archaeal communities from Monterey Bay, California, United States - ASW #5 | ecosystem: Environmental > Aquatic > Marine > Intertidal zone | place: USA: California...
CTGAGGCAGGCAGAGAACACCTACTCGTTCCCATAAGCAGATTTGATGAGTTTACGTCGAACATCCATTCTGGTCGGCCTGATTGGCGCAGGCATTCAGCAATCGCGGGCGCCGACATTGCACGAATGCGAAGGTGCTGCGCAAGGCCTGAACTATGTCTACAGGTTGATCGACCTGGACGATTCCGGTTCCGACGTGCAAGCCTTGCCGGAACTGATCAGCACCGCCGAGCGCATGGGATTCGACGGGCTAAACATCACGCACCCCTGTAAGCAAGCGGTGATTCCTTTGCTGACTGAACTGTCAGACGATGCGCGGGCCATTGGTGCGGTCAATACGGTTTTGTTGCAAGACGGCCAGCGTATTGGTCACAACACGGACTGGTCCGGGTTCGCCGAGAGTTTCCGTCACGGCCTTCCAGACGCCCCATTGAATCGGGTATTGCAGCTCGGCGCCGGCGGTGCCGGCTCGGCCGTTGCGCATGCGGCTCTGACTTTGGGTGTCGAGCGGCTTGCCGTTTTCGATATCGAAGCGGCACGCGCCCAGCAGCTTGCTTCCGAACTGGAGGAACGTTTCGGAGAAGGCAGAGCGGTTGCAACAATTGATACCGAAACCGAAATTGCCGATTCAAACGGCTTGATCCATGCAACCCCAATGGGAATGGCGAATCATCCAGGACTGCCGCTGCACGCCCACTTGCTGCGGCCGCAGTTGTGGGTTGCCGAGATCGTTTATTTTCCACTCGAAACCGAATTGTTGCGCACTGCGAAGGCGCACGGATGCCACACGCTGGACGGCGGCGGTATGGCTGTGTATCAGGCTGCCGAAGCTTTCCGATTATTCACTGGTGTAACTCCGGACATCATGCGAATGCGCCAGTATTTCGAATCGATAAGCTAATCTTCCGATGCGCTTTGCGGAAATGTCGAGTTCGCAAATAGCCCGTCAACTCAGCTTTGCCAGGTCCTCTTGCACCAGATCCAAGTAGAAAGTCATGCTCATCTCGCGGAACATTTCGCATGCACATTCTAGTTCTTTCCTGGCCGCTGCTTCTTTCTTCAAGGTTATGTTCAGCCTGCCAATACCCGCGTGGCAGTGGGCAATGACGACGCGACTTCCTTGTTGATCTGCGGACTGCATTGCGTCTCGAAAGCAGGCCTCGGCTCGCACTGGATCGTAGTGGCCTGGATGTGAATGAATTCGTGCAAGAACTTCGAGCGTGTAGGGGCGCTGGAGGTTTGTTCGTTTTTCCCGTTGCATTTTGATAGCATCGTTTGTGGTTCTCATCGCAGCTTGGAGGTCGCCCACTGCAAGGTAGGCATCGGCAAGCAGCGGCGCCGCGATCAATCGACCGTATATGATTCCCATCAGGTCGAATTGAGGCAAAGTGGCATCAAACAGTTCGACTGCCTCTGCAGCGCGACCGGCCTTCGCATATGCCACCGCGAGATTCATCGCGACCCAGATCCGAAACATCCTGATTCCATTGGCATCACAGATATTCATTCCTTTCTCGCCTGCCGCTATTGCTTCATTGAAGTCCCCCTTTATCCAGTGAACGATGCAGGCACTAAAGTAGACATAGGCTTGGCTGTATGGCAGCGACACGCGTTGCGCAGTGTCTTCTGCGCCCTGTAGCAGCTCAATTGCTCGCGCGAATTTTCCAAAATCAGCGGACATCTGCGCATAGAGGCCATGCGCGTATATGGAAGGTAGTGCGGGCAAGCCGAAGCGGTCCTGCTCCGGTACCGTCGAGAACAATGCAATGTTCGCACGGTGCTGCGCTTCAGCTTCGAGGGGTGCCCCAGCTGTCTGAAGAATATGTGGAAGAAACAATCCAGCGATTACCTGAACGTCGACATAGTCATTGTCGTTGGCGATGCTCAGGGCGCGTTGACCCACTTCGAGTGCGTCATTCAGTTCACAGGCAAACAATCGTGGTTGCACCTGATAAGCCAATGCCAATGCCGTGCGATAACGATCGCCTGTTTGCTCGGAAAGACTTTGAGCCACGGTTACATGCTCAATCGTTTTGTTTAATTCGCCCAAAGTGAATAGGGGGCCGCGCAATTCCAGTCGGATGTCGATGAGCTGATAGGTTTTATCTTTGCCGTCGGGTAGATGCTCCGCCGCGGCCAGTGCCTGCTCCCACCAGTTGGCTGCCTCGGCATTGGCAGAGCGGGCGAAGGCACGCTGTCCGGCCTGTCTCAGGTATCCGACCGCCTTGTCCCAGACTTCCCCCTTCAGAGCATGATGAGCGAGGCGCTCGATGTGCTCGTCAATGCGATCGGCGTAGGTCTGCTCGATGGCATCGACGATTTGGGTATGGACGGCGCGCTTGCGCTCTTGCGTGAGCCCGCCGTAGGCCACTTCATGGGTGAGGGCGTGCTTGAAGGTGTATTCGAGATCGGGGAACAAGCCCGCTTCGTAGACAAACTCCGCTGCCTGCAATCGGCTGAGCGCCTGCGCAAGATCGCTCTCGTTCATGTCAGCGATCGCCTTTAGCAACGCAAACGGTACATCCTTGCCGATCACCGATGCCGTTTGCAGCAAGCGCTTGTCTTCCGAGTCGAGTCGGTCGATGCGCGCAGCGAGCATCGTTTGCACCGTTGCCGGAATCTGTAGCGCGTCTATGGGTTTGGTGAGAGTGTATGCACCGCGCTCGCCAACGAGAGACTCGGTCTCCACTAGCGTGCGTACCGTTTCTTCGAGAAAGAAGGGGTTGCCACGCTTGACCAGCATCTGTTTCAGTGGTGCAAGGTCATTGTCTGAACCCAACAAACTGGTGAGCAGCTCTTCGGCACTCTCAACGGGCAAGGTATCGAGCCTTAGCTGGTTGAAGAAGGTCTTGTTGCCCCAAGGGCTTTGATATTCGGGGCGGTAGTTAAACAACAGCAGGATAGGTGTTGCCGGAATCTTCTCGATCAGTTCGTTCAGGAACTCCTGCGTTTCCGAATCGATCCAGTGCAAGTCTTCAAAGACCAGTACCAGCGGTTGATTCTGCGCTTCGCGCAACCACAATTGCTTGAGTGCTTCGAGGGTTTGGCGGCGCCGCTGTGGCGGCTCGAGTTGTTGCCACTGTTCGTCCTCAACTGGTTGATCGAGCAGTGCGAGCAGCGGCGACAGGAATGTTTCGAGACTTCGATCCAGTGTGAGTAGTTTGCCGGTGAGCTTCTCTTTGACGCTTCTTGCATCATCGCGCTCGTCGATCTGGAAATAGCTCTTGAGCAAATCGATCACCGGCAGAAATGATGTGGCCTTTCCGTACGACAGCGAACTCGCTTCGACCACCATGCAACCGTGGGTGTGGTGCGAGTGAGTGAACTCCCAGTAAAGGCGCGACTTGCCTACACCGGGCTCACCAATCGTGGCCACGGCCTGGCCTTTGCCTTCCCTGGCATTACGCGTCGCTTCCGCAAGCGTTTCGAATTCACGCTTGCGCCCAACGAACTGACTCAACCCACCGCTGGCCGCGCGTGCCTGCAGGCGGGTGCGTCGTACAAGTGCGCCGGTGAGTTCGAAGACCTCGACCGGTTCACGCATGCCCTTGACCGCAACTGGACCCAATGCATTGACCTGGATGAAGCCCTCGGCGAGCTTCACCGTGTCAGACGTTGCGAGAATGGTGCCGGGCTTGGCTGTTTGTTCCATGCGTGCCGCAAGATGGGTGGTCTGACCGATCGCCGAGTAATCCATCTTCAAGTCGCTGCCAATCGACCTGACAACGACGTCACCCGAGTGCAACCCAATGCGCATCTGGATCGGTACGCCGTGTTTGCGCTGCACTTCATCACCGTAACTTGAGATGCGTTCTTGCATGCGCTTGGCCGCGTAGCAGGCGCGCACCGCGTGATCCTCCAGCGCGATTGGCGCGCCAAACAACGCCATGATGCCGTCACCCATCACCTGGTTGACCGTACCCTCGTACGCATGCACCGCATCCATCATGTGCCCAAGCACCGGGTCGAGAATACTTCGCGCTTCTTCAGGGTCGCGATCGGCCAGCAGTTCCATCGATCCGGTCAGATCGGCAAACAACACCGTGACCTGCTTGCGCTCGCCTTCGAGTGCGGCGCGCGAGGTGAGGATTTTTTCGGCAAGGTATTTCGGCGTGTACTGCTCGGGGCTGGCAGGTTTGGACGGAGCCGCACCACCGAGCACCGCGCCACACTCACCGCAGAATTTCTTACCCGGTTTCACCGGCGCACCGCAGCTCGGGCACGCTCGCGTGAGCGGGGTACCGCACTCCTCGCAGAATTTCAGGCGGTCTTCGTTTTCAGCCTGGCAACTCGAGCACTTCATCGCGCATTGAACTCCTGTAGTGCCGCCTCAGCTTGCTCCGGCCAATGTTGCATGTCCATCTCGCGGTACATCGCAAGTGCTCGCTCCAGATGTTCCCGTGCCTTGACCGTGCCGCCATTTCTGGCACCTAACTGCCCCAGTCCGAGATGGCAATGCGCAACCAGCGGGCGCATCCCCAGCTCTTCGGCCAATGCTAATGCATTCCCGTAGGCGCGCTGGAGATGTTCTTCGTTGTTCGTGTCCGAGCCGAAATCGCTGGCCGCAAGCAGATACAGCGACCAGGCTTCCGGGCCTTGCTCGTGATAGCGCTGCGCAAGCTCGAGGCCTTCTTGCGCTGTCGCGTGCGCCTCCTCGCGACGGCCGGCGAGCAAGTAGGCATTCGCCAGGCAGGTCAGTCGCAGCGGCTGGAAGCGCGTAATTCCCAGCGTTGCTGCACACCGAACCGCCTCCTGCGCATGCTCGATTCCCGCTTCGTGTCGTCCCGCAAGCGCGTAGGCTAGCCCCAGACATGATGCGGTCCACGGCATCATGATATCGATCGAGTAGGTTTGGCACGACTTGAGGCTTCGCTCCAGCACCGGGATAGCCTGCGCGGCGGCGCCGCGTCGCACGTGCATATAACCTATGCCCACGCACAAGAGTGCGATGGTTAAAGGATTCCCTGCAGTTTCACCCCGGGGCATCATGACCCCTGCGTCTTGAACGGCCTCGCGAAACGCCCCGGCCTCCGCGCAGGAATGCAGCAAATAAAACGGCATCGCTGCGTATGTTTGCCAGTTCAGCGCGTCCACAGGTATCTCTTGGGTGACATCCAAGGCCGGACGCGCAACTTCAATCGCTCTGCTGAAGTTTCCCAACGTGTAGTGTACTTGCGACAGAATGTGCCGGGCGCTGAGAATCGGTAGCGATTCTCCGATCTCCTCAGCTAGCACAAGAGAGCGCTGAGCGGCCTCCAGCGCTTGCGGTTGATGGCCAAGTTCAACGGCGCTGTACGCCTTGTATCCAAATGCTAGTGCTAGCCGTCGCTGATCACCGATTTTCTCGGCCAGTTCGACTGCTTCTTCGATGATCTCGGCAATTCGGACATTGTTCGATTCCGGCATTAATGCCGGCCGCAGCTCGAGTCGAATATCGATCTCCTGTCCCACATTCGCGTCGCGCTCAGGAAGCTGTTCAATCGCTTCGAGCGCCAGCTCGAGATAGCGTGCGGTTTCCCGGAACGCCCAGCGCGAGGAAGCCTTGCTCGCTGCCTGCCGCAGATAAGTCGCCGCCTTGGACCAGACCTCGCCGCGTTGGGCGTGGTGCGCGAGACGTTCGACCTGTTCGTCGAGCCGGTCTGCATAAAGCGCCTCGATCGCCTGCACGATGCGCGCGTGCAGTTCGCGTCTGCGCTCGTGCGTTAGACCACTGTAAGCGACCTCGTGGGTGAGCGCGTGCTTGAAAGTGTATTCGAGATCGGGGAACAGGCCTGCTTCGTAGACAAATTCCGCGGCCTGAAGGCGGGCGAGCCTACTGGCCAGTTCGCTTTCTTCCAGGTTGCAGATTGCTTTGAGCAGCTCGAAGGCAACGTCTTTGCCGATGACCGATGCGGTTTGTAGTAGTCGTTTGTCTTCCGCATCGAGTCGATCGATCCGTGCGGCCAGCAGCGCCTGTACCGTCGCCGGTACTTCGGTCGCTGACAGTGCACGCCCCGAACGGTAAGCACCTTTATCTCCTGTGAGTTGCCCGGTCTCGGCCAGCGCGCGCACGCTCTCTTCGAGAAACAGCGGATTACCCTCGGTGTGTTCGATGAGTGTTTGCTTGAGTGATTGCACACCGGGATCACTTCCCAGCAGGCTTGCTAATAGTTCCTCGGCGCTTTCGGTCGACAACGCGTCCAGCCGCAACTGGGTGTAGAAGGTCTTGCTCCCCCACGGGTGTTGATACTCGGGCCGGTAGTTAAACAACAACAACAATTGCGCGGCTGGGACCTTGTCGAGTATTTCGTTCAGAAATTCCTGTGTCTCGCCGTCGATCCAGTGCAAATCCTCGAACACCAGCACCAGGGGCTGGTTCTGCGATTCACGCAACCACAGTTGCTTGAGTGCATCGAGGGTATGGCGGCGGCGCTGTGGCGGGTCGAGCTGTTGCCACTGTTCGTCCTCGACCGGTTGATCGAGCAGAGCGAGTAGCGGCGGCAATATTGCTTCGAGTCTCCTGTCCAGGGTGAGCAGCTTGCCGGTGAGCTTCTCTTTGACACTTCTTGCATCGTCGCGTTCGCCAATTTCGAAGTAACTCTTGAGAAGATCGATGACGGGCAGGAAAGACGTGGCCTTGCCATAGGAGACCGATCCGGCTTCTACTATCACGCAGCCCTGGACGTGGTGCGAGTGGGTAAACTCCCAGTACAGTCGCGACTTGCCCACACCCGGTTCGCCGACGATCGCCACTGCCTGGCCTTTGCCGTCTCGGGCGTTTTGCGCTGCATCTGCCAGCACTTCAAATTCGCGTTGTCGGCCGACGAACTGACTTAGCCCGCCTGCCGCACGCGCCTGCAATCGCGAGCGCCGCGTCAGCGCCCCTGTGAGTTCGAAGGTCTCGATCGGTTCGCTTAGTCCCTTCACCGGCACTCGCCCCAGGGAGTGCACCTGGACGAAACCCTCAACAAGGCGCAGTGTGTCGGGCGTAAGCAAGCTTGTCCCGCCTTTTGCCAGTTGTTCCATGCGCGCAGCGAGGTGTGTCGTCTGGCCAATCGCCGAGTAATCCATGCGCAAGTCGCTGCCGATAGAACGGACAACGACTTCACCAGAGTTGATTCCGACACGCACCTGGACGGTTACGCCGTCGATGGCGCGTTTCTCGTCGCTGTAGCCGCGGATGGCGGTTTGCATCCTGAGCGCCGCATAGCACGCTCGCACTGCATGATCTTCCTGGGCAATGGGTGCACCGAACAGCGCCATGATGCCGTCACCCATGACCTGGTTGACCGTGCCTTCGTAGTGATGCACCGAATCCATCATGTGTCCGAGCACCGGGTCGAGGATGGCGCGCGCTTCCTCCGGATCACGATCGGCAAGCAGTTCCATCGAACCGGTCAGATCGGCAAACAACACCGTGACCTGTTTGCGTTCCCCTTCGAGTGCGGCGCGAGAGGTCAGGATTCTGTCGGCGAGGTATTTCGGGGTGTACGACTGTGGTGTGACTTGCGCCTGTTTGCCGGAATCAGCCGGAATGTCAGCAGGATGAGCGCACTGTGGGCAGAACTTGGCGTTTGCACGAAGTTGGGCGCCGCAATTCGAGCAACTGCGCTTCAGCGGCGACGCACATTCTTCACAGAATCTTGCGTCGGCCGGATTGTCGTGTTGGCAGCGCGAGCATTTCATGGGATATCCGTGGCGGTACGGTACCTGAACAGAAGCACGGTAGCGTTCAGCCTAATGCGAGATGTGAGGCTGGTCAAACGGCGGCAGTTTCGTGTTTCGCTTCCAGTGCCGAAGCTGGATATGCGTTGCTCCCTGATTGCGGCCAGGGCCTTAGTGAATTGGGGCGCGCGTTGGCCAGGCATCAAGGCAAGAAGATATGTAACCGGTAGTCGATGTGTCTTCCATATGCACGGTGCTGTACCGTCTGTCTTTCACCGGATGATCGCAGCACTTGTCAGCTGGAAGAAAACTGTGTTTCACTCCATGGGCATCGCTGTCGCTGCTCTGCCTTCTAATTCCTTGAGATCACCCGGAGTACATGCAGTCAATCTCGGAATGGCTTTCATCACTTGGCCTCGCGCAGTATGTCGTTGTCTTCGAGGAGAACGATGTCGATATGGACGCGTTGCGGCTACTGAATGAGAAGGACTTTCAGGAGCTCGGTGTTTCTCTCGGTCATCGCAAGAAGCTGCTCAAGGCGATCTCGGATCAGAATGAAGGGGCAGCGCTATCATCCGAGTCGGCCGTTACTTCTGTGGCAAGAGACCGTGCCGAAGGCGAGCAGATAGCGGCACCAGAAGATCATGCAGCCACCGGGGAACGTCGTCGTGTCACGGTCGTTTTTTCCGACCTCAGCGGATATACCGCACTCAATGAGATTCTCGACCCAGAGGAGGTCGAATCCATTATGGGTCAAATCAAAAGCGAGGCGGTGCGCATCGTCGAGGCGCGCGGCGGTATGGTCAATCAGTTTGTGGGCGATGAAGTGCTGGCTCTGTTTGGTATTCCTGTGGCGCACGAGGACGATCCGGTCCGGGCGGTGCGCGCCGCGCTTGCGCTTCATGACATGGTGCGCAAAATCAGTCGCGAGCACGAAGCGCGTATCGGGCAATCGCTCCGTCTACACAGCGGAATTAACACTGGCCTGGTTGTGACGCGCAGCCGCGACTTGCGTGATGGGACCTATGGTGTGACCGGTGATGCGGTGAATACCGCAGCGCGGCTGGTGGCCCAGGCCGCACCTGATGAGGTCGTGCTGAGCCTCGATACGCAACGGTTGGTAGCGGACTATTTCATTTCCGAGCCGCTTCAGGCCGTACAGCTCAAAGGCAAGGCCGGGTTGGTTCGGCCCTGGAAAGTGACGGGCAAGACTGCCGTAGTCAGCCGCTGGGAAGCGGCGCAACAACGTGGTCTTACCCGCTACGCCGGTCGGGACGTGGAACTGGCCACCTTACGCGCAGCTGCACGACAGGCGCAGGCCGGGCATGGTCAGTTCGTGACCGTTGTCGGTGAGGCCGGAGTCGGCAAGAGCCGACTGATGTTCGAACTGTGTCACGGGCTCGAACGAGAGAACGTAGCCGTCATCGAAGGGCGTTGTCAGGCCGCCGGCGCGGACACGCCTTATCTTCCGTTTGTCGACGCGCTTCGCCAGCTTCTCGGGCTCAGAGAAGTGGAGGCGTCTGACGCGCAATCGTTTCACGACCGGGTGGTTGCAGAAATCTTGTCACTGAACGCGGATCTCGAAGCGTTTGTGCCGCACCTGCTACACCTTTTGTCGGTTCCGAGTACGGCGCACCCACTTCCAGGTGAACTTCGGGCAGAACAACGTCGCCGTGCACTTGATGAAGCCTTGATTGCGGCGTTCGATGTTGCGGCCCGCACGCGTTGTGTGCTTCTTGTTCTGGAGGATTGGCACTGGGTTGACGAGGCGAGCGACCGGGTGCTTCAGTCTCTTGTGAATTTGCTGCCCCGTTTCGAGCTCATGGTCGTGGTGACCCATCGTCCCGAAGCTGTGCGCGTCTGGCCGATGGTTGGACACCACGCGCCTATCGTCCTCGGTCCACTTGATGTGCGTCATACCGAAGCGATGGTCAGCGCGGTCCTGGACTCGAATGAACTGCCTTCCGGGCTTGCCGAATACATTCACGAGCGCAGTGGCGGCAACGCCTTGTTCAACGAGGAAGTGGCGCGCGCCCTGGCGGAAGAGGGGGCCGTGCTGGTGGAGGATGGCGTTACAACCCTGACGCGTCCCATCGAGCGCATTGTCCTACCCGACACCGTACAGGCGGTGATTCGGTCGCGTGTGGATCGTCTTGCGCCCGAGGCACGCGAGTTACTGCGCTTCGCGTCCCTGATCGGACGCGAGTTTGGCCGGAGGGTATTGGAGCGTCTGCTTCCGGACGCAAACGGGCTGGATCGCGCGATCGAAGCCGTAGTACGCCAGGATTTGATACAGCCGGTCAGAGTGGTGCCGGAATCTGCCTGGTTGTTCAAACATGTCCTGGTGCAGGAAGTGGTGTACGAGACAATGCTGCTTCAGCAGCGCCGCATGTTGCACGGGCGCGTCGGCGCCATTCTCGAGCAACTGCACGCTTCACGTCTGGAAGAGCACTACGAAGCGCTTGCGCACCACTATGCAAGAAGTGACGAGTTGCAAAAGGCGCTGGAGTATCTGGAGAAGGCCGGCGACAAAGCGGCGAAGTATTTCTCGCTGCGTGAAGCGCGCAGTTACTTCAGCCAGGGCGTTCGAATTCTTGACCAGTCGGCGAAAGATCCTGAGATGCAACGTCGTTTCATCGTCTTGGCGGCCAAGTGGGCAGAGGTATCTTTCTATTCCGCATCGGAGGCGAATATGACAGCGCTTGAACGCGCGCTGTTGTTTGCCCGCAATTTGTCCGACGAGAAACTCGAAACGCAGACCCTGTTCTGGATCACCCGCATGCACTACTGTCTGGGACAGATGATTCGGGCAGACGAGGCATTTCAGGAATTCGAGCGCCGCTTCGAGCGAGATCCAGGTAGCTTGCTTCTGGCACGCGCCAGAATCACCCAGTCAATAGTCCATGTCTACATGATGCACAACGAGCGAGCCATTGATGCGATTGAGGCAGCGCTTCCTGTGGTCGAGGCCGAAGGAGATGTCGAACAGGTGATATGGGGTCAGGGCATGCTAGGGGCTGTTTTCGGTCTCACCGGCCGGCTACAAGAGGCTGTCGCGCTCACGACGCAGGCCTATGCGCACGCAACGGCAATTCACAACAAGGTGCGGCAGGCGATGAGTCGAAGCTACGGTACGTACGCCCTGAATCACGCGGGCCAATTGAATCAGTCTCTGGCACATGGTGAAGAAGCGATCCGGCTCGGAACACAGGCACAGGCTGACGTACCGATCGCTTTTGGTCAGCACAACGCGGGACACGCCCTGTTTTTGCTGGGCCGCAGGGAGGAAGGCATTGCACTGATGCGCGAGTCGATCCGGACAATGCGTGCCACCGGTACGCTTCTCGGAGTCTCGCCCTTTCTTGCCTTGTTGGCGGAGGCACTTTCGCTTTCAGGCGAGGTGGCGGAGGCGCGTGAAATCGCGCACGAGTTCAACGAGTTGCTTGTGCGCACAGGGAGCCGCAATGGACAGCATCAGGTTGAACGCGCACTCGGTATTGCGGGCGCGCAAGAAGGTAGACCAGAGTGGCAGCGGCATTTCGACAAGGCCATTCAAGTGACATCCGAGACTAAATCGCGCCCCGAGCTCGCGATATCACATTTTCGATTCGCGGAAACGTTAGAGCAGACCGTCGACGCAAGCAGCGCGCGAAGCCAGCTTGAAATGGCCGAAACGCTGTTTCAGGAAATCGGCATGCATTGGTGGCTGGAGCAGGCAATTGCGCTGCGTGACAAGCTCGGATGAATTGCGGATTGCCATCAAACTATAGTGACCCGACCGATTGGAGGCGTCGCCAGATAAGTCCACTGGAAGTTTTGGGAACGCTGTTCGCCGCATCGGTCATTCTGGCGCGCACCGGTGCGCACACCTCGCAAGGATGGGTAACGAAGTATGGGGGAGAACTCGCCCCATTATTTGACGTCAATAGTGAAGAATTGCACAAGGCTCGTCTCACGCCTTGAGTGTCCCCTTAGTGCATGCTAGGCTGATTAGCTACCCGATCAATCGTGAGACAAGAATGAACAAAGTGCGATTCAGTTTGGCGCTCGCTTGTGTTCTTATATTTGGCTGCGCACAAGTACCGAAGGAGTCAGTTGAGCTCTCGGCAACCGTTGGGCGGGACATCGCCGAGGTGCACCGTTCGCACCGGGAGATGGTGAAGGTCGTCTACGATCGAATGAGGGCAGATGTAAATCGCTTCGTGGACGATGAATACGCTCCATTCCAGATTCGCTTCGTTATGAAGGATGAGGTCAGGAAAAGGGGCTCTTCGGATTCAAACGAAAAGAAGACGTCCTTGCTGCTGTTAATCGACGCAGCTTTTCAGGAAGGAGCAGATCCGAGGCTGCAAGACCTGGCCATATCTGCGATGTCCATATTTGGCAAGAAGATCCGGGCCGATGTTGAAAGCATGCGAGCCGAGCTTATTCAACCTCTTGACGATCAAGAGGCCAGACTATTGGGAGCGATCGATCGATCGTACAACCAGATTCACTATGCAAATTCGATTGTGACCGGCCACTTGTCGTCGGTCGCGAAAGTACACCAGGTTCAGAACGAGATGCTCGAAGCGATCGGCGTTGACGCCGACTTGCGAGAAGAGATCGGAACGAAGCTCGCGAATACTTCGGAGAAAGTCGGCCACTTGGTCGATGATGCTGAAAAAGCCTCGAAGACCCTTGAGGACGCGAAGCGGAAAGGTAAGGAAATTCGGGCAGCCATCCAGGGAGAATCGGTTCCTTAGAAGCGAGTTGTTGCCGAAGCAGACAAAGAGATTGAAAAGGGTGGTGCGAAGGCTTGTTACAGACCTAATGAGCGTACCGAGAAAGACGCAGACCTAGACTGGGGAGAAATGACTGATGAGCGAGTTCGAATTTGATCTTGACGCTTTCGAAGCGGGGCTGGACGATACTTTGGCTCGTGGGCGGGAGGCATTCCGGGGGCAGTACGCTGCGGAGATCAATGCCCTGTCGGGACTTTCTCGGGCGGAAATAGACCGCATCACCCCGGACACGACTGATCTGGAAATCTACGATCAGCTGATGATTGTCGTGAAAGAGGCCTCGCGCGTAAACTTGCAACAGGCGCAACTAAAGAGCCAGATTTTGAAGCTCGGCGAAGTTGGGGTTCAAATTGCGAAGAAGGTACCTTCGCTTGCTACCTTGTTCGTCTAGAGCAAACGCCTGGTGCAGCGCTTCACTGTTAGCGCTACGACAGGCGGTGAGACTTGATTTCCAAATTGTGACCAAACCTCGCGAGGCAACCAAGCTCGCTGCGGATTGCCCTCGTCTGGGGCTGCTCGCCACACTTTGTTCTTTTGAGCACTAGTTCGAAGTGCGATCGACACGAAAGACGGCTATTTCGAAGACGGAATGCACGCGCGGCTTGCCGACCAATCGAAGATGGTATTCGTGCGTTTGCAACACCGCGCAAGGGGCGGCGTCCCAGCCGAGCAGGCGCAGATCGCAATAATGCGGCGCAAAGCCGAACGAGATTGACCCGCAAAACGGGGTGAATCGATTTTCGGTCAGGTGGCTTTTCCACGCGGTTGGCGTACGTGGTATAGGTGTCGGATAGCTGCGGCATTGTTATGGAGGGCATACGGCATGGCCAAGAATATCGTCGTTTTCTCGGACGGAACCGGTCAGAAAGGCGGGACCGGTAACAACACTAACGTCTACAAGACGTTTAACCTGATCCTCGACCGCTCGCCTGAGCAAGTCTCGTTCTATGACCAGGGGATAGGAACCGGAGTTCGCAAGTTCACCGGTAATGTCCTCGGGCGAGGCTTCGCGAAGAACGTTCGCGAGTGTTATGAGTTCATATTCGAGAACTATCAGGCCGGCGACCAGATATTCCTGTTCGGATTCAGTCGGGGAGCTGCAACTGTGCGCAGTCTCACCGGATTCATTCACTTGTTCGGAATACTCCC
>Ga0315336_1005609_pt1 | contig 13574 bp, 11 predicted proteins | sample ASW5metaG_FD_204512 | JGI IMG/M metagenome (GOLD analysis project Ga0315336, IMG submission 204512) | Ammonia-oxidizing marine archaeal communities from Monterey Bay, California, United States - ASW #5 | ecosystem: Environmental > Aquatic > Marine > Intertidal zone | place: USA: California...
GTCGTGGGGCCCAAAAAAGATCTAGCACAACTAGAAACATCAAAAGCGTTCACTCGAAATTTATTAAAAGAATATAAAATACCCGGAGGACCAAAATACCAAACCTTTGGTTCCAAGGACGGTGTTTCAGCGTTCCTAAATGAATTGGGTCAAAATTTTGTAGTGAAATATGATGGGCTTGCTGGTGGAAAAGGCGTGATGGTGGCTGGTGATCATTTACATTCTCACGATGAAGCCTTGGCTTATTGTCAAGAGTTGATAGATAAAAATGGTGAATTTGTCATTGAAGAAAAATTTGTGGGGGAAGAATTTTCGCTTATGAGTTTTTGCGATGGTGAAAATTTGAAACATATGCCGGCAGTTCAAGATCATAAGCGCATCTTCGTGGGAGATAAGGGCCCAAACACCGGGGGGATGGGGACCTATTCTGATGCTGACCATTCTCTTCCTTTTTTATCGGATGATAATATCGCCCAAGCTTGTGAAATTAATATTCAAACCGCTATGGCTGTAAAAGACAAATTTGGTGAAGGTTATAAAGGTATCCTTTATGGCGGATTTATGGCCACAGCGAATGGCGTTAAACTAATCGAATATAACGCTCGGTTCGGGGATCCCGAAGCCATGAATGTTCTTTCGGTTTTGGATTCAGATTTCATTGACATTTGTCACGCAATCGCAGACGGCACCCTTAACAAGACAGAAGTGAATTTTTTGAAGAAAGCAACAGTATGCAAATATGCAGTTCCGGAAGGTTACCCTAACAGTCCTGTAAAGGGTGAACCTATTGATGTGTCAGGAGTCGAAAATTTTGAGAGATTATTCTATGCGTCTGTTGATCTCCATGGTGGTCTGTTAGTTGAAGCTGGTAGCCGAACAGTCGCCATTGTAGGCGTTGCTGATACAATTTCAGACGCAGAAAGAATTGCGGAGAAAGAAATCTTGGCAGTAACGGGCCCACTATATCACCGTTCCGATATCGGAACGGATGCGAGTATACGAAAACGAATTGATCATATGATTTCATTGCAGCAATGAAACTCGGAATCCTCGGATCTACAAAGGGTACTGATCTTCAGGCTATTTTTGATGCCATTTCATCTCAAGAATTAAAGGCCTCGGTCTCTGTCGTTATTTCTAATCAAAAAAATTCATACATCCTTGAGCGGGCAAAAAAATATAATGTGGAAAATGTGTTTATTTCTCATACAGGTAAGTCCAGAGAAGATTTTGACAGAGAAATAACGGTTATCCTTCAGCGTCATGATGTTGACCTGGTCTTGCTTATTGGATTTATGAGAATTCTATCAAAAGAGTTTTGTCAAATATGGCAGGACAAAATTTTGAACGTTCATCCTTCTCTATTGCCCAAATATTCTGGTGGTATGGATACCGATGTCCATCAAGATGTGTTAAAAAATAAAGATGTTGAAACGGGTTGCACTATTCATTTCGTAACGGAAGATTTAGATGGGGGGCCCATCTTGATACAAAAGAAATGTGTCGTTAACCCCGATGAAACAGTGAGCACACTTAAAGAAAAAGTGCAGACTTTGGAAGGCCATGCGTTTATTGAAGCAATACAACTGATACAAAAAAATTAGTATGATAAAGAATCCAGCTTTAAATAAAAAACAAATCAAAATAGCTCGAGCTCTTATATCGGTTTTTGATAAATCCGGCGTTGTTGAGCTTGCTCAATTTTTGAAAAATATAAATGTGGAAATTTTATCAACAGGGGGGACAGAAAAAATTCTTAAAGATAAAAATATCCCCGTTACTAATATTAGTAATTATACACAGTTCCCGGAGATTATGGATGGGCGCGTGAAAACGGTCCATCCTTATGTGGTGGGGGGTATTCTTGGTCTGAGAGACCACCATAATGATGATGCTGTCGATAAGTCAATCCAATGGATTGACTTAGTTGTCTGTAACCTGTATCCATTTGCACAAACTATTTCTCAGGAAAATTGTGATCTTGCTCTCGCTCTAGAAAACGTTGATATTGGTGGTCCAACCATGATTCGTGCTGCAGCTAAAAATTTGGGGTGGGTGGGTGTTGTGGTAGATCCATCTGACTATTCTATCTTAATAAATGAACTGGAATCTCAAGGTGAAATTTCATTTGATACCCGAAAGTTGCTTTCTTCGAAGGCGTTTGGTCACACCGCTCAATATGATTCTATTATTCATAATTATGTTAAAGATGAATCTTTTTCTAATGATCTTTCCCTTACTTTTAAAAAACATTCTGAAATGCGCTATGGTGAGAATCCTCATCAGTCTGCTGCCTCTTATAAAATTCCTGGTAATGTTGAGTCAAATATTTTAAATGCCACGGTTCATCAAGGGAGAAAGCTTTCCTATAATAATATTATGGATGCCGACGGCGCGCTATCTTGTGTAAGAGAATTTAATGATCCTGCCTGCGTTGTGGTTAAGCATGCAAACCCCTGCGGTGTCGCAACGGGGTGTGATCTATTAGATGTATATACACGGGCATTTAACGCTGATTCTATTTCTGCTTTTGGCGGCATAATCGCATTAAACCGTACATGCACAAAAGATGTGGCTGAGGCCATTTCCTCTGTGTTTGTTGAAATTGTTTTGGCGCCAAACTTTGAATTGGAAGCTTTAAATATTTTTAAAAAGAAAAAAAATCTTCGAGTATTAGAAATTGGTCCGTTCAATAAACGAAGTACAAATATTGAAGTCAGAAACGTAGATGGTGGGTTGCTTGTACAAAATGTGGATACAAAAATATTGTATGAAAAAGATTTGAAGATTGTTTCCGAAACGCAACCTTCGGATGAAAATATTCAGACATCATTGTTTGCCTGGAAAGTGCTGCGCCATGCTAAGTCTAACGGTATTTTAATTTCTAAAAATAACACGACGGTTGGGCTTGGTGCGGGGCAAGTAAGTCGAGTAGATGCGGTTTATATGGCCCTAAGAAAGGGTGGGGAAAAAGTTGTCGGTGGAGTATTAGCCTCTGATGCTTTTTTCCCTTTCAGAGACAGTATTGATGCTATCAAAGACTCTGGTATTTCTACCGTAATACAACCCGGGGGCTCCATCCGTGATCAAGAAGTGATTGACGCCTGCGATGAGTATGGTATTGCGATGCTTTTCACAGGTACCCGATGTTTTAAACATTGAATGTTAATATCTCGGGACATTTGGGTCTACCAGTTGTGACCAACCCTCAATGCCTCCTTCAAGATTTGTTACGTCATATCCGAGGGGTTCCAGATATTGACACACGTGGGCGGACCTGACGCCGGTGTGACACATGACGATTAACGGCGTGCTTTTATCCAGCTCATCATGCTGTTCCGGAAGGGCACCCACAGTTATATGAACGTGCGGGTCAATCTTTGCATAGGACACCTCATGAGATTCCCTTACGTCTAATAAAACAAATTTGTCTTTAGAGGCAATCCGTTTTTTTAATTCTTGGGGTTGAATTTTTTTCATTCAATAAAATTCCTATAATTTGTAAAACCATCTTACATTCCAATTACAAACTTCAGAATATTCCTATGAAAACAAAGCTTATTCTTCTTTTTTCACTTATACTTTTTGTCAGCTGCGCTTCTAGCGGCGCTGAGAGAAGGCCGTCTAAGCCTCGAAATTTTATTTCTTTTGAAGAAATTCAATCTCTTACTGGTGCCTTTACAGCAAAAGATGTTGTTGTGCTCGCTCGACCATTTTGGCTCCGTGGACTAGCTGGTTACGACCCTTCCATTTATATAAATAGCATAGAGGTGGGTGGTGTTGAATCGCTTGAGAACGTTTCCATTCAAGCCATACAAGAAATGAAATACCTTTCTCCCTCTGAGGCAACAACCATGTATGGCACGAATAACATGGGTGGAGCTATCGAGATTAAGTCAAGATAGTACAAACCTCCTTTTTGTCTGTAATAATGCCTGCAATATTATATTTTTTTATATAATTCGCCGCTGGGCCCGTATTTACGGTCCATACGTTTATTTCTTTCTTTCTTTTCTGCGCATAAGCAATCAGCCCCGTGCTTAATATATCTGCTCTAGGGTGTATATAGTTTGGTCCCGCTATAGATAAGAATAAAATTGCCCACAACGATTTAATCAAGTAGCCCGTTTTGATTTTTGGGTTTATTATTTTGATTGCTCTTAGGACTATTGGGTTAAAGCTAGAAACTAAAATTTTTTTTTCCATTTTACATTCAGATATAATGCGCGCCACTTTTAAAGCGATAGAAATATCAAATATTTTTCTGAATTTGATCTCAATATTTAAATTGGGGATTTCTGAGTATTTTTTTAATACATCTTCTAGCTTTGGTATCTTATCCCTTGTTTTTGAAAACTGGTTCACTGCGTAATAAGTCGCAATTTCAAAAGCGGTTTTTTCAAAAAAATAACCAAGACCGTTAGTCTCTCGTTCTAAATCGTGGTTATGCGAACAAAAAATTGTTCCATCCTTAGATTCTACAACATCCAATTCTAATCCTGTGAATCCAGATAAAATAGCCTTATTATATGCAGAATCTGTATTTTCTGGATAATGGGTTTTATCACCACGGTGGCTATAGCACGCGATTGATGGTTTGGTTATTGTCTTCATTAAATGCTTTTAAGCTAAGTAGGTAAACATAAATTTAATTCTAGAAAAAGATGATGTCTTTATAATTATAATTTGTTGAGCCCTTCTAAAATATTTTATATCAGAACTTCAATTATTAGAACTATAGTTTGTAAAATAAGACTTCAATTTTGGAAGCCTTAGAATGATTTTAACGATTGCAATGTTAGCCTTTTTTCTTGTGACTGTCTTGTTTATTCTTGATACAAGTCGCGAACAGATCCTATCAAGTGAGGTCTCAACATTCCTTCAGCCATTTGCTGCTGAAACAATTGTGAAGCATCGTTACAATGCTCGGCCGGATTTGATTTGGAAGACTCTAACGCAATTATCTCACTACAACTTTTGGTTCCCGGGCGTACTCCGAATTTTTCCCGTGGTTGAGACTGATCGTTATGTTCATCGTTATTCGTTTGATAAATTCAATTTTTCTCCGGGCGCTGCAATTCTTTTGAGGCCCTTTAGCCTTTCTCCTTCTTTTAAAGGCAAAATCATCTCTGTTCAAGAAAATAAGCAATTGGCTTTGGAAATGCGTTTTAACCCTATACACAAGGAAACGGTTGTCTTCAATCTTGAACCGGTTCCAGAGGGAACAGCTGTTACATGTCGAAGAACAAGTCGAGGTGTTTTTTCTTGGATAACCCTCTGGGGATTTTCAAACAATAAATCTAAAATTTTAGACAACCTTGGCTATTTTATTCCTGAGGATATAATTGAGGAGGCTGATGGTGATGGCGAAGTTAAAGAAGCGGGGCCCCAATATAGTCGTGAAGCAATTATTGCTCGCGCTGTTCAGGCGGGACTTGATGGCAATATGGATCTTGTTAACGAAATCCCCGATAAGCCAACAAGGGGTATGGCTAAAGCAATGCTCGTTCAATCTAAACGGAAGGGCAATACAATGCCCGAACATTTAGTAAAAGCTCTTTCCGAAGAACCTTCAACCAAGGCGCCACCTACAGCGCAAGAAGGAGTAAAAAAAGTAGAAAGTTCTGAGATCGGACTTCCGAATTTTGTTAATACTGAGGATTTAATTTCATATGTTGTAAACAAAGCTCTGGATGGTAATGATGAATCCATTAATGCAATTAAAGATAAGGCAACCAGGGGCAAAGCAAAGGCAATGGTGGTGAAAATCAAACGGGGCTCTATTGATCGTCCTGAGGTGCCTGAGGCCCCTCCAAATGGATCGGCCAGAGCCATCGACGCGGAGCCGAGCGCTCCAGATCCAGTCTCTTCTGAGGTTGGGTCAGAAGAAAGCTTAATTAGTCGCCTTGTTGCCGCCGGTCTAGATGGTAATATGGATGAAATCAACGCCCTTGAAAGTCGGGTTCTTCGTGGAAAAATTAAAGCGGCGATTGTAAAAGAAAAGCGTGTTCGCGGTCTTTAGTTTTTATTTAATTTTATATTGATACTGATATATCCCGCGCTCCTTATTTACGGGTAAAATTTCTTCTAATAATAACTCTGGTTCATTGATCTCATCTGTAAATAGACGAACACCCTTTCCAAATATCATTGGATGGGGGGTCAAAAAAAGGTGTGTTAAATATGGTATAAATTTTGAATTTGTTTTTCCTCCCCCAGCAATAAAGCACCTTTTGGCATTAAGGCGTTTAAGAATATCCTTTGGCTTCTCTTTTCTGTGGAATACAATAATTTCTCTACCTTTTAGCTCGTCCTTTATGCAAGCCCGCGTTCTTGAACCCATAATGAGTGGGTATCCCAAGGTTTGTTTTTTAAAAAGGTTTAAATCTTGAGACCAGGTAATGGTTTCTTTTGGGTGTCTTGCTACAAAGCCGTCTTGCGTAACAGCTGCTATAAGAATAACATCCACTATAAATTATTCGTCGGTCCCAGCTGAAATTGTAAAGAGATTTTTTGGGTCAATATACGTTTTTATTGCAGCGTTAACATTTTCCAGCGTCAATGAATTAATTCTTTCAGGATAATTATCTAAATAATCAATTGGTCGCCCCTGCTCTGCATTTGATAATATTTTACCGGTTAGGCCGCCGGTTGAATCCAGACTAACTTTAAATGAGCCCGAAATGGTTGTTTTTTTAGCAGATAGCTCATCTTTTGTTACTCCTTTATTATACCAAAGCTCAATTTGATCCATTGTTGCTTTTTGGCCTTTTTTTAATATTTCTGGCGCAAATGTGCCCCACGTGCTCCAATAGCCATCCGAGCCAAAACTAACACCTGAGATTGAACTGCCGATTCCATACGTCAGGCCCTGCTGGTCTCGCACTGTTTGCATTAGTCGTGCTGAAAAGTTTCCGCCCAAAATATATACGGCCATCATAAGGTCATAATAATTTTCATGTTCTCTATCTATTCCAATTGGTTGGCCGATAAAAACATCTGTGCTTGTCTTGTCGGGAACATGTATTGTTTCCGATCCCTTTTGTGGGGGTTTTGCCTTTTCAACGACCGTTGGTGATTCCATTTGTCTGAGGCTCCAACCACCAAAATCCTCTTGAATTAAAGAGTTAAGCTCTTTGGGCTGAATGTCTCCGGCGGCAACTATATTTAATGAACCCAGGCCGTATGTCGCCTTGTGAAAAGCAGAGAGCTCTTTCCTTGTCACTTGACTAATTAATTGAATTGATTCTTCGAGCGTTTCACGATAATTAGGATGTGTTTGTGGAAACAAAGCCCTAAGCAGACCTATCATGGCACGTTTTTTGGTGTCTTCCTTCTGACGCTCTAGGTTGCCAATGATTCTGGTTTTTAGTGTGGCCAGTTCCTCGTTAGAAAAAAGCGGTTTTTGCAGTTGCTCGGCTAAAAGTGAAATAACAGATTTTAAATTGTTTTTTAAACAAAACCCTGTAAAGTTTGTATGGTGCTGGGTATTAGAAAAATTTAATTCGGCCCCAACAGATTCTAATGCTTCACTTATTTTGTATTTATCTTTTAACTCTGTTCCCTTGTCTAGCATGGCTGCCGCAATCGATGGTATTTTATGGTTTTTGGTGGTGCTGTGCCGCGACCCGCCTAATATGCTGCCGGAAATTGTAATAACGTCTTTGGCGCCCGTTGGCATTACAAACGTTGTAAGACCATCGGCGATGTGTCTTATTATAACTTGTTCTGAAAAAATACCCATTTATATTGTTGTCTCCACAGCGACAAACCAACCAGTCGTTGACCGGTCTTCAACGAGATGTTCTTTTGCTATATCTTTAATCATTTTATTTGTTACGGCTTGAATATTGTCCATAAATGTTGTGTAAAATGTCCAGTCTCCAATCGCAATTGCTTCGTTAAGCGCGCTGGCAACAGCATATGTTCCGTCTCGGCTAAAAGCAACGGTTGCTCTCATTTGGGCCTTAGCTCTTTTGAGCTCTTCGGCAGAAACACCCTCAGATATGATATTATTATATTCTTTTAAAATTATTTCTTCCACTTTTGCATGTTCCGTGCCTGGCGTCAGAAAAACATATGTAATAAATAATCCATTATCTAGAAACGGGAAGTCATAAATAAAAATAGACGTCGCTAAGCCTTTGTCTATAATTAATCTGTTTAGGCGGCTTGTTTTCCCATCTGCTAAAATCTTCCCAATCAGCTGAAGCGCATATGTGTCTTTATGTAGGCCTTGTGGAGTTTTATGCGCAACTCCAACAATTTCTGTTTGCCCCGCGCGCTTTATTATTGTTCTTCGTGGCCCCTCTTGTATCGGCTCTTCGGTATACACGCCTGGGATGGGGTTTTTACTTTTTGTGTGTTCACAAAAATATTTATTAATCAGCGAGAGCGTGTCTGTTTTGTTAAAATCGCCAATTACCGTTGCTACTGCATTGTTTGGCCAATAATATGTATTATAGAATTCTTTTAGTCTCTCTGTTGATACGTTCTCAATATCAGATCTCCAACCAATGGTGGAGTGATGATATGGGTGTGCCTGGTATGCTGTCGCCCAAATATTTTTATCTAAAACATCAAAAGGGCTGTTTTCTCCTCTTTCAAACTCATTTCTTACAACAGTCATTTCCGGTTGTCGGTCTTCGTCCCTCAAAAAAGCATGGCGCATTCGATCAGACTCTATTGCTATTGCGCGCTCCAAGTGTTCGCTTGGAACAACTTCAAAATAATTAGTTCTGTCATTCCAAGTTGTTGCATTTATCTGGGCTCCAATGTTTTGGAGCTGGGTCCATATTGCGGTGTTATTCTCTTTGTTAAAATTCCGCGAGCCTTTAAACATTAAATGTTCCAGAAGGTGGGTTGCTCCTGTATATCCAATTGCTTCATTCCTAGACCCAACCCGGTAAGTCACCATAAAGGTTGTAACCGGCGCTGAGTGGTCTTCTAGTGCAAGAACTCTGAGGTCGTTTTTTAATAAAACATATTCCTCAATCCCGCCCGATGATTGAACATAATCAAAGCCTTTAAATTTTTGTTTATTTTTTGGGGGCATATAAATCTGTAACTGTGCCTTCAAAGACTTCCGCTGCCAAACCAATCGTTTCCCCAAGCGTTGGGTGAGGATGAACAGAGAGTCCTATGTCCATTGCGTCGGCTCCCATTTCAATTGCTAATACGCCTTCTGAAATAATATCGCCCGCAGACGGGCCAACAATTCCTATTCCAAGAATTTGTTTTGTTTCAGGATCAAATAAAAGCTTGGTCTTGCCCTGGCGTGCACCTATTGAAATCGCTCTTCCGCTTGCTGCCCAGGGAAATTCACCTTTTTCATATTCTATTTTATTTTTCTTTGCGTTCGTCTCAGTCAGTCCTGCCCACGCAACTTCTGGGTCAGTATAAACCACGCTTGGAATGGCGCGCACATCCATTGCCGATGGGTGTCCTGATGCTACTTCAGCCGCAACCTTTCCTTCGTGAGTGGCTTTGTGTGCCAACATGGGGTTTCCACAAATATCACCAATGGCAAAAATATTTTTTGTTGTCGTTCGTTGATACATATCAACTATTATAAAGCCCTTGTCGTCTATTTCTATATCTGTGACCTTAAGGTTTAATAAGTGTGAGTTTGGTTTTCGCCCAACGGCGATCAAGACTTTATCATAAGAATCTGTTGTTTTCCCTTTTTTGTTCTCTATGACAACGTTTAGACGGCTGTCCTTTTCGGGCTCAATGCTTAATACTTTTGAGGATAAAAGAATTGATTCAAATTGTTTTTTTAGTTTTTGGTGTAGCGGTTTTACAAGGTCGGTATCAGCCTCAGGAATTAAATTTGGTAAAAATTCAACAACGGAAACCGCGGCTCCAAGCGCCGCATAGACTTGTCCCAACTCTAGGCCGATTACGCCTCCACCGACGACTAGTAGTCTCTCTGGTATGCTTTCCAGTTCTAATGCTGTTTTTGAGGTGAGCAAAGAAGGGTGGTTTTTGGGCACCCCAGGAATCATTGATGATGTAGATCCGGCCGCTATAATGCATTTATCGAACTCAATGGTTTGACTCGCCACTCCCGTTTTAATTTGTATTAGATTGTTTGATAAAAAAGATGCAGTTCCTTGTATTGTCTTTACTTTTCTCCCTGCCGCCATTTGCGCAATACCATTATTCAGTTTTTTTACAATGCCGTTTTTGTGTTCTCTCACGGCGTTTATATCAATCGTCGGGTCATTATATGATACGCCCAGTTTAGCAAGCCGGCTGGTCTCTCCTATGACTTTAGAGATGTGTAAAAGCGCTTTTGATGGAATACATCCTCGGTTTAAACAAACCCCACCCAACTCTGGGTCTCGATCTATTAAAACAACTTTTTTTCCCAGGTCGGCTGCTCGAAAAGCCGCTGCATACCCGCCCGGACCAGCGCCAACAACAACGATTTCTACCTGTTTTGGTTTTGACACTTACTTCGCTTCAATAAGTGATTTGTTAGATAATATTTCAGAAAGTTTGGTCGTAAAGCTTGCTGCCGCCGCGCCATCTATAACGCGATGATCGTAAGACAAAGAAAAGGGCAAAAGGTAGGCGTGTGTTTTTTCTGTTTCCTGTTTGTCTTTTTTGTTTCCCCAATAACTTCGCGAGATACCTAGAATAGCAACCTCGGGGGGGTTTATTATCGGCGTAAAAAAACGCCCGCCAATTCCTCCCAAACTTGAGATTGTAAACGTTCCGCCTTTCATTTCTTCTGCTTTTAATTTTTTGCCTCTAGCGCGCTCGCTTAAATCAATTATTTCTTCTGAAAGTTCAATTATTGATTTTGTATCAGCTTCTTTTATAACTGGCACGGTTAATCCGCTTGGAGTGTCCACAGCAATCCCAATATTATAATATTTTTTTAAAACAAGATTCTCTTGTGTGCTGTCTAGCGAGCTGTTAAAAACCGGGAATTCTTTTAACATGCGCGTGACCGCTGTAATTAAAAAAGGCAAAAGAGTAACCTTCGTTCCTTTTTTCTCTAATTTCTTTTTTAATTTTTTACGATGCTGTTCTAATTCAGCTATGTTCGCCTGGTCAAACTGGGTGACGTGTGGTATTGTCTGCCAGGCCCGCTGAAGCCTTTGTCCGGTTATGCGTTGAATTTTTGAGAGTTTTTGGACCTCAACTTCACCCCAGTGAGAGAAATTAACTGCAGGGCGGGGGGCCGAAATGTTTCCAGATGAAATCATCATTTGGATTTTTATATAGCCGTTAAGATCGTCTTTTGTAATTCGTCCTTTTTCTCCTGTTCCTTTAATTATTTGAAGATTAATTCCCAGCTCTCTTGCGAGTCTCCGTACCCCTGGGGATGCAAATATGTTTTCTGTTGGTCCTGTCGCGTCTGGTTCAAGCGCTTTTTCTTTTTGTCTTGTTTTTGATGCGGGTTTTGTGCTCTCATGCCGCTTGTTTTTTTCTGCCTTTTTTTCTTTCGGGGCTTCTTTTGCTGATTCTATTGTTATTAATCGTTGTCCTGGTTTAATTCTCTCTCCGATTGAAACCAATATTTCTAGAATTTTTCCGTTCGTTTCGCTTGGAATTTCCATGGAGGCCTTGTCAGACTCCAAAACAAGAACCGTCTCATCGGTCTTTATGGTGTCTCCAATAGATACCGGAATTTCGCTAACCTCTGCTCCGTCAATTCCTTCTCCCAGGTCTGGTAGTATTAATACTTTAATCAATTGATTCTCCTATACCGTGATGGGGCTCGGTTTTTCTGAATCAATATTATATTTTTTTATTGCCTCATCCGCTTTGGACATATCCATTTTGCCCTCAAGCGCAAGTGCTCTTATTGCTGTTAAAACTATATAATATCGGTCAACTTCAAAAAAATGTCGCAAATTTTCTCTTGTTTCGCTCCTTCCAAAGCCGTCTGTTCCCAAAGCATAATACTTACCTGGAACATATGGTGCAATCTGTTCTGATACCATTTTTACATAATCAGATACGGCCACCGTTGGGACCTTGTGTTGGCTCAACCGCTTTTCTAAGTGGGATTTTTTTTGCTTTTTATCTGGGTGTATCAAATTCCACCGCTCAGCCTCTTCTGCGTCTCTGCGCAGCTCACTAAAGCTGGTTACGTTCCAAATCCCCGGCTCAATGCTCCAATCTTTTTTTAACAAATCTGCGGCCGCAAGAACTTCTCCCATTAGCGGGCCACTTCCAAGCAGGCGAATTGTCGGCGATTTTGTTGAGCGTGTTTTATATAAGCCTTTAATTATATCTTCTTCTACGCCCTTCGGCATTGCGGGGTGAGTGTAGTTTTCGTTTTCAAGCGTTAGGTAATATATAACATCTTTGTTGTTTTGGCACATTTCTTGCATTCCGCGATGAATTACAACGGCAATTTCATATGCATATGATAAATCATAGGCTTTTATATTAGGTGTTGCCGCAGCTGCCAAGTGGCTGTGGCCATCTTGATGTTGAAGGCCCTCTCCGTTTAGCGTTGTTCTTCCTGCGGTTCCTCCCAATAAAAAGCCTCGTGCGCGCATGTCTCCTGCGGCCCAAATAAAATCCCAAACGCGTTGGAAGCCAAACATGGAATAATAAATATAAAAGGGAATCATTTTAACCCCGTGATTGCTATAGCTGGTAGCCGCAGCAATAAAAGAAGAGACGGCCCCCGCCTCATTAATTCCTTCTTCTAGTATTTGTCCGTTTTTTGCTTCCTTGTAATATAGAAACTGCTCTGAATCTACTGGATCATAAAGTTGTCCCTTGCTAGCATAAATACCAAGCTGCCTAAAAAGCGGGTCCATACCAAAAGTCCGTGCCTCGTCTGGAATAATTGGTACAACGTGTTTTCCAATTTTTTTGTCTTTTGTTAATATTGTTAAGAGGCGAACATATGCCATGGTTGTTGAAATTTCACGGGTGCCCGTGCCCTCTATCAGCTCTTTAAAAATTGAAACTTTTGGAACAGCAAGAGACTTTGAGTTGTCCCCTCTGCTTGGTTGGGGTCCTCCGAGGGCCTTTCTTCTTTCTTTTAAATACTTGTATTCTGGCGTCCTATTAGAAAAGCGATAAAAGGGGGCTTTCATTGCTTCCTTGTCTGTGAAGGGGAGGTTGAAGCGATCTCTAAAATCAAGGAGCTCTTGTTCGTTTAATTTTTTTTGATTGTGTGTTATATTTCGTCCTTCTCCCGCTTCACCAAGGCCATAACCCTTAATCGTTCTTGCTAAAATAACCGTTGGTTTCCCTTTGTGGTTTACCGCCTCATTGTACGCTGCATACATTTTTATCGGGTCGTGACCACCCAGGTTCATATTCTCCAGCTCTTCATCAGAGAGGTCTGAAACTGTTTTTAGTAGCTCCGGGTCTTTACCAAAGAAATGTTCTCTAAAGTAGGAGCCCCCCATTACAACATATTTTAAGAGGTCTCCATCCACCACTTCTTCAAAACGCTTTAGAAGAATTCCGCTTGTATCTTTTTCTATGCGGTCGTCCCAGTCGCTTCCCCAAATAACCTTGATGACGTTCCACCCCGCACCGCGAAACGACCCTTCAAGCTCTTGAATAACTTTTGAGTTTCCGCGCACGGG
>Ga0315336_1005610_pt1 | contig 13571 bp, 12 predicted proteins | sample ASW5metaG_FD_204512 | JGI IMG/M metagenome (GOLD analysis project Ga0315336, IMG submission 204512) | Ammonia-oxidizing marine archaeal communities from Monterey Bay, California, United States - ASW #5 | ecosystem: Environmental > Aquatic > Marine > Intertidal zone | place: USA: California...
ATTTTCTAATTCGGCGGCCGTCCTAAATGGACGTGTGTTTTATCGCCGCGTCAACGACGTTAAGGACCTGATCCCGCTTGGTCCCACTAACTCCCAGCCGGGTAATCTCAGCAACGGCAATCATTACGGTTTTGAGGTAGAAAGCAGTTTGCGGCTAGTTCGTTTTACTTCCATCGACGCAACATTGACTGCCACCTATCTTTGGCAGGATTCGGAAGTCACAGACCCGTTTAGCGGTACAAAGCGGAGGTTCGATAGGCAACCAAAGTATGAATTTTCGCTCGGTGGACGACATGATATCAAGTCTTGGGGTCTGTCTTACGGTTTGGAACGCGGATTAAATAAGAATGGTTCCACCATAGAAAGCGATTTTAACGAATTCGATCGCAAGACTACGGGAATAGGTATGAACATTTTTGTCGAAAAGAAAATTGGTCGCGGCATGATCGTCCGCGCCTTCCTAGGTAATGTGCTCAAATCTAAGAACAAGCGGACGCGGACACGCTTTGTTGTCAGCCAGGCGGATGGCCGGATTGAACAAGTTGAATTGCGTGAGGAACGTAGGCCTCAGATTTTCGGAATGCGGTTACGTGGCACGTTTTAGAGTTGGAGATCAAAATGGGTTATGCAGATTGCTGCATAGATCACGCTGGAGATTTAAAAGAATTCAAGGAGACCGATTATGAGTCCTGACAAGATTTCCCGCCCGACCGCCCTATGCCGGACCCAGCTAAATGCATTCAGGTCCACATAGTGAAGTTTGCTTGGAAACTCATAAAGTTCGTTAACGCATAAATACGATTTTACCGCCGACCATGGTCAATGTAACAACTATGTCATCTAGATCGAGTGGATTAACCGTTAATGGATTGCGGTCTAAAACCACCAGGTCGGCCAGCTTGCCCGCTTCAATGGTGCCCTTTTCGGTTTCCTCAAACGCCTGATAGGCCGCGTAGGTGGTGATACCCTTGAGTGCTTCACTAACGGAAATACGCTGGTCCTTGCCTATGACCCGCCCCCCGGAGGACAACCGGTTCACAGCCGCCCAAACTATGCGCATGGGTTCCATGGGCACCACAGGAGTATCCGCATGGAGGGTGAAAACCAAACCCTTGTTAACGGCGGAGGCGGCTGGGCTCATGCGGGCTGCTCTCTCTGGTCCCATAAAGATGTCCCAGTGGCGGTCACCCCAGTAATAGGTATGCAGATTGAAGAACGATGGAATAAGGCCCATTACTTTCATTCGTTCGAGCTGATCTTCGCGGGCCATCTGAGAATGAACAACGATGTGACGGGCATCTTCACGCGGGGATGCTGCAAGTGCTTGCTCGAATGCATAGAGTACGTCGTCGATAGCGGCATCACCATTCCCGTGAATAGCGATTTGATAGCCAGCGCTGTGAACTGAGGTAATCTGCTTTGCTAAAGAGTTGCGGTCCATGCGCGGATAGCCTCGGTAGCGCGGATCGTTGTGGCTATGGCTGTGATAGGGCTCCGAAAGATATCCGGTGTATCCCTGAATGGAGCCATCTGCAAAGCCTTTCACAGCGCGAAAGGATACCATTCCGTCGGCATTGGGCTGCATTAGGGTCTCACCGCTATCGACCATCGCGGCCACTGCCTTAATTACAGGCCAGACATGAACTCTTATAGGTAGTCGTCCCTCCTTATAGGCTCGGACAAATAGATCTACATCCGTCGGCGCTGCGGCCCCCTGTTGGGCAGTGGTCACGCCTACAGCAGCGTACGCTTTTGCAGCGGTTTCCAGTGCCAAGAGCATGTCCTCTTCTGAAAACTGAGGTAGTAGTTTGCTGATTCTTCCCATGGCTGGAGGTTCCTCGAGCACACCCGTGGGCACACCAGTGGAATCGTCTTTTCGGATTTTACCGCCGAACGGCTGAGGTGAGTTTTTTGTTATTCCAGAACGTTCTAGAGCCAAACTGTTGCCGACGGCGAGATGACCTGAAATATGACCTATATAAATAGGGTGTGAGGTCGAAGCGCGGTCCAAGTCCCAGCGGGTGGGATGGCGCATTTCTTGCACTAGAGTATCGTCATAGCCCCAGCCCTGAACCCACTGGCCAGCTAGTGTATTGGCCGCTTTCTCTCTAAGCCGGACGACCATGCCTTCGATGGTCTTGACCGCACCAATTGGTGGGCTTCTGAGGTCGACGAAATGATTCTCGATTAGCCCGGAGCTCGGAAAGTGGCCATGCGCATCAATGAAGCCAGGCAGCACTGCTTGTCCGGCTAAATCAATGAGTTCTGTGTCAGTATCACCCAGCGCAAGAATGTCTTCGTTACTGCCGACCGCTGAGATTCGGTTACCGGAGATTGCTACGGCCTCTGCTCTAGAAGATTCATCTGGTCCTGCAAGGGTAACAACTATTCCATTAAAGAGAATAGTATTTGTTGGATTCGCAGCCTGTGCTCCGAAGCAACTAGAAAATAAGGTAAATGACAGTACGGAAAAGCGAACTATTTTATTCATTTTATTAATAATATTATTGCAGTGACCCCGGCTTGCCCGCCGTGCATTTCCCCGACGCCAGTCCACCCTTGCCATCGTTTTACTGAAGCCACTCTACTAGCATAACACCCTCCAATTAACTTACTTGCCGAGCAATTCTTTTTAGCCAAATGCAAACAGGAGCATTGCAATGATTACAAAAATAACAAACAGACCCAAAAGAACGGGCACCCAAATGGACCGGGTTAAATAAACGATGATGACTATTACTAAGAGGAAGACAAAATATGCCATTTCACCCTCCCGTACTTCCAAGAAACGCAGCAGTCAAAACCTGCTCCCAATGAGAGGTGCCGATGCACGAAGGCTCAGTCACAGTCCTTGTGGTTTGACTCAAAACAGCGTGTTACCATTTGCTCGGCCGCACTTATGTCTGCAGCGGTCATTTTCTTTTCAAGAAATTCCAGGGGCAGCTCCGCACCTATGTCACCCGGATGCGATGTAGCTATTCTGTACCACATGTACGCACGCCGGTAGTTCTTGGGAACACCGTGCCCCTCCTCGTACATGTGACCCAGCCTCTTCTGTCCTCTGGCATTCCCTGATTCTGCTGATTTGCGCCACCATTTCCGCGCTTCAGCATCGTCTTCAGCAACGCCTAGGCCATTGTCGTAATACCAACCCAGCATTAACTGTGATCCGCTATCCCCTGCTTCTGCCAGGCGGCGCGTCTCTTCAAAGCTCTGCCCCCACACAGAGGTGGTAAACAAGACAAGAATAAGAACGATGAGTATACGCATGAGTACAACCTCCCTGCTGGCGGGGCTTTAGTTTACATCGTTGCCGAGCAAAACAGAGTCAAAACTGTCCCCCATAGGGTCTCCTTGGCCCGCGACAAATAATCAAGTCAAAGCTTAACTCTGTTCCTTGACTAAGGGTCATCATGAAGTCCAATGTGAACTCGCCCGATTCGGGTAAAATGGATTCAGACATCCCATCAATCCATATGAGGTTTGCAATGGTCCTATCTCCGACACGTCTTGCAGCTGGATTAACTGTGTTTGCGCTCGCCGCGGCCTGGACTGCCCTCCCCTCATTTGCGCAAGTAGGCTACGGCACAAACCCCACATTACCTCCGCCCGACGAGACCGGTTTCATCCCCACAATCAACATCGCCCCCGCTACCGGCTGGAAGGATGGTGGCAAGCCAACCCCTTCGCCGGAATTACAAGTGGCGGCATTCGCCACTGACCTCGATCATCCCCGGTGGCTTTATAGCCTTCCCAATGGCGATGTGCTGGTGGCAGAGACCAACTCGCCGCCGAGGCAGGGGCCCGTGAACATTAAGACGCGGATCAGGCGGCTCATCATGGGGCGTGTCGGTGCCCGCGTGCCAAGTGCCAACCGAATTACGCTTCTGCGCGACGCAAATGGCGACAACGTGGCGGAGACACGTTCGATCTTTCTCGAGGGGTTGAATTCGCCGTTTGGTATGGCGCTGGTGGGCAATATGCTTTACGTGGCCAACACCGACTCATTGGTACGTTATACCTATACCGAGGGCGCGATCAAAATCAAAGGGCCGGCGACAAAGGTCGCCGATCTTCCAAGCACGCAGCCCAATAGCCACTGGACCAAGAACGTAGTTGCCAACAGCGACGGCACAAAGCTCTATGTTAGCGTCGGGTCCAACAGCAACGTAGCCAATGGCGGGATTGAGAATGAAACCAATCGCGCTGCGATACTGGAGATTGATCCCGCAAGCGGTCGATCACGCGTATTCGCGTCGGGCCTACGCAATCCGGTCGGGTTGGCGTGGGAACCCGTCACCGGTGCATTATGGACCTCCGTCAACGAGCGCGATGAACTCGGCGACGATCTTGTTCCCGACTACATGACCTCGGTTAAGGACGGGGCCTTCTACGGCTGGCCATACAGCTATTTCGGCCAGAATGTCGACACGCGGGTCAAGCCCCAGAGGCCGGACTTGGTGGCGAAGGCCATTATGCCCGACTACGCGCTCGGCGCACACACGGCATCCCTCGGACTCGCGTTTTACCAAGGAACCCTATTACCGGCCAAGTACCGCGGTGGCGCGGTTGTTGGCCAACACGGTTCATGGAACCGCGCAGATCCTGCCGGTTATAAGGTGGTGTTTGTCGCCTTCGAGAACGGCAAGCCGGTAGGAATGCCGCACGACATCCTGACGGGATTCCTCGACGCAGAAGGAAACGCCCAGGGCCGACCCGTCGGTGTAGCAGAGGACCGAAGTGGTGCGCTCCTGGTCGCCGACGACGTCGGCAACGTAATCTGGCGCGTCACCCCGGCGAACTGATTGTGAGTGGGCCTTGTCAGAGGAGAACGGTTTGAGCCGGTAAAATGCATCTCGTAGCATCTTCGGAGCCTTAGCTTACTCCTTAGCTGAGCAAAACCGAGTTAAAGCACACTTGTATATAGCCTTAAAACAGCCCGAAATGAGGCTGGCTGCATAGCACGTGCATGCCAGGGGGCATATGAGAAATTCAGGATTTCTGCTAAGTCATTAAAAAGATTGGTAGGCACAGGCTAACTTTACCGCCTACAAAAAGGGCACTATTCCCAGAGCGCTCCGCCCACATAGGTCCCGGCAGCGGCAACAAAGTTCTCCCACTTGCAATTCTCCCAAATACCCGCCTTAAAGAAGGGGTCTTCACTGTGCAGACGCTTTGCATCCTCCAAAGTGGTGCTCTTATAGAGGTAGAGGCTGCCAACAATGGACGACCGGTCCGCATTCATCACCGGCCCAGCAACGCGGATCTTATCCATTACGGTTTTCACATGCCGCAGGTGGGTTTCGAGCGTAGCGGAACGAGCCGTTGTCGCATCGGGAAAGTCCTTGCAGACGACCCAATAATCCATTGTCCGAGGAACGCTGTTCTGAGCTAGCACAACAGCACTGAAGAGCACGAAAATTCCCACCAGCGCTAAGAAGGGGATCGTCGATTTATAATCGTTCATAGTGGACTCTCCATTGATTGCTTTTGTTAATAAGCGGAAAGTGCCAGCCGCTTCCTTACCTAGATAGATTCTCTAGCCTGGCTAATTTAATCCAAATACAAAATACTTCATAGAGTCAAAACAAATGTACCGCAGTACATATTGTGGCGTTTGGTTTGGATAGTCCCGCAAAGAAGTGAGTATGCGCATGCTTGTAGCTTGGCCTATGTATGTAACTTACGATGCCCGACTTATCTTCCTAAGTATCCAAAAACCCAGCCAAGTACTAACGATGGCTTTAAATGTTTGAGCTATTATAAACGGCAATGAAAAGATGAAATCTAAATAAGGGTTCCATAACCACGAATAAAGCCAGTCAACGATTGGAAGAACAATAACAAAGAAATTTTTAAAAAATTCTATATATGACAAAGTAATTATTCCATAGTCGGAACTCGTTACAATCCACAGTCCCCATAGAACCAATCCTATTTGAATAGGAGTGGTTCCAATGCAATAATATGCAAAAACCCTAAGAAATACTTTTATAACAACCTCCAACTTCTGAGCAGGGTCTTATACGCGCGCTAACTTTACCGCCTATAAAAAAGGGCACTATCCCCACACATAGCGGGTGATCAATAGAACAAGGAGCAATACAAGAATAAGATAACTGAGTATGCGCATAGCGTCAGCAGAGAGCAGTCCCACTGTCCCACATACGCCTGAGGCTGGTGGAACAAGGTGGGACAGCTCTTTGTTATGTCGAAGACCAGATACCGAAAAGCATAATTATAATTACACACTGCGCGCCTAACTGAAGCCATTCTACTATCATAACACCCTCCTATTATCCTATTTGCCGAGCAATTCTTTGTCGTTTTTACATTGGGTCTACATTGTACGTACATGGTGAAGAAGAAGCACCTAAACTGGGCCTATACATGCTGGAGACTTAGGAAACGACAGCGGTTTATTCCGTCGACGGGCGGAAAACTCTGCAACCTGTTGAAATTGATAGTCATTCCTAGAAACAATTCCTAAAACATTTTTTCTATTCAGTGTGCATGCGTCGCGTTTGTACGTATCTTGTGTTAGGGAACCTGTTTAAAAGGGGGTATGCCCCTATTGTAAATGACACTTAATTGCAGCCAAACGGGCGGCGTCGATTGTGCCAAACACACTGGGAGATTATCTTATGCCACACCTGAGTCGCCGCAAATTGTTCATGGCCGGAGCTGCGGCTGCGACCACCGCTTGCTCAACCCAAGGCCAAAGCAATGCGGAGAAGAAAACCGGTTTGGATGCTCGTACGAGCAGGGCAACTCGGGCAGCAGATGACCCGTCAGAAGCTTCCCCTCCCTCCTTTCCGCATCTGTTTTCCCCGATTGAGCTGAGCGGGTTACGTCTAAGGAACCGGATTGTGCACGCTGCCATTTCAACGCGCTATGCGAAAAATGGGTTAGTCACGGATTCACTGATCAAATACCACGCCAATCGCGCCCGCGGGGGAACCGCGATGATCGTATCGGAGCCGCTCAACGTGTTAGCTCGGCACACCAATCCCCAGAGGGTCAATGTGTTTTCCAGTGAAGGGGACGACGGACTGCAGCGCTGGGTGGAGGCCGTGGAACGCCATGATTGCCGCCTCTTGGGACAGATCCAGGACCCCGGTCGGGGCCTGCACGTACCGGGGCGAAGCAGGAACGCTATCGGACCGTCGCCGCTACCTGACGACCTTAGCTGGACCATTCCGCACGCCTTGAACACTCTTGAAGTGGAGCGAATTATCGAAGAATTCTCGCAATCATCGCGGATTCTGAAACGCGCGGGGTTCAGCGGGGTCGAGATATCTGCTGGACACGGCCACTTAATCCACCAATTCCTGTCAGGCCAAGCGAATCACCGTGAGGACAAGTATGGTGGAGATATCGAGGCACGTGCCCGTTTTTTGACCGAGTTGATTAGTGTGATCCGCGCCGAATGCGGCGAGCAATTCATCATTGGGGTCAAACTTCCTGGCGAAGACGGCGTACGCGGCGGAATCGACCTGGCGCAGGCGCAAGCAATCACTCGACTGGTCCACCGCACGGCGGCGGTAGATTATATCACCTACTGCTGGGGTGCGCATGCCAATACGCTTCACCTTCACCTGCCCGACCATTATGGTCCACCCGCTCCCTACTTGCAGAAAATTCGTGATTTGGCCGGTTGTGCTCCCGGCTTGGCCGTCGGCGCGCTTGGATTCATCACCAAGCCGGACCAAGCCGAAAGCATCATACGAGACAATATTGCCGATCTGGTGATGTTAGGACGCCCACTTATCGCCGATCCAGCTTGGGCGCTTAAGACGCACAAGGGTCGCACTGGGCAAATCAGATACTGCGTTTCTAACAACTCATGTTGGGGAGTCATAGTCACGGGTAGAGGTATTCGGTGCGACAACAACCCCAGAATCGGCACGCAGACAGAAGCCGACTGGCAGCCCGCCCAGGCGCGAAAGCGCAAGCGGATTGTCGTTATCGGTGGTGGGATTGCTGGCATGGAGGCGGCATGGGTAGCGGCAGCACGGGGACATGCCGTCACGGTCTTCGCCACGTCGACAGAGACTGGAGGTAAGACCCGTCTGCATGCTGCTCTTCCCGGTGGCCATGGCCTACGCAATATTTTCGAATATCAGCGCCTCTCCGCCGCCAGATTCGGTGTGCAACTCAAACTTGGCAAGCCTGCGTCGCTGATCGATGTGGTGGCACTTAATCCCGATGCAGTGATCCTTGCGGCTGGATCGACGATGCGCCGGCCTGACTTCCTTAATCCGATGAATGGGGCTTTTTCTGATTTGCGCGAAACAGTAGCGAATTTTCTTTCGAATTCTGCACGCCGGAAGGGAACCGCTGTGATCTATGACCAAGATCATACGGCGATGACTTATGCTGCCGCCCAATACTTCAATGACAAGTTTGATCGTGTCGTCCTGATCACGCCTCGGGAGCGAATCGCTAGCGACGAATCTTTAGTGAACCGGCAGGGTATTAATCGCCGGCTTAACCGGGATAAAATCGAAATTATTACCTATTCCGAGCCGCTCTCTACATCGCGGTTTAATGACGGTAATATAATCTACGGCAATATTTACAACCGCGACGTGACTGCCATCGACGATGTTGAGCTGTTCACTTATTCGACCTCACGTGTCCCCAATGACGGTTTGGCCGCGCCTTTGAGGGCGCGAGGTATCAAGATTCACGTGGTCGGAGATTGCTTTGTTCCGCAATCCGTTCTGAATGCAGTCACGGAAGGTCACAGGGCTGGTAACGCAGTGTAGTTTAGTTGTCCGTGAGCAGCGCCTGAGGCTGGTGGGACCGGGTGGGACAGCTCCTTATGCTACTAGAAAACCGTTATCGAGCCAGAATGGTCTATTTGCAACATGTCACCAAACTCTAACTCTGCCAACGCTTCCTTGATGCTGACTGCTCGTGCAAATGCATTCGCAAAGACACCAAGTGCAAGTAATCCAAGAATGATGATGACTGATGGTTGCAGTTTCAGTTCGTGCGTGATGGTTCGGTTGGAGACAGGCACCTCCAATTACTTTATTTTCCAGGCGACTCTTTTTCGTTTTTACATTTTGTCCACATTGTACGTACACTGTATGTGCTAAGCAGGTGCCGAACACACCTGTATATTTTCCCGCATGACTTTAGTATGGAGCAGTAGCTTACTTTGGACCGTGCTGCGTGTAGAGAGCTAAAACATTATAGGTGCAAAATAGAGCGCTAATGGAGGACTGATATGAATAGATTGTTGATTACTGTTACGATCTTAGCCGTTCTGAGCGTTATCCCGGCGTATGCGCAGGACAACACAGAAGACACTAAGATGAGTTTCTTTATTACAAGCGTTGGCCTTGGCGATGGAGCTAATCTGGGTGGTTTGGCTGGAGCTGATCGTCACTGCCAAGCGTTAGCAGAGACGGCTGGTGCTGGCGGCAAGACCTGGCGCGCTTACCTCAGCGCTTCCGCTTCCAATGGCCGGCAGGCTGTAAATGCTCGAGATCGAATTGGCGAAGGTCCTTGGCAAAGCGCCTACTCTCAATTTTTTTCCCGAAGTTTCCGGATCGCGCAAAACCTCAGTGAGTTACATGGAGACACCCTTGCGGAAGCACGGCACGGTAATTCGATTAACAAATACACTGCTCTTAGTGAGAACGGTGACGAGATTAAGGGCGTTGGCGATACGCCAAATGAGCACGATATTTTGACCGGCACACAATTGGACGGTCGTGCATATGCTGATCAGGCAGACCACACCTGTAGTAATTGGACTAGTAATAGCGAAGGAAGTGCGCAAGTTGGGCATCATGATCGCATTGGCTTCAGCGGTATCTCGTGGGTCTCTGCACATCCCTCCAACGGATGCAGTCAAGAAAACCTAGTATCTAGTGGTGGTGCTGGTTTATTTTATTGCTTTGCTACTGATTAAAGATTTTTTGGTGTTAAGACACTTTTTCTTCTGCACCGAGTCCTCCCTAGAACGGTATGCCCGTGAGCAGAAACCGGCACCTCCAGGTGGGGTATGGACGTTGGTGGAGTGTCAAAGCAGCCTAAAACTGTCCCCACACATAGCGAGTGATCAATAGAACAGCGAGCAATACAAATGAACTTGTGTAAGAATTTTCTCCATAAGGAAAAGCTATAACTGGATCAGCTTGCTTATTCATTTTGTAGGAAATTCATAAGTAGCATTGCTGTGAAAGCGCCCAGTAGTTGGAAAACGATAAAAACTATAATAAATGCTGGATCTATCCCACTAAATGTGTTGCTAAATCCTCTTGCAAAAGTAACAGCTGGATTGGCAAAGGATGTTGACGAAGTAAACCAATAGCCTGCTGAGATGTATAATCCTACAGCTGGAGCAACAGCAATGAGACTAAATTTTCTTACTCCAAGGATGGTTATTATTAAGCCAAAAGTTGCTATGAATTCGCCTAAATAAATATTGAATCCACCCCTTTCATTGTCTGAAATTTGAATAAAATCCAGCCCAAACATGGTGTTAGCTAAGACAGTTCCAAAAAATCCACCAATGAATTGGAAACAAATAAAATAAAGGAATTGCTTTAACTGAATCTCTTTCATTAAATACAGAACTAAACTAACTGCTGGGTTAAAGTGAGCCCCCGAAATTGAAATAAAGATCCAAATCAAAACCGTAAGGCCAGCTCCTGTAGCTATAGTATTAGCTAACAAAATACTGAACTGATCAGAAGAGAGGTTCTCAGCCATAATTCCAGAACCAATCACAACCATTACCAGAAAGCAGCTGCCAACAAATTCAGCTACGATTTTTACAGCCAACTCTCTATTCATTGCACCCTGTATCCACATTGTACGTACATTGTATGTGCTAAGCAGGCGCTAAGCAGGCGCTAAGCAGGTGCCAAACACACTTATATGTTGAAATCCCTATCCGTGTGTTACCTTAAGTCCAATTAATAGGAGATATTTTATGGCTAAAGGTCTAGACAAAAAAAAGAGCGTAAAGAAACAAGGTAAAACACTTAAAGAAAAGAGAGCAGCAAAAAAAGCGAAGAAAGAAGCTCGTTCAGCCAAATAGCTAAAAATTTTTAGAAATTTTGTTAGGAAATGGAAGCCTGGTTTAGGCCCAGTTGAGGTGCTTCTTCTTCACCATGTACGTACATTGTACTTGCTAAGCAGACAAAAAACGGGAGTGCTATCATGAAGATCACCCGTACCAAAGAACGTGCCTTCAAACCCTATGGCCAAAATGCTAGCCAGCGGGCCGACCTGTGGCGCGATGGCCACAACGTGGCCTTCGACATATTTCACCTCAAGAAAGGTGGTGAGTACGCCGAGCACACCCACGACAGCTGGGAAGTTATGTATGTGATTTCCGGAAAACTCAATCTATCGGGAGAAATCCTCGAGGCTGGGGATTTTGTGTTCACCGAACCTGGGGAGTCCCATGTAGCAGAAAACCTAGAAGACACTATCGTCTTACTGGGGTTCGGCCAGCACTATGATTAAGGAGCGGCCCACAGATGGGAAGCACGGAACTTCATGGGTGTTAATGTAAGGGCTGGCGCCGGACATGTTGTAGACGCCGCGATACTGACTAGAATCCATACAGCAACCATAAGGCGCTAACAGTGAAATACAGGAAACTTGGCAATTCTGGCTTAGACGTGTCCGTTGTCGGACTTGGCTGCAACAATTTCGGAATGATTTGCAGCCTCGATCAAACGAAGAGAGTTGTGCAAAAAGCTCTGAACCTGGGCATTAATCTGTTCGACACGGCAGATGTCTACGGGAACAGAGGAAATTCGGAGCTATACCTAGGAAAGGCATTAGGAAAAGCCCGTAAAGATGTCCTCATTGCGACAAAATTCGCGGTAGCAATGGGTGACGGCCCTCATATGAGAGGTGGATCAAGGCGTTATATCATGCAGGCTGTTGAAGATAGCCTAAAGCGTCTAGGAACTGATTACATAGATCTCTATCAGATGCATGCACCTGATCCAAATACACCGATCGATGAGACTCTTCGAGCATTGGATGATCTAATTTACCATGGAAAAGTCAGATATATAGGATGTTCAAATTTTCGGGGCTGGCAACTTGTAGAAGCAAAATGGACATCAGAAGCTTCGCAGCTAAATACTTTTATATCAGCACAGAATAGATACAGCATACTCAGTAGAGACCTCGAAATAGAACTCGTCCCCGCGGCAGAAAAGTTAGGCGTAAGTATCCTGCCATATTTTCCTCTGGAGAGTGGCCTTTTGACCGGCAAATACACGCACCACCACAAACCAACCAAGGGGACCAGGTGGGAGGTTTGGGGTAAACGCGGGCCGCAAGTAACAAATGCTTTTTTTTCCGATGCTAAATTTAAGAAAGTAGAGAAATTAAGAGCATTGTGTGACAAGTATGAGCACAGTCTTCTCGACCTCGCCTTCGGTTGGCTTATTGGTCAGCCAACGGTCGCTAGCGTCATTGCCGGTGCTACAAAGCCGAAGCAAGTGGAGCAAAATGTTAACGCCGGGAATTATAGTCTAAGCTTTGATGAAATAGCGGAGGTAGACAAAATTACAGCACCGCAAGACCACCTGGAACCCTATAGAGCAGACCCTCCAGTTCGACCAGGCGCTGGAAAGCTATAAAAAAGACCTATTGCGAATGACGCTTTACTGCAGCCAGGCGGGCGGCGGCAGCAGTTCCTGGAATGGCTTGAAAAGGAAATGACCCCTGCTGCAATAGATGCGGCCCAGAAAATGGCAACACGCTGTTTTGAGTCAGGCTACAAGGACTGTGACTGACGCTATGGTTGAAGTTCTGCTAGTCCGTCCATCAAAAGGTTACCGATAAGGAAAATATCACAGCGTATATCACGGCGTCCTGGTTGGTTTGTTGCCAGCTGAACAAGGTTGTTTTCCGCGCGCGTGCGTACTGGGGTCACGGTCTTTCCGTCTGGCAATCAAATGCTTGAAGATGGCCCACCGGACGTCCTCCCAGCTAAACCTTTCAATAACAAGAATGACAACCCATAACGCACCCACTAACAAAAACACCCCAAAAAAAAGAAACGATTCCACAACCCCCTCCCCAAGCCGTTAGGACAGAAACAGTTTAACGGTCCGTGTATAGAGTCACCAGGGCTTCTCCCACGCGCGCGCGCGCGTACTGCTGGCATTCTCTTCTCTCACCACCCTAAACCCACGCTGTTATCTTACTTGCCAATCAGCTTGGTTCGCATTCTTCGATTTTTTCTTCTCTTTTTTTGCTGCTCTCTTTTCTTTAAGTGTTTTACCTTCTTTCTTCACCTTCGCTCTTTTGCTCTGACCTTTAGCCATAATCCCCTCCTCTTATCTTATTTTCTGAGCAATTCTTTCTCGTTCCTACATTGTAGTTGCATTATACGCGCTGAGGGGAGTGCGGACGCACTTATATCTAGTGTGGAAACGGCCTAAAAAGTGTCCACTCCTATGCCACTCCTATGCCAGAGGCAGGGGGCAAAGACGAAGTCTCTGCTAAGTCATTGAAAAGATTGGTAGGCGCAGTAGGATTCGAACCTACGACCCGCTGATTAAGAGTCAGCTGCTCTG
>Ga0315336_1005611_pt1 | contig 13571 bp, 14 predicted proteins | sample ASW5metaG_FD_204512 | JGI IMG/M metagenome (GOLD analysis project Ga0315336, IMG submission 204512) | Ammonia-oxidizing marine archaeal communities from Monterey Bay, California, United States - ASW #5 | ecosystem: Environmental > Aquatic > Marine > Intertidal zone | place: USA: California...
TTCGCCGTCATCTCCGAGTTGCGGCATGGCCTGAGAAAGAACCCAGTTTTCGTCGCCATTTTCATTCAAGTAGCGATATTCATATGTAAATGGTCTTTTTTTGCTTACAGATGTCGCCCACGTTTTAAGTACACTGTCCTTATCGTCGGGATGAACGTGCAATTGCCATTTGTCACCAGACATATTCTCGAACGAGCTAATGCCCGCCATCGCGAGGCCCCGTTCGTTCATATACTGGAGGTTGCCTTGACCGTCCGAACGGTAAATGCCGACCGGCGATTTGTCGGTCAACATCTTGAGATAGGTTTCTTGCTCGGTCAGGAGGCGTCGCACTTCTACCTGCTCAGAAATGTCTGAACGGATCAATGCGGTACCACCATCGTGAGTACGATATTCTTTGACAAGAATCCAACCACCGTCACCCTTCTGGACGGTGTACACGCCCTTTTCCGGATTACTGTGATAGTCGAGGCGCTTTTGGATGACCTCTTCCGTCCGGTAGTCTTCGGCGATCAATGTAGAACACCCATACATCGCTCGGACAAGGTCTTCAAACGGTGTTCCCGGCTCAAGAAGCTCAGCAATGGCCTTACTTTCGGTAATATAGGCACTGTTGCACATTATGAGACGATCTTCCGGGTCAAACAGAGCAAAACCTTCGTTGAAGCTCTCGATGGCGTCGGTCAATCGACGTTCCATTCCGTCATGGGCTTGCTGGAGATCATGTTGGATTTTCTTAAGATCGGTAATATCGAGGACGGTGCCCATGGTCCGAACTAATTTTCCTTGTTCATCGAAAAATAGCTCCCCTTGTTCCCGCACATGGCGCACGATTCCGTCAGGCCTGACAATCCTATGCTCGTATGAAATCGGTTTGTTCTCGGCCACGCACTCGCGTATTTGGTCTTCCGCGTATGCCCGATCGTCAGGATGAACCATTGAGACCAGCTTTTCGGCACTGGGGGTAAAGCTGCCGGATTCATGACCGAAAAGTCGGAAAGTTTCGTCCGACCACCACAGAGAGTCGCTTAAAATATCGTAGTCCCAGGTTCCCAAGTGCGCTATGCGTTCGGCTTCCGAGAGCAGGAATTCGCTTTTCCTCAGTTTCGCTTCAGCATTCTTTCTTTCGGTAATGTCGTTGATGCCCGCGGTGAGACCAGAGCCTGTCCGCACAACCACAATCCGCAACCACGGATCCCCTTCTATGATATCGGCATAATGGCGTTCGGTACGGACCGGTTGGCCGGTTTCGATAACTTCGATGTATTGGTAAAACATGCCGGTTTCTGGGCTGGTCGGATAAACTTCCAAAATACTCCGCCCGGTCGGATCTGTTCCCAAGACCTTAATGGCCGATGGATTGGCTGAGATATAAACAAAGTCGACCACTTTGCCGGCTTCGTCGCGGATCGGGTCTAAGGTGACGAGGCCATCAAATGAGTATTCCAGTACCGAGGATAACTCCGCTTCTCTCTCCCGTAGGGCTTTTTCGGCACGCCGTTTTTCGGTCACGTCAATGGTGTAACCGACCATGCCTGTAATTTTGCCGTCCGGCGCCTTAATCAACGACGCTAGCATGTGGCCATCGAAGGTCTCTCCAGATTTGCAAACCATTTTTCCGAAGATATCGAGATGGCCGTCCCGCCGGAGTGGTTCGACGATTTCCTGTCGCATGGCGTCAAGACTGCGTTCATGGCAGACCTCACCGTGCATTCCGATCGCCTCTTCAGCGGTATAGCCGAACAGTCGCTCAGCCCCTTTGTTCCAGCTTGTAATGAAGCCTTCGGCGTCGGTGACGATAATCGACTCATGCAGATCGTCGATGATCATGCCCCAATCATGGGTCACCGGTTCGGCTCTGTCCTGCATACGCGAAAGCTCTACCTATATTGACACGAGAGGAAATCTAATCTGAATATTACACAAAATGGATGTAGTAATCATAAGCAATTGCGACCAAAACTAACCAGACGCGAAAGTGCTGGGGACGCAGGCCATGATCATAGGTCCTAACAGTCGCGCGTTTTATACGAACCGAGATCCGCGTGACGTCCGCTAATGGCTAAAAGCAGACACCGAGCCCATATGCCGCGACTTCCGCTTTACCTCCAACAACGGACATCAACGCATAGCTGTGGGTGCTAGCGCGTCCTCGCCTCACCCACTTCCATTCTGTAAAGCCGGTCTTCGCACCCTCTCCTTCACTCCTCCAAGGGCCCCATCAGCCTGTCGCTCGCGTCGATAAAACCCTCGCTGAACTCATTCGCCACGTTGCGCACGGACATGTTGTCGCGCATGAGGTCCACACCTTGTCCGACGCGGCTGGTGTCGGCTGAGCACAGGCTACAATCGCGGATTGAGTGGTAAATCAGGCGGTGCGGGTCGAACGCTCTATTGTGACTAATGCTTGCGCGCAATTTCTGACCAGGTACCATTGACACAATCCCAGAACTTAACGAGGCCTAGTATGTCCGCTTCCGTTCCTGATCCCGCAAGTGTCCACGACATATTCACCGAATTTTACAAGGTCGGCGATCTCGAGGGGTGTGTCGATATGTATGAGGAAGACTCTATCTTCATCGACCCGGATGGGGTGCCCCAGCACGGCAAGACGGGGGTCCGTGCCGTCCTTGGGGCTTTCATGTCTCTGGGCGGCAACTTCACCTTGAAAACCCGATATGCCATTCGAACCGGCGACTTCGCCCTCTCTAGCAACGAATGGACCCTGACCGGAACCGGAACCGACGGGCAAACTCTGGACTTAGGCGGCAAGTCCGCCGAAGTGCTGAGGCTTCATGCCGACGGCACCTGGCGCTTTCTGGTGGATCATCCCTGGGGTGGCCAATGACTGAACACAGCCAGTTCCCACCGATGACGTTCATCGAAATTGTCAATGAAGACCGGGCGACCGGTTCAGTTAAGGACGACTACGACGCCATTTCATCGCTCTACAGCCGTTTCTACGGCCAGCCGGTTCCAACCCCACAGGTTTATCGCTCAACCAGTCTGGTCCCAGAGTACTTCCATCTGTGCACCGAACATGTCGATGCCATGTCCAAAGGAGGTACCGATCCGTTGCTTTCCGGAAGCGTACCCGGTCAATTGATCGCGTTCGGCGTCTCACAACACTCGAGTTGCTTTTACTGAACTGAAACTACATCGGTCGTGTTACCGATGATCTATCCCGATCCGGAAACTGTTGCAGCAGTTGGCGAGGATCCGCAGAGTGCGGACATTCCGGAGCTTCACAAAGCAGTGTTCCGCTGGTTGGAAACTTTCGTCAAGTCATCCGACTCAACCTCGGAGCGCGACATCGAAGAGCTCCGACAGCTCGGCGCCAGCGATGAAGAGATTGCCGAGTGGGTCAATATAGCTAGTTTGCAGATCTACCTTGTCAGCATCGCCGATTCCAGCGGGGTTCCGCTGGAGAGCGAGGTTGCCGAAACAGAGTCCGCCTTGGCAGAGTTTTCGTCGCTCCATCGTGATCGAAGCTACTATCACGTCCGGCAGCCAGATACTCCACAGACAAAAACGACGGGTACGGCGAACCCCACTGGCGGTCAGGATGGGGCTAAGCTGCAAAGCAGCGGCTGGTTGTCGGCGCCATGCGCGGGCGACGACTATGAGAAGGCGGCACGCGACGCTGAGGCGCGTTACGGCGTGATCCCTAATCTGTTCAAGGCGATTTCGGCCAGCGGCAGGTTCTATAAGAGGCACCAGATGGTGCTTGATCTTCTGGAACACCCACAGACCGACACATTATCGGGGCCCCTTCATGCCCTGGTCCGTGCCGCGACCATAGCTTTGGATCGTTGCGACTATTTTGCGGCGACCGCCGATAGCTTGCTCGCGCGTACGTGCGACAGCAATATCAAGTATTCACAATTAGTGCCCGATCCGCTGGCGACCGCGCGTACGGAGCAGGAACGCGTCGTGCTGGCTTTCGCCGAGAAACTGATCAGGACGCCGTACAAGATAACAGCCAAAGATGCGCAGGATTTCCGTGACGCCGGTCTCGACGACAAGGCCTACGTCGATGTTTTCAACACCGTGTCATTACAGTGTTCCCTGGATCGGCTCGCCAATGCGACCGGTGTAGCAGCTGATTCACGGCCGTTATTGTCGGCACAATTAGCCTCATAGGGCTCGCGCTCTATTCTTTCACCGATCCAGCTCGGTTTCCGCCCGGCCCGATCAGCGGTTCTTATGAAGCCACTTGACGTCGCCCCACGGTAGGTCCGCGTCGGTTACGACGTCCAGCAAGGCGGTGATGTGCTGCCACTTCCACTCCCCGTCTTCGCGAACGTAGCGTTCTTCGTAGCGACCGAAGATTATACCCGGCCCGGACAGCTCAAACACATTACCCGGCCGCCATACAACCGGACAATCGAAATACCACTGGCCCGCCGCTTCATCGCCATCGATATCGATCACTTCGTTCATTACCCGGTGATGGGAGTAGCTCAGCGCTTCGGGCACGGTTCCGGTCAGATAACCCAGCACCGCTGCCTTGCCTTCGAACGGTGGAAATGGCGTAAAGTCGGCGGTCGCTGTTTCCGTGAAACGTGCACGGTGTTCGTCAAAAGCCGCTTCGTCGCCGGCCACCCCGCGGTCGATGCAGTGGCAATAGTAATAATGTTTTAGACGCCGGATTTCTTCGAGATCAAGAAGCCTCTTATCAGTCATGTCCACCTCCCAGATTTGCTGTCACCTATCTCGGTGATCAGTTCGGTATTCGCCGAAAATTGGTAAGTCGTTTCGCAAATACCCGCAGTCCCTTCCCACCAAATGAGAGGTTCATCCTATACCAGCCATTAGTACAGTGCGCGATGTCCGTTTCTGGCTAAAAGCAGACTCCACTCCACTGCAGTGTAGCGGCATGTCCGCTTTGCCCCCAAAAGTGGACATGGGCCTATACAGCCGCCTTTGAATACTGACTCCCACTGATCCGGAGCAGGCTATAGACTGACATTCATCGTATCCGGGGAGGGGCGCGCTGAAGTGGACGGGTTGAATTCCATAACTGCGTGGATCAGTGGCAACGAAACCCTGCTGTCCGGAGTCGCGGCTTAATCGAAAAGGGGAGGAGGGAGCGATGAAGAAGGCGGATCTCGATCTTTGTTACATGACCGCGACCGACGCGATTGAAAAGTTCAAGTCGCGCGATCTTTCGCCGGTCGACTTGGTGAAGGCGCTGATAGAGCGCTCCGAGAAGGTCAACAAAAAGCTCAACGTGCTGACCTATACCTTCTATGATAAAGCACTGAAGCAGGCCCGCGACGCCGAGAAAAAGTATAAGAAAACCAAAGGCGCGCGCCTGCGACCCTTGGAAGGTATCCCTGTCGCCATCAAAGACTTTCACCCGATCAAAGGCGAGATCACCACGTTCGGCTCGAAGGCCTTCGAAAATTTTAAGCCCGATAACACGGCGCCCACGGTCGATCGTTTATTGAAAGCAGGCGCCATTTTGCTGTCGCGCACGACGACGCCAGAGTTCGCCCATTCCGGCATCACCAAGACGCCGCTGTGGGGGGTGTCGCGAAACCCGTGGAACACCGATTACACTTGCGGTGGCTCGTCCGGCGGCTCGGGCGCGGCGGTCGCGTCCGGCATGACCACCATCGCTGACGGCACCGACGGGGGCGGCTCGATCCGCATCCCCGCGTCGATCAATGGCGTCTTTGGCTACAAACCGCCGTTCGGCCGCAATCCGCTCGATCGAGAACATCCGCTGGAAACCCTGCTGCACTATGGTCCGATAACCCGCAGCGTTGCTGACGCGGCGCTCATGCAGAACGTCATGTCCGGCCCCCACGTAGCGGATATTTGTTCGTTGCGCGACAAGGTGACGCTGGCAAATCCCGCCGACATGGAAGGGATCAAGGGCATGAAGATCGCCTTCTCCATGGACTTGGGCTATTTCGAGATCGACAAGGAAGTTCAAAGGAACACCTTGGAGGCTGTTAAAGCGTTCAAAAAACTTGGCGCCAAGGTAGAAGAGGTCGACCTCGGATGGACCTATGCGACCTATGACGCCTGGCTCGTCTGGTGGGAAGGTTTGTTTGCGGGTCTTCTCGAAGATTTGCTTCCGCGCTGGAAGTACGAAATGACGCCGTTTTGCGCACAGCTTTTGGAAAATGGGACCCGGCATTCCGCTGCGCGTTTTTACCGCAGCAATCTGGTGCGCGGCGAGATGTACAAAACGCTCGGGCCGATCCTCGACAAGTACGACGCGCTCATTTGCCCGACCACCGCGGTTCCGGGTCTGCCGGCCGAACATGACGACGGCGGCACCGATTTCAAGATCAACGGCAAGCCCGCAATGGCCTACTTGGATTGGGCCATGACCTACCCGTTCAATCTGATGAGCTGGTGCCCGGTCGCCAACGTGCCCACGGGGTTTGGCAGCGCGGGCACTCCCACCGGTCTTCAGATCGTCGGCCGCACGTTTGACGACCAGCGTGTGTTCCAGATCGCCGCCGCGTACGAGCGCGCGCGCCCATGGCTCGACACGCGGCCGAAGATTTGATCGCAAGTTCTCGGCATGTGCGGCTGGGCCGTAAATGAACCAGAATCGGACTAAGGCTCGCCGAATTGGAGGGATTCAAGCTATGGCACAAGAAATTCGTCCGTACGCGTTGAACGTCAAGGATCGCGACGATCTGGACGTCGAGATGACAGAATTGGTCAAAGGAATTTAAAAGAAATACGGTTAGACACCGAACTATTTAAAATTCTACATGACCGACAACCAACGCCTGCGCGCGTTCGCGGCACCCTATATGGAGCTGTTGCGGACCGATTCGGGCGTCAGTCATCTTGAGCATGAAATGATCGCCTTGGTTAGCGCCGCGACCAATGGTTGCGTCTAGTGTACCGCCCACCACGGCATGCTGATGCGCGCCGAAACCGGCGACCCACAGTTTGCCGAATATTTATCGCGCAATTACAAAATGGCTGAGTTGTCCGAACGTCATTGGGCCATGCTCGATTTCGTCGTCAAAGTGCACAAAGACGCGGAAGGCATCACTGAGGAAGACCGCCAAAGCCTGCGCGACGTGGGATTCGATGACGACGCCATTTGGATGGTCATCTCGACCGCTTGTTTTTACGCAAGCGCAAATCGCATGGCCCAGGCCATTGGTCTGACGCCGTGTCCTGAGTATCTGTCGGATCATCGGGAGCCTGCAGGTAAGGCCCAAGCTGCCGAGTAAACCGAAGCTCCAGCGAAAGGGCCGGTAAATGTTTTTCAAGTGACCCTACTGATGAGATACCAGGTATTATTCGCGAAAGGCAGCCCACTTCCGCTTTACCCCCAATGACGGACATTGTGGTGGATCGAAAGTCGCCGCACTGAGGCGGACGCGGAAACGTCATCGGATATCGGAAAGAATTTCACCAAAGCGTTCGATGACCTCAAGACATTCGGTGCGAGACGGATAATAGCTGTCTGGATCGATCGGATTGCGTGTACGCAGGCATATCCAGTCTGGGTTGACCTTTTCCTTCATCTCGCCCATACGGTCGACCCATTTCTGTTTGTCGCCGAGACATAGAAACATGCTCTCAATGTGTTCGAGCATGTCATTTGAATACGTATCGGCGGGTGATAGTCCTTTGTCCGCGTAAAAGCTCCACTCACGCAGCCAACGCCCCCCATGCTTGGCGCGAATGTCAGTGTCGCTGCCAATCCAACCATCGAAACCGATCACTATTGCGAAGTCATCTTTGCTGCGTTCACTCGCACGTTGACGCAGGTCGTCGACAGTAATGGCAAGTTCGTCAACGTGCGGTGGAAACCACAAACACCATCCCTCATAGTCAAGTGCTCGCTCCATGGCTTTGGGCGCGAATGCCCCGATCCATATGGGCGGGCGCGGGCGTTGATAGGGTTTAGGCGTCAGCCGCACACCTTGATACCGGAAAAATTCCCCATCGTAGCTGAACTCTTCCTCGGTCCAGACGCCAATCATGCAATCCATAGCCTCTTCGAAGCGCTTACCCCGCCCCTCGAAGGGTACACCGAAGCATTGGAAGTAATCTTCATGATAGCCAACACCGGCGCCGAATATAAAGCGGCCCCGGCTCATATTGTCGACTGCTGCCAGGGTCTCGGCAAGATGGATTGGGTGATGATAAGTGGGCTGCATTACCGTGGTCGCGATCTGAACCCGCTCTGTTCGAGTCGCAATCGCCGCCAGCATGGTTTCTACATTGGGCCACCAAGTTTCGGGACGTTGATGACGTTCTCCCACACACAAAGCATCAAATCCTACTTTCTCGCCCAACACGGCTTCCACAATACAGTGGTCCATGGCACCCGCAACTTCGTCAGCAGTAGGCGCGATCGTCTGATTGTAGGAGCCAAAATGGCTATCGATGACCAGGGCAATTTTCATGGGAGGACAAGCCTTTCGTATAGGCGGTAAAGATCAAACATTTAGACCATAACCTAGAGAGAGCTGTCTAGTTGACCTGCAAGCACCCATAAAAACCGATCTCAATGTCCGTTATTGGCTAGGAACAGACATTGCATCAACTTTGCTGCGCGTCCGCTTTGCACCCGAAAGCGGACATTGACCCCGGTTGTTGGCATGCCCGCTGATGACCCATAACGGACATGAGTTATCAGTCTTCCCTGGCGATCGGATCGGAGTACAAGGGTCGGCCCTTGTCTTCCGACATCATTGTATCTATGAATTTCTGAAAATCTGCGTCGTATTGGTGGCGGCGATTGCGCCAGACATCCCTCCATCCAGGGCTGGTGGCAAAATCTTCAAAGAGTGTCGTCATACTCTTAAACAAACCGTCATCAATTGCACCCCTTTGCCATTGCCAATGCAAGCCCTGGTAGACGCGTAAAGCTTTGCTTGAAAACGCGTAAAATCGGGTTTCAGAAGCTTCGTCCAAGCTGTCTAGATCTCGAAACCCTTGCCGTAGTATCCCAGCGAACTCTCCGCTGTCGATGACGTTCTCGAACAGGTCTTGATATGTAGCCACAAGCGATTGCGCCGCCGCGTTATGAAGCCCTGCGCTGTTCTGTCGCACTTGAAACCCAACGAAGATCAAAGACCCAACCACCCCAAACGCCGCTGCCGAGTCTGCCACCACCGATATCAATTCCAAAGTCATTGTCCTGCCCCCTGTGCCTGATGTTTTCCGGTTGTTCCCGGGTAGAGTATCATCCCTGGCAATACGCTATAAATGCGGGGCCAAAAGCAGGGAGAGAAAGATGAAAATTATTGGTACGGCGGCGATGGTTCTGGGATTACTTGTTGTGGCATCGCTCGGCGATACCGTGCGTGCGGATGAAAGCGACGCCCGGCACATGATGGCCAAGGCAGTTGCAGCTTGGAACGCCCACGATCCTCAAGAACTGCTGGACCTAATGGCTGACGATTTTGTCTATTATTCCCCGGGGGCAGGCGGCAAGGTGACATCCAAGGACGTCCTTAGGAATTTTTATCAGAGCTACATGGACTTCTCGTCCGATTTTAAATGGACGGTCGCCGGTGAAACCGTGGTGTCTGCCGACAGCGTAGCTTTTGATTGGCATTACGGCGGCACCAGCACGGGCCCACTAGGCGACAAGCCCGCCACTGGTAAAAAGTGGGACATTTATGGCGCGAGCTTGATCCGCTTTAAGGACGGCAAGATCACCTTCCAGGGCAACTACTGGGACTTGGCCGACTTCCAAAAGCAGCTTGCCGTGAAAGAATAGCGACCCAGCGGGGCGTTGATGTCTGCTTTTGGCTAATAGCCGACTTGCCTTCCACTCTGTCGCATGTCTGCTTCACCCCCGAAAGCGGACATAACTAACCGCCCATACTTGGAATTATCCGCTCCACTAGAATATCTATCCGTCGGCGATACGCCTCGGCGTCGGGGTACCCTTCGCCATGCGAGATTTCATCACAACCCGCTTCTGCGTAGGCCTGCGCCATTTCGACTGCCGCATTGACATCGTCTAGTGGTAACGTCTTCATCGCGATGATGGTCGGTTTCGCCGCTCCAGCCTGTTCGGCCAATTCAACTAGCCTCGATATCGGTGCGGAAATCTCACTCGGCGATAAACCGGACGCGAGCCAGCCGTCGCCGAACTTAATGACGCGCCTATGTGCGGCATCCGTCATGCCGCCAACGTAAATAGGCGGCCGTGTTGGGCGCGGTAATGTAGGCAACGTTGCTTCATTGACGGTAACCGAATCGTTAGCGAAAGCTTTATGCATCAGCGCGAGCGCCTCATCCGTACGCTTTCCGCGTTCCCCGAAAGGAACCCCTAACGCTTGAAACTCCGTTTCGTTCCAGCCGACACCAACGCCTAATCGAAATCTCCCACCGGACAGTTCTTGAAGCGTCGCAACCTGCTTAATCAGTTGGAGCGGCCGCCGGTATGGAACAATCAATACGCCGGTCCCTAGATTGATACGTTCTGTGAAACTGGCTAGAAAAGTCAACGTCATTAACGGATCCAAGAAGCGACCGCCATCGTCGGCGCTCCAACCCTTCGCGACAGGTGTGCTAAATAGATCGTTCACCCAGACAGTTCCGATCCCGCCGGCTTCTGCAATTTTTATGCTTTCGACCATCGTGCTTAGATCGGAGGCTGGGCCCCAGTTACGAATGTTCGTGCTGATCAACATCGTCGAGACTCTCCGTTTACGTATAGTTTCGGTCGGTTGCGTTCGTTTAGAGGCGATGAGAAATCGTACCGCATTGCATTACGCGGAATCGGTTGGTTATACACGGAGATAGTCGAAGAACCGAAAACTTGGTTCGTCGCCCGTAAATTGCGGATGTCGGAGCCGTTGGATTGCGCTTAATTTAATAGCGAGATTGGATAGAACATGACTTCAAGCGGGCCATTGGTGGGCTACAAGGTGATCGAATTAGCGGGCATCGGGCCAAACCCGATGTGTGCAATGATGCTCGCCGACATGGGGGCGGAAGTTGTGCGTATCGACAGGCTAGAGGAATCTGGTCTGGGTGTCGTGCTGGACCCCAAGTTTAGTGTGCTTAATCGTGGTCGCCGTTCCGTTGCGGTCGATCTCAAACAAGCTGAAGGCATTGAGCTGGTCCTGCGCCTGGTGGCAGGCGCCGATGCCTTGATTGAAGGATTTCGTCCAGGCGTGACCGAACGCCTCGGCCTCGGTCCGGACGCCTGCATGGCACGCAATTCTAAACTGGTCTACGGCCGGGTTACCGGCTGGGGGCAGGATGGTCCGTTGGCGAAAGCAGCTGGCCACGATATTAATTACATATCACTTGCGGGAGCGGCATATTGCATTGGCCGCGGCGATCAGCCACCCTCGCCGCCGCTCAACCTGGTTGGCGATTTTGGTGGCGGCGGCATGTTCCTAGCACTCGGCGTTTTAGCCGCATTACTCGAAGCGCAGAAGTCGGGTAAAGGACAGGTGGTCGATGCCGCTATGACCGACGGCACGGCAATCCTGATGGCGGCACTGTATGGCATGCACGGCGCGGGCATCTGGACCGACGAACGACAGGGCAACATCCTTGACGGTGGTGCGCATTTTTACGGGGCATATGAAACTTCGGATAGTCAATTCATTTCAATTGCCTCGATCGAATCGAAGTTCTACGACGAATTTATAGAGCGCACCGATTTCGACGACCCAGGTCATGCCGCGCATAAAGATCGCAAACAGTGGCCTGCCTCGCGCGAGGAAATGGCCGCATTAATGAAAACCAAGACGCGCGCCGAATGGTGCGAGATTCTGGAAGGCACGGATGTTTGCTTCGCGCCGGTTCTGTCGATGACTGAAGCGCCGCGACACCCACATAACGTTGCGCGCAAGACTTTTGTTGACGACGGCGGTGTGACTCAGCCGGCTCCCGCGCCACGTTTCAGTCGAACGCCATCGCAGATCCAAAAGGCGCCATCTGCGAATGGCGCGGATACGGCTGAGGTGTTGAAAGACTGGGGAATTGAGGCCAACAAGATTGAGCAGCTGAAAAAAGCGAAGGCCATAGCATAAGGGTCCTGTTTCGATCCGGCTCTTTATGGTCACCCCAATTAGGGAGACAACGCCGAAATTAGGGTGTGGTTGCTTAAATGTCACCGTTGCGATCGCTGCAGCTATGCCAACCCGACCCGACTGACGAGCGCGCCTCGTTGATTGACCGGCAAATCGACAGCCTGCGCGAATTCTGTCCGTCCTAAACGGGGCTTTGTAGCGGGGCCGGATGTCCGTTGTTGGCTATAAGCGGACTCTCAGGCGCTGCGGAGGCACTTCCGCTTTAGCCCCTGAAGCAGACGTCGGAGAATAGAGTCCTCAATGACGCACTCAGCATAATTCTCTGTAGCATAATCCAAAATCAGTGGACCACTTGTCGCCGCAGACACCTACGGGTCAGGGCTTACTTCGCGGTTTGATGTCCATTGTGCTACCAATGTCAATTATTGGGAGGAGCCATTTAGAGACTCTGAAATCCATAGATTTCGCGGGTGTTTGCGCCCAGGCTGAAAACGACGGGGAAGATATGTCAAAACAAGAAAACGACCAGCACCGATGGGGTCAGGACGATCAGAAGGGTGCCATGAATCTGGTGACGCCCGAGGTTACCCTCAAGGCGATCCAAAGCGTCAAACACGGTCGCATGATCGATCTTAGCCACGAGCTCAAATCGGGGCATCCGATGCTGCCGACGTTTATGTCACCCTTTCTGATGTCGATTTGGTCGGATGCGACCACGAGCCGGCGTATGCTGCGAGAGCACATGGACAATACAAATGATTTTGGTGTCTTTACCGAGCGGGTCGAGCTGTGCACGCACACTTCGACCCACGTGGACGCCCTTGGTCATGTGACCATTGGCGACGAGATGTACAACGGATTCAGCAGTCAGGATTCGGTCAACAGTTTTGGTTTGGAGCGCCTGGGTATCGAGCAAATGCCACCAGCGATCACCCGCGGTGTGAGCGTCGATCTGGCGGGCCTCGACGGGGGCGAGTTTCTGGAAGGCGGTCGTTCGATCACCACTGCCGAGCTGAAAGATGCACTTAGCCGTGCTAAGGTCCAGCTACAGCCGGGTGACATATTCTTCTTCAGGACGGGCTATAGCCGCTACTACATGACCGACAACCGCAAATATATACGCAGCGCGCCCGGCATCGATGTTGACGCCGCCCGATGGCTGACAGGTCAGGGCGTCGCTGCCATTGGGGCGGATAATATGGCGGTCGAGGTAACTCCTTACCCCGAAAAAGGGGCTATTTTGCCGGTGCACCAACACACCCTGGTCGAGGCTGGCGTTCACTTGGTGGAGAACCTCGCACTGGATGGGCTCATGCAAAGTGACGTGACGACTTTTTGCCTGATCATGATTCCAATCAAGATTACGGGCGCGACGGGTTGTCCGCTTCGTCCGGTTGCCTTGATTTAGAACCGTTGGCGAACAACGGGCGCACTCACGAACCCAAGGCTAGCCGCGTGGTCGACGATACATATTGATCAGCATTGGCTGCTCGAATACATAACCGTCGTTGGTTCGCGCCGCGTCAAAGTTTTTCCGTACTTTAGGCAGGTCCATCATTTTTCGAGTAATGC